>Ga0307372_10003267_pt1 | contig 26047 bp, 25 predicted proteins | sample OX1MG_FD_202533 | JGI IMG/M metagenome (GOLD analysis project Ga0307372, IMG submission 202533) | Soil microbial communities from Risofladan, Vaasa, Finland - OX-1 | ecosystem: Environmental > Terrestrial > Soil > Coastal area > Acid sulfate soil | place: Finland: Risofladan, Vaasa | collected...
AGCGCTGGTCGCGCAGAGTGTCGCGCGGCAGAAGTTGCTGGACGCGGACCAGAGCGCGACCGGGGTGGATCTCGCGAGCGTCCAGATCACGCCGGACGAATACAACAAATACTTGAAGCGCGCGTACAAGGCGGCGAAATTCGACAAGCCAAAAGATTTTCTCGGGCTCACCAAATCGCTGCCGCCGGACGAGATGAAAAAACTGATGATCGCCCACACCAAGGTGACCGACGCCGATCTCAAGCAGCTTGCCGAAGCCCGCGCCAACGCGGTGCGCAAAGCGCTCATCGCCGCGAAGATCGATCCGGCGCGGCTGATCGTGGTGGCGCCCAAGCTCAATGCCGACGGCATCAAGGATAGCGGCAAAACCACCCGCGCCGAGCTCTCGCTCGAGTGAGACGCGCCAGGAATGCGGGGTGCGGCCCCCGCGCCCGCTTCACCTCGGCGCAAACGCCTCCAGCGCGCGCTCATCGGGCAGCGCGGCATCGTCGCAGCGCAGCGGCATCAGGCAGACGTGATTCGCGCCGGCCGCCAGTTGAGCGTCGATCCGTTCCTTGATCTTGTCCTCGCCGCCCCAGGCGATCACCGCATCGATCAAACGATCGCTGCATCCGTTCTCGAAATCCGCCGCCGTAAAGCCTTGCGCCATCAGGATCCGGCGATAGTTTTCCTGGTTAGCGTAAAAGCTCAGATGCTCGCGGGCGCGGGCGCGTGCCTTGGCGGCGTCACGCTCGAGGATGACGACCACGCTCGCGCACACCCATTTATCGGGTCCCATCAAGGCTCGCGCCTGTTTGGTATGCTCCGGAAGACACAGGTAGGTATGCGTGCCCTTGGCTTCGCGCGCGGCCAGCCCGAGCGATTTGGGATGTAGCGCCGCGATCACCAGCGGCGGCTCGGTCTTTGGCGCGACCGCCTTGTAGAGCGCCGATTTCATCCGCGGGATGTAATCGCTCAGATAGCTGAAGGGCTTGACGTACTTGTGCCCGCGCAAATCTTCGACCAACGAGCGATGGCTCACGCCGATACCGAGGATGAAGCGGTCGGGCGCGAGTTCGGCCAGCGTCTTGGCCGCCACCGCCATCGTCATCGGATCGCGCACCCAGACATTGGCGATCGCGGTTGCGTAGATCAGGCGATCGGTGTTTGCGAGCAGGTAACCGCCATGGGCAAAGGGCTCGCGGCCCCAGGCCTCGGGTGACCAGACAACCTTGTAGCCCATCCGTTCGATCCGCCGGCAAAACGCTGCGCTCTCCGGCGCAGGCATCGCATCCATGAAGACAAACGCACCCAGCTTGCCGATTTCCATCATATCTCTCCTTCGAGGGTACTACCGTTGTGGGGTTTATTCCGAGCGAGCACCCGTTTCAGGCTACAGCCCATACAGCGTGAACAGCTGCCCCATTTCCTCGATCTGGCCCCGGTATTTGCCGTCGAGGGCCGAAAATACCTCTATCACGCCTTCGTGGTTGGAGGCCGCAAACAGGAGCGGCTTACTGTCCGGAGTGACCAGAATCGAGTTTGCCTCCACCGGCAGCGGAATGCGCGCGACCCGGCTGTGCTGGTCCACGTTGAACACCCACACTTCGGTTCCGGCTTTCTTTTGGGTCCACTCGCCGCCCCGATGCATCAAGACAAAAATCAGACGGTCCTGCGCGTAGTACGACACCGGCTGCCACCCGCCCGGCCGCCATTCCTCCTGCCTATCCTTTTCGGTCAGCAGCGGCCACGATCCGCCGGGGTGCGCCGGGCTCGACGACATGTCCATCGGGTAGACAGCCCCGTGATAGCTGACGAAGTACGCCTGCTTGCCGATCATCGCGGGCAGGGCGAAGACCGGATCCTTGTCGACGTCGAAGAACGGCCTGGCGGTGCGCTTTTGCTCGGTGGCTTTGCCGTTGTCGTCGAATCGCGTGGTCAGCATCGAGCCGTCGGCGCATACCGAGGCGAACTCGCGCGCCCCAAGCACCAGAATTTCGGCGCATCCCGGAGTCTGGATCTCGCCGGCGACCTTGTTGCTCCGCAGATCGACCGCCGTGACCGAGGTCGCCGGAGTCAGGTTAGCGTAGAGCAGGAAGCGCCCGTCCGGCGTGATGCCCATCGCGGTCGGGTCCTGGATCGCAAGCTGGCGCTTGTTGGGAATCACGATTTCCGCGGTCGGCGCGAGTTTGCGTGCGTCATAGATCGTCACCGCGTCGGTACGATCGCCGCGAACCGCGCGGGAGTAGAAGGTGCCGGCGGTGTAGAACTGTTTGCGATCGGGCGAGGCGGCGAACATGGCGGTCATCCCGCCGGTGATCGTGCCCATCACCTTCAATGAATCGCCATCGATGAGCGTAATCGGGGTGACCACTATCGAACCGCTGAACGAGCTGGCCGCGATCCAGTGCGGCGAGACCGGCGGCAGTTCGAGGATAGTAACCCGCTCCTGGGGCGGCATCTCGGCGACCGCGCCCGCCACCGCGCACAACGCCACGCCCACCAGGATCGCGGCCATCGGCGCCAGGCGCTTGACCATGGTTTTCATGTAACCTCTCAAGCCGCGCAGCGTAGCATGACCCGGCGGCTCGGCGTTAGTGTCACCCGCGCGCGGGGAGAGCCGCGCCATCGGAGAAGCCGCCCGCGCGCGGCTGGCCATCGGACGGGCGCGCGCCCGGTCAGCGCCGGCGATCGTTTACGGTTTGTAGAGCTGGGGAAATTTCTTGCGCAGCAGTTCGAGCTTGGGCAGGTCGTTGATGACGATGTAGGGGCTGTCAGGATGCCGCGCCAGGTAGTCCTGATGATACGCTTCGGCCGGGTAGAAGCCCTTGAGCGGAACCACCTGGGTGACGATTGGCTCGGGAAACGCCTTTGCCCGATCGAGTTGCGTAATATAGGCGTCGGCGATCTTCTTTTGATCCGCATTGGTATAAAAAATCGCCGAACGGTATTGCGTTCCCCAATCGGGCCCCTGCCGGTTGAGTTCCGTCGGATCGTGCGCGGCGTAAAAGAACACCTCGAGCAGATCGCTGTACGAAACCCGCGACGAATCGTACGTGACCTCCACCGATTCCGCGTGTCCGGTCGTTCCGCTGCTCACGACCTCGTACCGCGCGGTCGACGATTGTCCTCCGGCATAGCCGGAGACCACTCGGTCCACGCCCTTGACGTGCTTGAAGACGGCGTCCACGCCCCAGAAGCATCCGCCGGCAAAAACCGCCGTCTGTTGCGCCCCGGCGCTTTGGGACGCGTTTTCAACCGCCTCGCCCGGCACGGCGGTAATCGCCGCAAACGCGGCGGCCGCAAGGAATGCGAGCAAAGGAAAGGCCCGGAACCATCGATTCATCATGGTCAATTGCCCGGCGGGTTGCGCGCGAACCCCGTCTACGAAAGCTTGCGCTCTGCGCAAACCCGTCTCGCCCGCGAGACTCCCGGTCTCGGGGATCGCTTCCTTACACTATCGTTCTCCCGGGAGCGGCGAAAGTTACATCCGTCCAGAGCGCGGGCGAAAGCGCAGCCACGCGGCGGCGGCCGGTAACTCTCACCGGCCTTCAGGCGCGCGGCTGCGGCGGCTGCCGCTGTTGCAGGCGGGCCAGAATCCGGCTCAGCAGAGGCTCCTCGCGCAGCGCCGATATCGGCCTGGCGAGCTGAAACACTTCCGTAATCAGGCGCTGTACGTCGATGTCCTCGGCCTGCAGCGAATCGAGCGCCGCGAAGTAGCCGGCGCCTGCGGCCAGGCCGGACGGACGCTCACCCTTGGTTTGGGGATAGGCGAAGTCGAAGTTTGCGGCCAGGGTCCATGGCGCGCTTATCGCCACCGCCGCCCTTGGGAGGAAATCCGCAGCCACCCGTTCGAGCCCGCGGGACTGTGCGGCGTGCTCGTCGAGCACCTCCCGCAGCGTCTGTACCTGCAGCGCCGCAGAGCTCATGCCCTGCCCGTAGACCGGATTGAAACTGCAGACCGCATCTCCCAAAATCAGAAATCCCGCCGGAAAAGCCTGCAGGCGTTCGTAGTGTCGCCAAACACTGGTCGGGAATCGATGATGGGTGATACCGGCGATGCGTTCGGCATCCTTGATCAGCTCGTAGAGCCTCGGAGAAGGCAACGACTTGGCGAAGGCCAGAAACCCGGCTTCGTCGGTGGGAGGATAATCACCGAAACGGCCGGCCAAACTGACGTGCCACGTGCGGTCCTCGATCTCGAACAGTCCCGCAGCCCTGGTGTGTTCGGGCGGCGGCCCGCCAACGAGCAGTAACGGCTCCGATCCGTGGTCGAAATCGGGTTTGCGGTACTTGGTGCTGGTATAGGCAAAATCGACACCGATGGTCGTTTCCTCAGGAGCCGGCACTCCCATCTCAACCAACCAACGCGAAGCATGGGAGCTGCGCCCGCTCGCATCGACTACCAGGTCAGCCTCGATCGATCGTGCGCCCGCCGCATGGTTGCGGCGCACGCCGCGAACCCGACCGCCATCGTGAAGCAGCCCCTCGATCGAGGCCTCCGTCTCGAACTTCACCTTTGCCAGTGCGACCGTCCGCCGCCTGACGTGATATTCGAGCAACTCGCGGCTCATGATGTGGCCTTCGAGCCCAAGGTCGCGAGGCTCCCTTACAGATTGGGTCGCGTTGTACCCTTTGCCATTGGGACCGTACCAGGCAATGTCGATGCCCGGCCTGAAACGCACGGCGCCCAGTCTCTTCAGTTCCTCGGTGAAGCCGGGGTAGAGCAACGACATCACGCGCTGCCCGCCGAGCAGCAGAGCGTGAATATGGTTGCCCTGCGGGACCGACTTGTGGAGCACGGGCCGATCCTCGATCGGATCCCGCTCGAACACGGTGACGCGATCGAAAAAGCCGGCCAGCACTGCGGCGCTCATCAGCCCTGCCAGGCTGCCACCGATCACGACCGCATGATGTCCCAGACTGCTCGTCATCTGTTGTTCCTCTAACGAGATGGCTACCCAAATTCGCCGTCTTGATCAGGGCGATAGAGGTAGCCCTCCATAGACAACAGTTGTTGCTCCGACTCGTCAACCGATGAACGATCATGCTCGCTTGCGGCCCGCTGGCTCTCCAAGCTTGCCTGAGCGATTCAACAGACCAACGGGCGCTTCGGAAGGACATGATGTCGAGGTGGAATTCTGCCAATTTATGACGATTAAAGCTGACGAAAAATGCAATTGGATAACTAGATGTTAAGAATTGCTTTAAGATGCGAATTAATTTGTTTTCATCTCTAGACAAGGCAAAGCAAAACGTATAGTTTCAACGGTGCCCCAAAAGGGCGATAAAAAAGGAGATATGAAAATGGAGTCAGTGAAGAAGATGTTCATCAGCGCTCGTGAGTTCGCGGTGCGCGCCACCCGTGGCCAGACGATGACGGAATACGCGCTTATCCTCGCGGCTATCGCGGTCGTGGTATGGGGCGCCTACCATGTGATGGGTCAGGACATCCAGTCGCTCGCCAGTGGCGTCGATTCCGCTCTGACCAGCGCGTAAAGCTTCTCGTGATTGGGGATCCGCGGCAAAGCGGGTCTAAAAGCCCCCGGGAGCGATCTCCGGGGGCTTTTCTTTTTCCGGACCGATGCGAGCGCGGATTCTCGTTCCAACATGTCTTGCTCGGCATCCATTACCGCGACGGCGCTGGAATCAATCCGTGTTCCAGACCGAAGCGATGATGCGAAACTGTTGGTGTGAGCCGTCTGGGACTTGAACCCAGGACCCTCTGATTAAAAGTCAGATGCTCTACCGGCCTGAGCTAACGGCTCGTGCGCAAGGGAGTCTACGCGAACTGGCGACGGGGGCAAAGTCTCCCCGGCAGGCCGGCGAATAAGACCGGACCTCTCGCGATCCATCAAAGCGGTAGCCGCGCGATTCGCTAAGGTTTGCGACCGCCCGCGGCACTCGCGCTGGCGGACTGCGCCATCGCGGCGTCACCACCGGCGCTGGAGGTCTCGCCCGGCGGCAACCTCGTCCGCGACTCGAGAAAAGCCACCAGGTTGTCGAACTCGTCATGGGTCAGGATTCCCGCGAAGGCCGGCATGTTGCCGCCGCCGTTGGCGATTCTGATCCGGATGTCGTCGACGCTCAGCCGATGCGCGACCTCGGTCAGATCGGGGCCACGCAGCCCGCCGTGGCCGTCGATCGTGTGGCAGAACTCGCATCCCTTGTCATGAAAAAGCTGCGCCCCCGTGACAATCGGAGGGCTGGTCGTGCCCACCAGGGCGGCGGAAAGCGGCTGGGCGTCGAATTTCGGCGACCACGGCGATATCGACCCTTCGATCCAGAACGCGACGATGCTCAACACGATCATGAGGACGGCCGCGACTGCCCACGGACGGCGCGACGGATGGCGCTCGCCCTTGTTCCACAGCACCGGCACCAGCAGCAGAAAGACGATCGCCGCCATCGGCGCCGCGATCATGAACACAGACTCCATCCCGCGTGGCAGCAGCGCCAGCACGGCGAAGTACCACAGCATGTACCAGTCCGGGCGCGGATCGTTGGCGAGCACGCTTGGATTGGGAGGCCCACCGAGCTTGGGCGGTCCGACGAAGTAGGCCAGCGACGCGATGGTCACGACCACGGCGAAGGCGACCACTACGTCACGCCACGCGGCGTCGGGCCAAAACGGCACGCCGCGCTCCTTGAGCAACTTTTCATATTCGGCGCGATAGGTTTTGGGATTGACTTTTTCGCCGGGCACCGGCGGCGCCGAGATACCGTCATGGATCACGAGATAGAGATGGAGCCCGACCAGCGCGAAGATCGCGGCCGGCAGGAAAAATACGTGGAAGGCGAAGAAACGGCTGAGCGTCGCGCCGCCGAGCGTCTTGCCGCCGAGCAGAAAGCGCGCGAGGTACTTACCGATGAACGGCGTGCGTCCCAGCATCTCGGCCGCGAGCACCGTCGCCCACACCGCGGTCTGGTCCCAGCGCAGCAGTTGCCCGCTGAACGCCATCGCGACCGTCACGAACAGCAGCATCACGCCACTGACCCAGTTGAATTCCCGCGGGTACTTGTAACAGCCCATCAGGAAGACCTGGATCGCGTGGATACCGACCAGCAGGATCATCGCCGAGGCGCCGAAAAAGTGCATCCCGCGCAGAAAGTTTCCCAACACCGCCTTGTAAGTGATGAATTGGAGGACCTGGTAGGCCGAGCCCGACGACGCAACATAGCGCGTCGCCAGCGCGATCCCGGTCACCACCTGCATCATGAAGGCGACCAGCACCGCGCTGCCGAACACGTACCACCATCCAGTGTTGGGCGGCACCGGATGGCGCATCACGTCGCCGAAAAACTTAATCAGTCCGGTGCGCTCCTCGAAAGCGTCGACCGCCTGTCTGAAGATCTTCTTTATCACCACCACCCTCCCGCGCGGCTATTCGATCGGAACCGCGCTGGCGAGGATTTCGACCTGCCCCGCGCGCACGCGAACCGGGTACTTGAACAATCCCCGCGGCGGCGGACCGGCGGCCACACTGCCGTCGGCATAGTAAACGCCCCCATGGCAGGGACACATGAACAGGTCCGCCTTCGGCAGCCATCGCACCGGGCATCCGAGGTGCGCGCAGTTGACCGAGAAGGCGACGAAGCCGCCGGACTCCAACCGCCGCAGCCACGCCGCCGTCATCGCGGCCACGCCCGCCCACGCCATCGGCGACGGGTCGAGAAAGCTGACGCTCACGGTCGCGCCGGGCTTGAAGCTGTCGACCGCGCCGACCGTCCGCCAGACGTCAGGTTCCGAGGCGATCAGCGGACCGAGGATGAAACCGACGACCGGGACGCCGACGATCGCGGCGGCGACGGCGGAAAGCGCGATACTGAGCCGCCCCATGAAGCGGCGGCGCTCGGGGCTCAACGCTTCGCCACGGCTGGGCTCCTGCGTTTCACTCGCCATGCAACAATTCCCCCACCCACTTGCTAATGGACACTACCATCAGAACGAAACCCGCGGCCGAGAACACATAAGAACTGACTATTCCAAAAAGCAGAAATGTTATGCCGAGCGCAAGAAACGCCGGTGCGTACGTCGGCGACGGAATCTTCTCGGGCAATGGCGTGCTCCACTCGCCGGGTTCGCCGCCGCGGGGTTGCGGTTCGTCTTCCAGGGCCATCTCCTTGCCTCCTAAAAACCCGCCGTCGCAGGCGCAACGCCGTCCGTCTCGGCCATGCCGAACCATTGCAGGAACAACCCGATCATCGCCGCCAGGAACACGAAGCCGCCGACCACCCACATCAGCAGCCCGCCCACCTGTTGGTCGAGCGCCGGCGTCAGGCCCCATAGCGCCCGCAGCAGCGCCGCAAGGTGCAGCGAGTCGTCGGGATGGAGGTAGGGTGCATAGAGAACGGTGGGCGTGAAGGTCAGCCAGATGCCCAGCAGAGTACTCGCTATCGCGCCGCCGAACAGATAGAGCTGCGCCCATAGCGGCGATATTCGACACTGCGGCAGGGGCGCCAGAATCGGCCACCAGAATATAGTCGCGGTCACCATGAAACACAGATGCTCGAGGATGTGGATGTATTCGTTGCCGAGCGCGGCATCGAAAAGCCACGGCAGATGCCATAACGTAAGCGTCGCCATTCCGAGCGTCCAGGCCACCAGCGGATTTCCCAGGACGCGCTGGATGCGGCCGAGCGGGCGGCAATCGATAACCGCGCGCGCGAAACGCGGCGTGAGGCCGAGCAACAGCAGCGGCGGCACCGCCAGCTCGAGCAGCAGATGCTGGAGCATGTGCGCGCTGAACAGATACTCATCGCCAAGCGTGTCGAGCGGCGAGATGAGCGCGAACAGCATCACCGCCACGCCAGCGACAAACCACCCGGCGCGGGACAGATCGCCGCGATGCGCCGCCCAGTAGGCCGCCAGCAGCGCCGCGCATCCGATCAGCACGGACAAATCCGGGTCCCACGCTCGCAGTATCTCAGCCATCTTGCTTGGCGCCGCCGCTCAGCAAATTTGCGCCGCTATGCAACCAGCGGCCACAGGTAAACCACCGTGAAGATCACCACCCACACCGCGTCGACGAAATGCCAGTACATGCTGACGGCCTCGAAGCCGGACGGCTTGATCTCGCCGAGTCGTCCGCTCATCGCGATACCCAGTAGCGCTGCCAGCGCGAACAGGCCGATTAGCACGTGCAAACCATGAAACCCGGTCAAGGTAAAGAACGTCGAGCCGAACAAGTTGGTATTGATACTAACTCCGTGCGCAAAGAGCCCCAGGTACTCGCGCACCTGTCCACAGAGAAAGATCGCGCCGAGCGCTACCGTCAGCGCGAGCCATCCGCTAACGGCGCGGCGCTTGCCAAGCTTGAAGCTGCGCCCGGCCAGGTGAATCGTCGCGCTGCTCAGAAACAGGCAGATGCTGAACACGAGCGTGTGCATCGGATTGAGACTGCTGGAGGCGCTCGGCCCGTCGCCTGGCATGGAATGGAAGTACACGTAGGTGATCAGCAGGATAAGGAAAAAATTCCCCTCGGACAGGAGGAAAAGGCCGACTCCAACTTTGGTCCGGTCGGGCATCGTATTCTCGGGCAGCGTCTTCTCGGGCATCGTCTTGTCGGGCATTCTCTTATCCGGCAGGTCTCGGCTCATCCCGCCAGCTTCATCATCATTTCGTCGGTGCGATCGGGATGGGCGAGATCCCACAGCGGCCGCCGACCTCGAACCGGCGGCACACCGTGCGCGAAATTCTCTTCGGGCGGCGGCGAAGTAGTCGCCCACTCCAGCGTCCAGGCACCCCAGGGATTATCGCCAGCTACCTTGCCGCTGCGCAGCGACACCACAACGTTGACGATGAAGATCAGCACCGAAAACCCCAGGATGAACGCGCCGACGGTCGAAATCATGTTCATCGCTTCCCAGCCCGGCAGCGGCGGATAGGTGAAAACCCGGCGTGGCATCCCGAGCATCCCGAGCACGTGCTGGACCATGAAGGTGAGGTTGAAACCGATGAGCGTCAACCAGAAATGGACCTTGCCCCAACGCTCGTCGAGCATACGGCCGCTCATCTTGGGGAACCAATAGTAGGCGCCGCCGAATACCGCGAAGGCGGTGCCACCGAACAGCACGTAATGAAAGTGCGCGACCACGAAATAGCTATCGGTCAATTGCCAGTCGATCGGCACCACCGCAAAGGCGACGCCCGAGAGCCCTCCGATAGTGAACATCAGGAGAAACCCCACCGCGAACATCATCGAGGTCGTAAAGCGCACCCGCCCCTGGTACATGGTTGCGGTCCAATTGAAAATCTTCACTCCCGTGGGCACCGCGATCGCCATGCTGGTGAAGCCGAAGAAAAGATCGAAAGTGTGTCCGAGACCGACCGCGAACATGTGATGCGCCCATACGGTGAGGCTCAGAAACGCGATGGCCACCGTCGAGGCGGCAACGAAATCATAGCCATAGATTGGCTTGCCGGAGAAAACCGGCACGATCTCGGAAATCATCCCGAAGGCGGGCAGGACCATGATGTAGACCTCGGGATGGCCGAAGGACCAGAAGACATGCTGCCACAGCACCGCCGAACCGCCGCTGCCGGCCCGGAAAAAATGCGCGTTGAGCAGGCGGTCGACGAGCAACATCACCAACCCCGCATTGAGTATCGGCATCACCAACACGATCAGAAAGGCGGTTACCAGTGTCATCCAGACGAACAGCGGCAGGCGCCGGATACTCATTCCGGGAGCGCGCAGGCAAATGACCGTCGCGATCAGGTTGATTCCGGCGGTGAGCGTGCCCACGCCGATCCCGAGCAGGCCCAGGATCCAGTAGTTCACGCCGGGGCCATAGGAGAAGGCGGTCTCGCTGAGCGGCGCGTAGCCAAACCATCCAATTGCAGGCGCTCCGCCATTAACCGCGCCGGTGGCGAAACTGAAATACAGCATCAGGCCGCCGAAGGCCTGCGCCCAGAAGCCGAGCGCGTTAAGCCGGGGAAAGGCCATGTCGCGCGCGCCGATCATCAGCGGCACCAGATAGTTTGCGAATCCGACGAGCGCCGGCACTACCACCAGGAAAATCATCGTCGTGCCGTGCATCGTGAAGATCTGGTTGTACATGGCGGGGCTGAGAAAATGGTTATCGGGTATGGCGAGTTGGATACGCATTACAAGCGCCAGCACGCCGGCGACCAGGAAAAAAATCAAGGACGAGAAAAGGTACATGAGCCCGATTTTTTTATGGTCGACCGACGCGACCCAATCCAGCCAACCCTCGTGCGCCTCGAGTTCAAAGGATTCGCCGCCGAGCGCCTCGGGAATCGCCACCTCTTTCATTTTTGCGTCTCCAGGTACGCCACCAGCGCGTGAACCTCTTCATCGCTCAGCTTGAAGTTGGGCATGTTACTGCCGGGCTTGAAGTCGTCGGGATCGTGCAGCCAGGCCGCGAGGTTGGCCGGCGTGTTTTCGAGCGCGCCCGCCGCCAGGGTCCGGCGACTGGCGATGTGCGTGAGGTCGGGGCCCACGCTGCGCATGTGACAATTGGTGCAAATGCGCTCGCGGTAAATCTTCGCGCCGAGCTGCTCGTCCGCCGTAACGGGCTTGGGCGGAGCGGCTCCCTGCTCCTTCATCCAGGCCGCGAACCGCTCGGGCGGATCCGCGATCACCAGAAAGCGCATCCACGCATGCTCGTTACCGCAGAACTCGGCGCATACTCCGAGGTAGGTGCCGACGCGGTCGGCCTCGATCCACAGGCGGTTGGGATGGCCCGGCACGATGTCGATCTTGCGCCCCAAATCCGGCGCCCAAAAATCATGGATCACGTCGGCCGAACGAAAGTCGACCAGCAACCGTTTTCCAACCGGAATATGTATCTCGTTGGCGGTGACCACGCCGGTCTTGAGATAGTAAATTTCCCACCACCATTGATGAGCGACGATCCTGAGATCGGGCTTGGCGTCGGCGGTCGGTGGATCGCAAACGGCCATGGTCCGCACCATAAAACCCGCCAGCACGACCAGCGACAGGATCGGGACAACCGTCCAGAGAAGTTCGAGCTTGCGTGAGCCGAATTTCTGTTGCGCTTCCGGTGCTCCGGGCCGGTCGCGATAGCGGATGACCGCGAAGATAACGAGAAAAGTGACGAGCGCGAGAATCGCGCCGAGAAAGATCAGCGTACCGACAAAGAGTTGCGAAATGGCGTCCGCCTGCGGCGATACCGGAGCAAGGGTGAACGCGTTAGCGGTATACGGCCCAGGCATAGCCACACCAACCACCGGCGGCGTACAAAACGCATCGTAACCAACGAGCGAAATGCCATCTCGGACGCGCGAAGCGTAACCTTCCGGTGCGGGGAATTGCAAGCACATGCCGGTTAGGGCACCGCGAACGGCCGATTACGAATTAAAATCCGGCGCTGATGCTGGCGGGTGCGGCGCGGGCTTTGATAAACAATTACAGTGCGACAGTGGACGATCCGGCATGCCGGACGCCCAACGAAACCGATTCGCGAGGATAAAAGCACCATGCTGGAGACATCGGAACAACTCGAGCACCTGAAGCTGGCCGCCGAGGTCGCCGGGCTCGAAGTACCGCGCTTCACCCTTCCCGAAGACCACGACGTGGTGGTCAACCGGATGCGTTTCCATTACCTCGACTGGGGCACCGCGGGACGCCATCCGATACTTTTTCTGCACGGCGGCGGGCTGAACGCGCATACATGGGACTTGGTATGCCTGGCGCTGCGCGCCGACTACCACTGCCTTGCGCTCGACCAGCGCGGCCATGGCGACAGCGAATGGTCGCCGGTCGGCGACTACAGCCTGCCGAGCCAGGTGCGCGACATCGAGCACTTCATCGAAAAGCTCGGGCTCAAGCGTCCGCTGGTGGTCGGCCACTCGATGGGCGGGTTTGCCGCAATGGCGTACGCGGCCAAGTTCGCGCGGCGGATGGCCGCCCTGGTGCTGGTCGATATCGCACCCGAGCTGAACCCCAGCGGCACCGCGCGCATCCGCAACTTCCTCGCCCAAGACCGCGAGCTGGACTCGGTTGACGCGTTTGTGGAACGCGCGATGGCGTTCAATCCGCTGCGCAATCCCGCACTGCTGCGCCGCAGCCTGCTGCATAACCTGCGCGAGCTCCCCAGCGGCAAGTGGACCTGGAAGCACGACCCCAATCGCGCTCATCCCACGCCCGAGTCGATGCGCGCGCGGCAGACGGAGATCATGAATGAGATCTCCCACATGACCTGCCCGACCCTGGTGCTGCGCGGCGCGAAGAGCGACGTGCTGACCGACGAGAGCGCAGCCGGTTTCGCGCGCGCGCTGCCCAACGGACGCTGGATGCGGGTCGAAGACGCGGCGCACACGGTGCAGGGCGACAATCCACGCGGCCTGGTCGAAGCGATTCGCCCGTTTTTGAGCGAAATCAAGCTTTGAACGCGTCCGGCGCTCCGCCAGAGACCAGCCACGTTGGCCTTCTTCGGGCGGAGCCGTCCAGCCGCGGAGCGGGACATTGACGGGTGCAAATCGTACTGATACTCGGATTCGTCATACTGTGTGAGGGGCTGGCGATGGGCGCTAACGCCGCGGCCGCCGGGTGGAGTCGAGGGGAAGACTGGCCGCGGAACGTCGTATAAAATTCCGACAACGTCATTCCATTATTGGCGCATCATTGGCGCAGTATTGAGGGAGTAGCCGCGAATCATGAGCCACGGAGCGGAAAATCACAAGGCGGAAATGGGCGGGCAAGGTCCGGAAGAGCAAATCCATTATCGGGAATACAAGCTGCTGCTCAAGCCGGAGCGCTTCACCGACGAGAACGGCTTTCACAAGTTTTACAAACACGCTCATAACGTCGCCAAAGGGTTGGGAGTTCTCCTGGAAAAGTCCGAGAAGCACGAGCCGCACGTCCGCGAGGTCGTCTTCTACGACACTCCACGCTTTAAGCTTTACACCGACGGTTTCATCCTGCGTAAACGGACCTTCTTCAAGAAGGGCCATCCCGAGCCGAACTTCGAGCTGACCATCCGCTACCGCCATCCCGAGGCGAAGGCTGCGGCCGCGGTCGACATGCACCCGCTGCTGCCCTGCATTTACACCATTAAGTTCAAGGAGGAGATCCTCCAGCTCCATGACAAGCTGGCCGGGATGCGGATGCTGTACGCCAACGGCTGCGAGCTCGACACGCCCAACGTCATCCTGACCCAGCGCTTCGAGATCATTTCGCAGGTCTTCCCAGCCCTGCAGCGCGTGCGCAGCGCTAATCCCAAGGCCACGATGGGTGTCGTCAACGACGTGACCGTGGACGAAACGCTGATTCACCTCGGCGAGATGGACTTCGGCGGCAAGGCGCAGTGCAAGGCGTCGGTGGCAGTGTGGCGCAACCGCTCGACCGGGCGCGATATGATCGCCGAGTTCGGCTACCAGTTGAAATTCCAGGGCCTGGCCGCGCTGCATCGCAAGCCGCGCGAGTTGTCGGAGCAGTTCTTCAAGGAAATCCAGAACGAGTGTGGCGACTGGGTCGCGCTGGGCACCACCAAGACGGCGATGGTTTACGGGATGGGGCGCAAGCCGGTCAATCATCATGAATGACGCGAGCGCCGCGGCTGAGACGGGAACGGGTGCGCGGGTTCCACTGGGAGTGATTTTCTGGACCTTTCTGACCGCCGGGGCGATAAGCTTCGGCGGCGGCGTGGTCGCCTATCTGCGCGAGTACACAGTCAGCAACACCAAGTGGCTCGATGACGAGGCCTTCCTCGACGCGCTCGAGATAAGCCAGACCCTGCCGGGGCTCAACGCGGTCAACATGAGCGTGATCATCGGCGACAACTTGCGCGGCATCCCGGGCGCAATTGTGGCGGTGGCGGGCCTGATGCTGCCCGGAGTGATCATCATCATGGGGCTGGGCGCTTTCTGGCGGGAACAGTCGCACAATCCGCAGATCAAGGCGTTTCTGACCGGCGTGGCGGCGGCAGCGGTCGGACTGCTGAGCACGGTGACGCTGCAGCTGGGACACAAGCAGTTCGTCAAACCGCTTGACCTGACGATCATCGCGGCGACGTTTATCTCAGTGAGTATCCTGCGCATACCGCTCTACCTGGTGCTGTTGGTAATCGGGTCGGCCGCGGTTTTGCTCTACCGGCCGGGCGCCAAACACGAGAAGCTGGAGGAACGCGCGCGCCATCTGCGCGAGCGCCTGCTCCATCGGCACTACATCAGCCTCAGACACTGAGACGTAACGGGATACGCAACTGCGATGGCGAAATTGCTCAATCTGACCTGGGTGTTCATGCTGCTCGCAATTCTTGCGGTGGGCGGAGGCACCGCGGTGCTGCCCGAGATGGAGCACCTCACGGTCAGTCAATTCCACTGGGTCACCAAGGATCAGTTCCGCGACATCTACAGCCTCGGCCAGGTCGCGCCGGGGCCGAACATGCTGATGGTTCTGCTGATCGGCGAGAAGATGGCGGGGGCGATGGGGGCGCTGGTGGTGGGGCTCGCGTTTTTCCTGCCCGATTGCATCCTCACCCTGGTCGCGAACCGGCTGTGGGGACACTTTGCAGGCTCGCCGTGGCGGACGGCGGTGCAGCACGGGATGGCGCCGGTGGCGATCGGCCTGATGCTGGCGGGCACTTACGCCATCGCGCGGCTGTCGATCTTCAACCTGATCAGTGTGCTGATCGCCGGTTCAATCTTTGCGCTGCTGCTCTGGCGGCACATCAACCCCGCCCTGCTGGTGCTGGCGGGCGGCCTGACCTACGTGCTGCTGCCGCACGTAGTCCATCTGTTCCCGCACTGAACCGTTTTCGCGCCGAGCGACCGCCGAATCGGACGGCGCACGCGAACATCGCCGCAGCGGCGGCCGCGACCGCGTAAGGAATCGGACGCCGCCCGCGCACTCGGCGCGCGGGCGGCATCTCAAAAGCGCAACGCTTCACTTCCACAGCCTTTGCGTGGCGAGGTCCGCGCCCTTGCGCAGCGCGCCAAGTTTGGCCCACACGATGTCCTCGGGGACCATCTCCCACGCCGCGAAGGTCCCGAAGCCGCAATCGACGCCGGCGATGACGCGCGAGCGATCGCCGACCGCCTCGGCCACCCGGCAAATGCGGTCGGCCACGACCTCGGGATGCTCGACGAAGCAGGAGGTCGAATCGACGACCCCGGGAATGATGAGCATCCCGTCGGGCGGACGCAACTTGCTCAGCACTTTGTACTCGTGCGCATGGGCCGGGTTGGCGCCTTCGAGGGCCAGCGCGCCGACGCGGGCCTTATAGATGGCGGGCAGGATCGCCTCGGCCGGGACGTCGTGCATGTGCGGACCGTCGTAGTTGCCCCAGCAGACGTGCAGGCGCACGCGATCGGGCGGGATGTTGGCGACGGCGCGATTGACCGCGGCGATATGCAGTTCGACGATCTTGACGAACTCGGCGACCGATTTGTCCTGGTACAGAAACGTGCGCTCCATCGCGAGATCGGGCGCGTCGAGCTGCAGGATATAGCCGCGAGAGTTGATGTATTCGTATTCTTTGCGGATCTCGTCGGCGATCGCCATGACGTAGCGTTCGTGAGTGTCGAAGTATCCTCCATTGAGCATGGTGGTGGCGATGATGCCCGGCGCGGCCGCGGTCATGAAGCGCTCGGGAAACTTTCCCCCGGCCGACTTGTCGAACATGTCGCACTCTCTGCGCACCCCGCCAAGATCCTCGTAGCTGAGCGGGCCGATCGCTTGCGGCGCATTGAAGACCTTGGCTCCCCCTAACATCCCACGCTTGCGCATGACTTCGACGTACTGGGGAAATTCGCGCATGTCCCACGGCGTCGGACGCTGGCTCTCCCCGCCGAAACCTTTCATCCGCTGCGGGACGTAGGTTTGAAAGCCGACCCGCGGCTGCTCGCCGTCGTTGCCGATGTCGATGCCCGCGGCCAGTTGGCGCTCGACCACGTGCGCGACGGCCGCTTCGGCCTCGCGGTCGAGCAGCTTTTCGTCGATCGCCTCGCCCCGTTCCTGCCGGAGCAGCAGATCGGTCAGTTTCGGATTGCGCGGCAAACTTCCGACATGGGTCGTGAGAATGCGCTTTTCGCTTTTCAACATGGCGAGCGTTTCCTCCGTGATACGCGCCGCGGGGCGCATGATTCGGCGCGCGATGCGGCCGCGCGCGCGGCTAAGGCAGTCCGCAGTCTACAGCAAGCTTCGGGTCAAATTGCAAACGCGCGGCGGGGGAGGAATACCGCCCACTGGGATTAGGAGCATTGCCGATATCGCCCAATTTGGACCTGATCGCCAGAACGGTACTTACCGAGGCGACTTGGGACCGCTGATGTTCCATTCGCTGCCGAGGTTGGCGATCGGAACCAGGTTGCCCTGCGGATCGACGAGCGCAAGATCGTTGCGATCCAGCCGCGGAGGCCCACCGGCGCCCGCGATGGGTTCGAGGCCGCCCGCCGCCTTGATGAACTCGCAGTGCATCCGGCTGTAGTAGACCATCGTCGGCAACTCAACCCCGGCGAAGTAGAGGCGGCCGCCGTCGTGCAGCGCCGCAACGCGCCTCGCCTTAAGCCCCATCACGTAGCTGGGCGTGCTGCGCAGCCGTTCGTTCTGATGTGCGAGGGCGATCATGCGCCAGCGCGCCGGCACGCGAACGAGAATCAGCGCCAGCGCCAGCGCGGCCAGGCCCGCCACCGCGCCTCTCATCGGACCGCGATATTCCAGCGCGCGCGCGGCCAGCGTTCCCGTCAGCAGCGCCGTCGGCACCAGCGCCGGCAGGACGTACCACGGCAGCTTGGTCTGCACCGCGCAGGCCGCACCCAGGGCTACGGCCAACCACACGATCCACAGGCTGGCCGCGGGGGCGATCGACCTCAACCGGCGCGCCCCGCCAACAAGCGCCTTACGCACCGTTCCCCGCCCGATCGCGGCGACGGCCAACGCGCCCGCCGGCAGGCTGAGCGGCCACAGGAAGCGTATTTCCTGCCAGAAACCATGCAGCGTGTACCATCCGGAGTGGGTTTCGTCCTCGAGATGTCGCGCGACGCGGGCGAGCGTCTCGTGTTGGACGAAACTGGTCCAGAAGAGCGGGTTGAACAGCGCCTCATACAGGTACCACGGCGCCGCGACCGCCAGCGCGCAACCGAAAACGATTGCGAGGCCCGCGCTTCCGATCGCCTCGAAACCCGGCAACACGAATACGGCCAACGGCGCGATGATGAGGGGAATGGTGCCGGCCAGCCCCTTGCTCAGGATGGCGAGACCGCTGGCGGCACCGGCCAGCGCGCAAAAGCGCCGGTCCTCGCGCGCGCGCAGTATCGCGTAGAGGGCGAGCGTGAGGAAAAAAAGCAGTGGCGCGTCGGTCGCGCAGTCGCGTCCACCGCGCGCGATAAAGAAATAAAATTGCAGCGGCACCAGCGCGGCCAGCGTCCCGGCTAACCGTCCGGCGGCACCCGCGGCGGTAAGATAAATCAGCAGCAGCGTCGCCAGACCGGCGACGACCGAGGGCAGCCGCGCCGCGAACTCGCTTTCGCCGAACACCTTGAACGAACCGATCAGCGCCCAGAAGAGCAGCGGCGGCTTTTTGACGTAAGCCTGCCCGTTCCAGGTGAAGTCGAGATAGCTATGGTTGGCGATGGCCTCGTGCGCCACCTCGACGTAGGTCGCCTCGTCCCAGTCGACCAGCGGCGGCGCGCTCATCCCGGATCCCAGCGCGAGACCGCCCAGCACGACGATCAGGATGATCTCGATCCTGAACCTGAGCAATCGCGCCGGCACGGCCTGCGCTCTCAGGCGCCAAGGGCGTGGCGCCGCGCCGGCCGCGCCGCCGTCGGGCGCGTCCGCGATATATGGGGTGGTCCCAATTTGCACTGTTCTCCGAACCGACCGTGAATGTCGCGCGCGTTGCTCGCCACCGCTGGATACGCGGGTGCGTGCGATCGGTTTCATGATACGAGGGTATCTCGGACGGGGCAATTCGACCCGCCCGCTCGCCGAAATGCACAATGCAAAGCAAGCGACAGCCCGGTCTCGCCGGCAACTCGGCGAGACCGGACCGTCCGTCAATATAACCAGCTAAAGCATCGAGCGGGCCTAAACTTTGGCGGCCGGCTCGACCCACTCACGCGCCATTTGTTCCATCCTGGCGATCAGATCGCGCTCGCTGGTCGGCGGGTTGAACTCGATGAGCGCCAATTCGTCGACTCCGATGTCGCGATAGCGCTTGAGGTCGTCGCGCGTAAACGGCTTGGTATAGGGGGAGAGCGCCATGTAGATCTCGGAGCGCTTGCGCCCCGCCGCCTTGATCAGCTGGTCGAGTTGCTTCATCTTGTCCGCCGCCTCGCCGGCCGAAAGGTTGAAGCCGCACCATCCGTCGCCGTAGTCGGCCACGCGCTTGAGCGCCGGGCCGCTTTCGCCGCCGAACCATATGGGCACCCCGCCGCGGACCGGCTTCGGATAGCTGCGCACGTTCTCGAAATTGACGAATTCGCCCTTGTAGGTGCTGTGCCCATCGCGCCACAGACAGCGCATCGCGTCAATATACTCGCGGGTGCGCTGCGCGCGCCGCTCCCACGGCACGCCGATCGCCTTGAACTCTTCCTCCAGCCAGCCAACGCCCACGCCCAGCGTAAAGCGCCCGCCGCTTACCTGGTCGAGCGTCGCGACGACCTTGGCTAACACCAGCGGGTTGTGCTCGGGCACCAGGCAAATCCCCGTGATCAACTTGACCCTCGAGGTATAGGCCGCGGCGTAGCCAAGTGTGACGAACGGATCGGCGAACGGCGTGTCCATGGGAACCGGGAAGGCACCCGTCGAGTAGGGATACTTGGAGACGTACCTGTCGAGCAGCACCACGTGCTCGGGAGCCCAGACGGTGGCGAAGTTCAACCGCTCGGCATTTACCGCGACGGTCTTTATTAGGTCGGGCCGCGACAAATGGCCGATTCCGACGGCGAAAAAGCCTATCTTCATAGTCCTCTCCTTTAAAAAGGCAATTGTCCTTTGAAACAGGATTGTCCTTTGAAACCGGTTGGTTCTCACATACCACAGAGTGCCTCGGGTTGCCCACGCGCCCGCTATTTCATCAGTACCAGGTAAGCAGCCAGGCCCAGTCCAAACGTCGCGAGGATGAGTGCGACGGCGATCGCGCCGGCGGAGGCCTGGCCGGTTTCCTCTCCGCGTTTGAGCCGGCCAATCGAGCGGACGTGATGTATCGATGCGCCGACATTGACGATTACTCCGAGTAGCAAGAGCGCGGTTCCGATCCACAGAGAGGCGCCGGTGGATTCGAGCGGGCGGGCATGAGTGGTCACTGCGATCTCCCGCAGGAAAAGCCCGAAGCGCGCGACCACGAAGCCGAAGCCCATCAACGCAAGGCCCGTTCGAATCCAGGCCAGAAAGGTCCGCTCGGCGGCCAAATAGTCACTCGGAGATGCGATTTTCACTTCTGCCATCGGCTCGGCGGCTTGCGTACTAAGCATCGTGGATGGCTCTCTATCATAGACCTCATAATCGGCTGCCCTCGCCATGCTTGCAAGGATGGCCGAAACTGCAAATATTGCCAGCGGAGAGACAATCCATGAGTGACGCAAAACACTCGCGCACCGGCCGAACATCGAAAGCTCCCGCGAAGCGCGCGGAGTCAAAGAGTCCAACGCTCAAGTGCCCCGAATGTCATTCGGAGCGGGTGCGCCGGATAGTCTATGGATTACCGGGCGCGGAACTGATGGAGGAAGCGGCTCGCGAACGGGTGATACTCGGCGGATGCATCATCGATGCGGACAGTGCCTCTTTGGCGTGTCTGGATTGCGACCGTCGATGGAACTAGTGTTCCGAGTTATGAATTGGCCTACGCACGTTCCGCACCGGCGCTACCAAAATGAATCGTCGGCGCCATCTGGCTGTGCTGCCGACGCGCACAGCGGTGGACCGGCCGGCCTTCAGGTTATCGAATTGGGCCGACGCCTCGCCGCTGCGACCGCCCGGCATCGGTTTCGAACGGGGGGAGGACAAAGCTCGGCCTTTGCGGGACGCTAGGAATCCCATACGTCGAAAATCTCGCGGAAATCTCGATGGTCCTTGTCGCCCGGGCCTGTTTCACGAGTCGCGCGCGGCGAGCATGGGCAGGGTGCGATTGTAAAAGACCAGCGCCGCGGCCAACGCCGTGACCAATAGGAAACACAAGCCAAGGGGGTCTGCTGAAATCGCGTCACACCGCTCGCGCAAGTCCTCCATGGATCGATACCCGTGCGGATAGGCGTTGCAGACGGTCTGTTCGTCTTCAATGGCGACGAGGATCTGTTCGTCGGACCGCCGCCGGTGAGGCCACGCCGCGTTTATTCGAGACCACAGCGAACCGGCTAAATCGCACCTTGGCGGTTGGGCGCGCGAATTTGGAAAGGCGAGACCGGTCGTTACGGCGAACCCCGTAAGGCCGATCAATGCCTCGAAACAGACCATGAGGTTGGCGATCGTAGATTGCGATGCGACAGTGGCAGAACCGGTCGTCGACATCGTCTGAATGCTGAAGAATAGTGCGTCGCTGAAATACCCAGGCCGCGTGTTGCGCAGTCCGTCATCCAGGGTGTAGTCAAGCGCGCAGACGAGGTTTGCGCCGATGAACGCCGCTCCGAGAGTTGTAAGCAGGGTCAGCCACGATGCTGTTTGTGGCTGGCGATATGCCTGACCGGTAGCATTACTTACGGCAGGCTACGTCACCTCCGCGATTGAGCGTATCGGAAGGCCGCAATTCCCGTAGGAGATCCGGAAAAATGCGGCGCGCGCGAATCTTGGCTGGGGCTTCCAAGGAGACGCTAATCGCCGAATTCGTAGTGCCGGCTCGTAAGCGGGCCGTCATCCCTGGTTCAGCGACGAAACTCTTTACCGAGCACTTCAGTGGCAATGATGTTGCGCAGAACTTGGACCGTTCCGCCCCCGATCGTAAACATACGGGCGTCGCGGACCATCCGTTCCAGCGGAAACTCGCGGGAATACCCTCGACCACCAAAAATTTGTAGCGCTTGGTTTGTGACCTGGACGGCCATCTCTGCCGCATAGGTCTTGGCGATCGCCGCCTCCTGGCGGTCCGGGAACCCATGCTCGGCATTAGCCGCCGCTCGATAGACGAGGAGCCTGGCTGCGTCGAGCTGAATGGTCATGTCCGCCTGCATCCACTGAAGTCCTTGGAACGAGGCGATCGGGTGGCCGAACTGCCGGCGCTCCTTGGTAAAGCGCAGCGCTTCCTCATAGGCGCCTTGGGCGAGGCCAAGCGCCACGGCGGCGGCCCCGACCCGCTGTCCGTTATAGGCAGACATAAGGTGTTTGAATCCACCAGCCCCCACAAGAAGATTGTCTCGCGGCACTCGACAGCCTGCAAAAACCAGCTCTCCTTCCGGAAGTCCGCGCAACCCCATCATCGGTTCACGCTTGCCAACACGGAAACCCGGGGTATCTCGCTCCACCAGGAGTCCGCCAATCGCACCCGCACCTGGCTCCTCATTCAAGCGCGCGAAAACCAAATACAGGCGCGAGGTGCCGGCGCCGGTGATGAGCCATTTCTGTCCGTCAAGGATGTAAGCGTCGCCCTCGAGCACGGCTTTGGTGCGCAGGTCTGTCGCCGCGGATCCCGCTTCCCGCTCAGTGATGGCGATTGCGGGCTTTTCGCCTTCGCAGACCCACGGCAAATACTCCCGCCTATGAGCTTCAGTGCCGAAATTGACAATCGCCCCCACGGTTCCCAAGTTCCCTTCGACTACAATCCGGGCAGTGGTTCCACATGCGCGCGCAATCTGTTCAACCACCAGCACAGCGTCAATAACTGGCCGCCCGCCACCTCCGTACGGTTGCGGAATAGTCAGCCCCATGAAGCGTTCGCGCACCAGAGTCTGAACGTTGTCAATTGGAAACTCTTCGGTCTGATCGATGAGAGCGGCGCGCGGCCGGAACTCTTCGTCGGCGACAGTTCGAGCTCGGCGTTGTAGCTCTTGTTGCTCTAATGTTAAAGTGAACCGCATAGTCGGGTTTCCGCTCGTTTCAAAATGCCAGGAGATTGTCCCGCAACGTTCCGTCGATATACTCTTCGCGCATAAGCCCGCGCCGCTGTAGCTCGGGAACCACCAGTTCAACAAACTCATCGATCGAGCCGGGCAAGTACACCGGAGAGAGTAGGAACCCGTCCCCACCCACCGCCTGCATAGTAGCTGCCATCCACTCAGCGATCTGTTCTCCCGTGCCCACGATCTGTGGCACGCTCACACCCTGAGCATGGGCCTTGGCAATGTCCTTGAGGGTCTTTAGTGGACCAGATACGCTGTGTGAATACATGTCGATCAGGCCTTGAATGCCCGGCACCTTGATGCCCTCGACCGTCGCTTCCATGTCTTCGACAGAGAGATCGTAGCCGAGGTGACCCGACAAGATGGTCAGCCCAGCTTCAACATTAAGCATGCCATTATGCAGTGCCGCCTTAGCCTGCGCGATCTGCTCTGTCTCACCCACGATCGGTTGGAAGCCAAAGAACACTTTGAGTGAGTCGGGATTTCTACCGTATTTCACCATCTTGCTCTTGAGCGAGTCGTAATAGCGCTTCATGCCCGGGACTTCCCATTGGATCGAGAACACGGCCTCCGCGTGCCGCGCGGCAAACTCCTGCCCGCGGTCCGACTGTCCGGCTTGAACGATCAACGGCTTGCCTTGTGGAGAACGATCAACGTTCAGCGGACCCGCCACTTTGAACCATTTGCCTGCAAAATTGATTGGATGCACCTTGGCCGGATCGGCAAACATGTCCCTCTCGATATCCATGACAATCGCGCCTTCTTCCCAGCTATCCCAGAGGCGGTAACAAACCTCCATATACTCGTCGGCGCGGTCATAGCGGGAATCATGCGAGGAACCATATTCCGCCGCATCGATGCCGAGATTCCTTGCGGCATTGAGATGAAAGGCGGTCACGATATTCACCCCCGCACGTCCATTGCTCATGTGGTCCCAAGTCGCCAATTTGCGGGCAAGGAGATATGGAGGAAGACCCGCGACGGAAAGAGTAAAGACGAAGCCGATCTTATTCGTGACGGCGGCTTGCCACGCCATCATAGTCGAGACGTCATAGCAGGGAACCTGGGCCGCGTACCGCACCGCGGGCTCATAGCTCTGCTGGTATTCCGAGTATATTCCCTCGGTATCGGCGGAAAAGAAAAAATCAAATTTGCCGCGTTCGCAGGTTTGAGCCAGATGCTGCCACACCTCCGGCCGATCAAATCGCCAACCACCCTTGAGGTTACGCGGGTGTTTCCAAGTCGCCATGCTGTGGTGGGTAACCGGCATCATTGTGTACTGCGCAAGGTGAAACTTTTTCTGCACCGGTGCATTTCTCCTCGTAATGCTGACTGCTCGCTGCTGGAGCAGATCTCGACACACGGCGGCTTGTCGCGGATTGCATCGCATCACGCCGAAAAGGCCGCTTGCCTTCGAACCCGCGCCTTTCTCGACGTACGACCCGGGTGTGGAACAACGTTTACGGCGACGTTATGGACGCTCAAGATTTCACACTTCTGAGCGCCTCAGTTGCCTAAGATCCTCGATAAGAAACGGCACCACCTGCTTAAAGTCGGCGACGACCCCGAACCGAGCTGCCTTAAAAATGTTTGCATTCGGATCAGTATTTATCGCTACAATCGTTTTGGCTCCGCCGCATCCTGCCATATGCTGGCTGGCACCCGATATCCCGACCGCTATATATAAGTCAGGCGTGACTATCTTACCAGTAAGTCCTATCTGCCGTGTAGTTGAACACCACCCTAGGTCGCACGCGACCCGGCTCGCTCCGAGTGCCGCGCCGAGAACACTTGCTAACTCTTCGAGAAGACGGAAACCCTCGGCGCCATTCAACCCGCGCCCACCCGCAACCACCACCTCCGCATTCTCCAGGCCTGCATCGCCAGCCCCCTCACTTCGGCGGCCAACCCTGACCGTTCGGGCGACGGAGGATATGGAATCGACACGAAGTGCGATAACCTCACCATTGCGTTCCGGTTCGCGCTTTAGAGGATTTTGACATTTTGGTCTGATCGTCGCGACGGCGGGCACCTGCCTGAACGAGACTACCGCCCGAGCCTTACCTCCATAGCATGACCGCGTTGCCATGGCCTTGCCGCTCTGAATTCTGAGGTTCTCGCAGTCTGTTGCTATAGCTGTTTTCAGACGGAAAGCAAGACGGGGCGCCAGATCGGAACCTATCGAGGTCTGACCGCACAGTACCACTGCCGGACGCACCTCCTGAACCACCTCGGCCAGCACCGACAGCCAACGATCCTCTTGGTATTCGGCAAGCGACTCACCGTCGGCCAAGTACACTCTGTCCGCCCCTTGAAATATCAGCTCTTGCGCGACGTCTTGAAGATTGCTGCCAAACATGACCGCGCATACCAGGCCGTGCGACTCTTTCGATAATTGCCGGGCCACACTCAGCAATTCATACGCTAACCGCGTAGGCTTCCGCTGTTCCACCTCAGTCAGAACAACCACCCCTGAATCCTTCCCCGTCACACTCACTGGCTTCCTCGGCGTCGTCATCCTTGGGTTTCTACAAAACGTTGAGTTCCCTTAGTCTTCCAACCAGTTGTGCCGCAACCTGTTGTGGCGACTCGCCGTCGATGAATTCGCATCGGTTCGTCCTCTCGGGAACGAACAGCTTTTCTATCTCCAAACGCGCGCCAGTGGACCCAACGTTTGCGACATCCACGCCCAAATCGACGGCCGACCACACTGTCATCCGCTTGCGCGCAGCCTGCAGCAACTGCTTTAACTTCGGGTATCGCGGCTCGCCCAGCTCATTGGACACCGTCACCACCGCGGGCAGAGCTGTCTCCACCGTTTCAAACCCGTCCTGCAGGACCCTTTCGACGCGAACCGTTCGACCGTGCACCAGCACTTCTTTAGCAATGGTGACAACGGGGATTCCAAGCAATTCCCCAATTCCTATACCTACGACGCCGAAATCCGTGTCCGCCGCCTGACGGCCGGTTAAAATCAGATCGTAGTCACCGATTTTCCTAGTGGCTTCGGCAAGTACAAAAGCTGTCGAATAGGAATCAGCCCCTTCGAACGCCGGGTCGCACAACAACACCCCCTCATCCGCCCCC
>Ga0307372_10003268_pt1 | contig 26045 bp, 24 predicted proteins | sample OX1MG_FD_202533 | JGI IMG/M metagenome (GOLD analysis project Ga0307372, IMG submission 202533) | Soil microbial communities from Risofladan, Vaasa, Finland - OX-1 | ecosystem: Environmental > Terrestrial > Soil > Coastal area > Acid sulfate soil | place: Finland: Risofladan, Vaasa | collected...
ACCGCCGCCTCGCCAAGGATTTCGAGGCCACCATCGCCTCTGCTACCGCTTTCCTCCATGCCGCCTGCGTCATGCTGCTCGTCAGGCGGCTGGCTCGTTGGGGTTGAGATTCGAGTCGGACTCTTAGCATAGGCTGCCCGACATGCTAGGAATTTGGTCAGGAGAGAGCGTCATGACCGAAGCTGTCGATCTGACCGATCCGATTTTCCACAATGAAGATGCCGCCCGGCGCCACATAGAGGCGATCCGCTGGCCTATCGGTCCAGCCTGCCCGCATTGCGGGGTCACAGACGACATTACGCCACTGCAAGGGAGGTCGCACCGCGCCGGCCTGTATCAGTGCAATGGCTGCCGGGGTCACTTCACGGTCACGAATGGCACCGTCACGGAGTCCGGCCATATCCCCCTGGCAAAATGGGTGTTGGCGTTCCACCTAATGGCCGCGAGCAAGAAGGGCGTTTCGGCGCACCAACTGCACCGCATGCTGCACATCACCTACAAGAGTGCGTGGTTCACGGCGCATCGGGTGCGGGAAGCCATGCGCGACCCTCACCCGGTCCCGCTTGGTGGCGAAGGCAAGGTAATCGAGGCGGACGAAGCCTACCACGGCAAGCGCGAGACACCACGCCAACCGCAACGGCACGACAAATACCGTTCCGCTCCCACCAAGCGGGGCAAGGGCGGTGGCGCACAGAAGCGCCCGATCGTCGCCCTGATCGAGCGCGGCGGCGAAGCTCGCGCCGTCCACATGAACACCGTCACAGGCAAGAACGTGCGCGAGTTTCTGATAAAGAACGCCAGCCGCAAATCCCGGCTGCACACGGACGAAAGCAGCCTCTATCCGGCGATCGGCGAATTCGCCAAGCATGAGACCGTGAACCACGCCAAGAAGGAATACGCGCGCGGCAAGGGCGACGACCTGGTGACAACCAACTGGGCCGAGGGCTTCTTCGGCGTGTTCAAGCGCGGCATGACTGGCGTCTATCAGCACTGCGGCGAGCAGCACTTGCAGCGCTACCTGGATGAGTTCACCTTTCGATACAACAACCGGTCCAAGCTGGGCACTGAGGACACCGAGCGCGCGGTTTTCGCGATCAAGGGCGCCGAGAACAAGCGGTTGACCTACCGGGGGCCTTACTCGGCCACGAACGCCTAGGCAGGTCGCCCGCGCGTTTCTGCGCTGGAAGCGCGCAAGGGGATTGGAGTAGGAGAGGAAGTGATTGGCAGGGTGACTGTGGTTTTGGTGACAGCATTCGCGGTGGCATGCGCTCCGCAGGGGCCATCTGTCGGAGCGATGCTTCCCGGCGCGCTCTACACGCAGGACGGCCGCGTCCTGGACTTCGCCATCGAGAAGGCACAGCGCAGTGGCCGCGTTACGGCCTTCGACCCCGCGACGCAGGAGAGCTTCTCGGGCAGTTACGTCGCCGTCATCGCGTCGGCAAGCGGTAGTTCAAGGGAGTTCGTCACGAACGGACGCGGTTACGCTGTCGGAGCTGGCTCTGCGGTGGTCGGCTCCAACATGGCTGATGCGACCGCTTTCCTGCGCGGTGATAAAGGCTCTATGTTGAGCTACTCAATGAGGATCGAGGCAGCCGCGTCCCCGCACGGTCTCGGGATCTGCACCGACAACCATGGAGGACGCTACCGGCTGCAATTCTAATGGAAAGGCGACGGGCGGGGCTAGCACCCCGCACACGTCTTCGTTGCTGCCATCCCAAGCCGCTTTGGAAAGCTAAGCGGCAACAGGGAAGTATGCAACTATGGATGCTGTTATTGGTCCTCCGCCCTCCGCCAACCCGCCGGCGGAACCTTCGGGATCAGACTGCGGGATAGAGCGGATAGAGTTTCTGCTGACACCGGGAGATCGAGCACTATGGCGAGCCCGAGGGTCAGGCGGATACGTGCTGCTTCTATGCCTTCAGCGTCCAATAAGCCTACAAACCTTAACCCGTCTGGCAAGGTGTAGTGACCTGGATCGTCTAGCCGAATTAGATGCGGATTCGGAAGATCAGACATAGCATTCACTCCCTGGTTGGTGTGGCAACCCCAGGATAGCGAACGGCGGGACGGGAGTCTTTCCCCTCCCGCCACGACTATGGCTTGCGCTGGCGCCCCCGCTTTCGCGGCTGGGCGTCCCGATCGTCTTTAGCCTGATTCGACTCCCCTCTTTCCCGCGCCTAGGCTGTAGTGGCGTATCCAACGCCCGCCGCAGTGCCGCGTCGCGGCGTTGGGCGGTTTCCTCGGCCGAGTAGGTGTCACCCTTTGGCCCCTGATCCAAATCGTCCTCCGAAACGGCAGATCGCTCGGCTCCGAAGGGCCTTGCGCGCTCGCGCGAGGAAATGCCCACCGTCTGGAGATATATACTCCTGCCTGTTCGCTTTAGCAGACCCCGACCAGGAGGCGGCCCACCTTGACCGCATGATTGCGATCATAGGCTCGACCTACATCGAACTGGGGCTCGAACAGGCGATCTTGGTCCACTTCACCGATGCAGTGCCGCTCGAAGCGAAGATGCGGATTTTCCGAGGTGAAAACGACGCCCCGGCTGTGCTGAGCGACTTCTATTCCAAGATCGAACTGGCTTACATGCTTGGGATAATAACGGAGGACGCCAAGGACGATCTGAACACGGTACGGGCTATCAGAAACGCATTCGCGCATTCAACGCTGCCAGTGGACTTCAGCACTCCCGAGGTAGCTGATTTATTGAAGCACATGCACATGCAAATAGAGAGCGGCGCGACAGCTATATTTGACATGCCGTTTTTCGTCAAAAGAAAGATGATTTACTATGCTGGCAGTTACCATTCCAGACGTTGGCTGTATCGGCGCGGCGCTCCTCCCGTTGCGCCTTCACCATAGCGTCGAATATGAGGATCACGAGGTCCTCATCCATCCGATAGCGCCTGTCAAACTCCAGCAATTCCTTCATTCCTGCTTGAAGCATTCCTTCCGTTATTTCCTCGTCGGTGTCTGTGGGCCTGTCATGTAACACATCTTTTCCCATGTCTCTCTCTCCGCTACATCAAGTAAGTAATTGGGACTTTTTTCCGGGAGGGGCTTTGGGTGGGGGCTTTGGGTGGGGGCTTTGGGTGTGGGGAGCGGGCGTGGGGTGGGGTGCGGGCGTGGGCGGCGCGTTCGGTTTGGGGTTGGTTTGCGCTCAGGGCGGTGGTTCCGCCGAACTTCGCTGATCTTCCAAAGCACACGTTTCGCGTTATGGTATCGGCTGACTTCGATAACCTCGGCGGCCATCCTCACCATCCTTGTCACCACAGCCCGACCGGTCCGCTGCGCCGCCACGAACACGCCGATCCCTGACCTGAGGACACGCCATGACCAAATATCTGCACACCATGATCCGCGTCAGTTCGCTGGAGGACAGCATCGCCTTCTTTGAGGTGCTCGGCCTGCACGAGATCCGCCGCCGTCCAGACGAGAAGGGGCGCTACACCAACGTGTTCCTCGCCGCACCCGGCGACGACGCGGCTGCCTTGGAACTCACCTACAACTGGGATCCGGAGCCTTACACGGGCGGTCGCAATTTCGGGCATCTCGCCTACGCCGTTGACAACATCTACGACACCTGCAACGCCTTCATCGCGCGCGGCGTAACGATCAACCGCCCGCCGCGTGACGGCCGCATGGCCTTCATCCGTACGCCGGACGGCATCTCCATCGAGTTGCTGCAGGCCGGCGGCGCGCTGCCGCCTGCGGAACCCTGGACCAGCATGGCCAACACCGGTTCCTGGTAGAGTTGGAAGCCGCCGACATGGCGCCGCATCCGCAACGACTGACAGTCACAAGCCGTGCGTGGCCGCTTGCGCGGCCGTTGATGACCGCGCACGGGGTCAAGACCACGGTCGATGTCGTTGTCGCCGAAATCTCCGACGTCGAGTCGCGCGGCCGCGGCGAAGGCGTGCCGCTTCGGCGGTACGGCGAGAGCATCGACAGCGTGGTCGCCGCGGTTGATGCGATGAAAGGCGCGGTCTTCTCGGGGCTCAACCGCGACACACTGCAACAGGCGATGCCGCCGGGCGCGGCGCGCAATGCGCTGGACTGCGCGTTCTGGGACATGGATGCGAAGCGCGCTTATCGCAGCGTCGCGGAACTGGCCGGGCTTGGCGCGGTGCCGCCGGTGGTGACGGCGTTCACGGTCGCCTTCGATACACCGGACAAGATGGGTGAGCAGGCGGCCGCCAATCGGGCCCGGCCGCTGCTGCGATTGGAGCTGGGGGGCGACGGCGATGTCGAACGCGTGCGGGCGGTGCGGCAGGCGGTGCCGGCGTCGCGTCTCATCGTCGATGCGCAGGAGAGTTGGAGTGAGGCGCAGCTTCGCGCGTTCATGCCGGCGCTGGTTGATTGCAGGGTCGGACTGATAGAGCAACCGCTGGCGGCTGACGGGGACGACGCGCTGGCGCGGTGGGAGCATGCGATTCCGGTGTGCGCCGACGAATCCTGCCGGACGGTTGCCGATCTGGACCGGCTCGACGGGAAATACGAGGCCATCACTATCAAGCTCGATAAAGTGGGCGGGCTGACCGAGGCGCTCGCGCTGGCGGCGGAAGCGAGGCGGCGCGGGTTGCGGATCATGGTCGGCGGTGGGATCGGCACGTCGCTTGGGGTCGCACCGGCGCTGCTGGTCGCGCAGGGGGCCGAGTTGGTCGTTCTCGACGGGCCGTTGTTTTTGGCGGCTGATCGCGTTCCGGGGTTGCGGTATGAGGGCAGCACGATCCATCCGGCTGAGGTGAATTTGTGGGGCGGGGCTGGTTGATAGTGGGCATTGTTTCATATCGATCCGAATTTCGGCCGACTGGCCGCTGTAGCTCCCAGCAGCCTGTCGGACTTAAGCTTTTGCGCAACAATCTACCGGACGACCGGCCTAGCAAGCAACGAAAGTACGGAAGACACCGCTCTGCGGCAACGATATTCCAAAAAAATCAGATTTTGGGCTAAGTCCGACAGTTCCTGCGTGCTTGGCAAGCCATGCCCGCCATTGGCGACGGCCGAGGCGATCCCCTATGGCGCCCCACCCAGAATTCCCTATGATCATGTGGCGACTCGGTAGCTCCATCTTGCCACGGGTGATTTCATCAACAGATCGTTGGTGATACTCGTACGGAAGGTCACATGCACGCAGCCAAACCCAACCGAGAGTCACCCTCGAAGCGCCTGTCCCCAAGCCTCGACTTGGCTACCATGACCGACCGGCTGCTTACCGGCCACGCTGCCGACTTGATGGCAAGCCTTCCGGAGGGCTGCATCGACCTTATCGTGACCTCGCCACCGTATTGGACGGCTGTGGAATATGATCAGGGCGAGAGCCCGTGGACCTCCTACGAAGCCTATTTGGCCGACATGCAGCGGGTTTGGGAGCAATGTGCCCGGGTGCTCCGGCCAAATGGCAAGCTCTGCATCAACGCGCCGATTATGCCGATCCCGAAGGCCGTGATTGAACAGCACACGAGGCACCTCAAAAACATTGCGTTTGACATGGAGCATAAAATTCTCTCTGAAACTGATCTTGAGCGGTATAGCCTCTTCGTCTGGCAGAAGCAGACTTCAAAGATGATGTTCGGAAGTTACCCCTTTCCAGGCAACATCATCGAGAATAACACGATCGAGTTTATCAACGTTTATGTGAAACCGGGAAAGCCGCCGAAATTCGCCGCGGACGTCAAGAGCGCGAACGAACTCACCCGGACGGAGTGGCTTGATCTAGCTCAGCAGGTCTGGTTCATGTACCCCGAGGACGTGAAGCGTGAGGGTGATCACCCGGCGCCATTCCCAGAGAAGCTACCGGCCCGGCTGATGCGACTCTACACTTACGGAGCGGGGGGCGCCGGCTTCCCAGGCGAGATCGTATTGGACCCCTTCGTTGGGACTGGCACCACCTGCGCCGTCGCAAAGAGCATGGGACGACGTTATGTCGGCATCGACATAAACCCGGCGTACGTGAAAATCGCGGAGAAACGCGTGCGTGACGCGCCCGGGTTCGAGCCTCTGCTGCTTGTTGGCCGAGCTAAGTATCCTGGCAAGGAGGAGCTTAAGGCCCTCGCCGTCGCGGACGCCGGCAGCAATGGCAAGGATGCCGAGTCAAAACACAAACGCAAGACCTACGGACGCAAGGTGGCAATCAAGGAAGATGACCAGCTGACGTTGGTCTAGCTGGTGGAACATGGCTACGGAGGGGTGGCGTGGCGATTTCGGTCGAATGGAAGAAGTTCATCGACGAATACAAATCCCACGACGCCTACTGGTATATTCCGAAGGGAGCTACTGCCGATACAGACGATTTCCGCGAGAAGTTCAGAATATTTGACTTGTACGAGGGTCAACTCTGGACGCCCGATCTTCAGCGCCGGCTTGCCGTGGCGCTCCAGACTGAAAAACTCTCCAGGGGTGGTAAGGACCTTCCGCGCCAGATTAAACGCGTGTTCGAAAATATGGGCCTTTGCTGGATTGATGACGAGCAGCCGATCCGGGTGACACCGGCCGGTCGTGCATATCTGAATGAGCCGGCGGGCAGAAGTACTGTTCTTGACCAGCAGGTCTGGCGCTATCAATTGCCAAATCCCGTAAACGCATCTGCGGCTACGGTTGGCATCAAACTCCATCCCCATGCACTCTTTGTCGAGGCGTTGCTTGCCTGTGGGGGGCATGTGACAGGAGAGGAGTTTGCTCTTTTCGTATCGCGCGCACGCACGCCGGCACACCTAAAGACAACTACCGATCGCATACTTGCTTGGCGCAAGCTTCCGGCGCCAAAACGGCGAGAAATTATCCAGGCGCTTCAGAACACACGATATCCGACAATAAAACGGGATCACACCTACGCAATGGCGTTCCACCATTGTGACCTACTCTTACACCGTGGACAGGGAGGGCTATTCGTTAACGGTGGCGACGTAGATGCACTGAAAAACCGACTGACGAAGCACAAGGGAACGTCCGAAATCATAGAGTTTGAGAATGAGCCTGACTGCATCGCATTCTACGGAGATACCGAACACAGCGGAACGCAGATCGAGGCTCTTGAATACTACATCGACGTCTCCGATGTAAAGAACGCCGTGGCAGTTTTTAGAAAATTGCCTCCGCAAGTGCGGGGTGAGATGACACCTGAGGAATTTGAGAAATCGCAGTTCCTGGAGAAGGACTTAGAAGATCACCTGTTAGAGAACCTGGAAAAAATTGAATCGGGGTTGAAGTTCAAAGGTCGCCAGTACTCAACGAAGGTAGGTCCAATCGATCTTTTTGCGGAAGCCGAAAACGGCGATCTGGTAGTTATCGAACTAAAGAAAGGCCGCGCCGCAGACAAGGTATTCGGGCAGATTTGCCGCTACATGGGGTGCATTATGTCAGAGCAGTCGCCGAAGGGTCCTGATGTCCGTGGGTACATCGTCGGCCGGGAGGTAGACACAAAGTTGCAATACGCGGCCAAGGTAGTGGCCACTGGTGTGATTCAGCTACGGACCTTCGAGCTTAAGGGAGAGAAGGGGAAAGAAGATTGGATTCATGTTTCGAGTGCGTGATCAGTATTTGCCGGTTACCTGCTCTCGAGACGCCTTCGGCGCTAAACTGGCTCGCCGCGCGCCTCCAACTGGCCTTCCGAGCGCAGGTCCGCTTTGGGTCGAAGCGGCCGGACAGCTCAGGCTGGCTTGGTGATTGTCCGGTTCCGCTGCGACATCCGCCGCGAGCGGTCGCTCAGTCTTCGGCACGATCTGGCCGTCAGCCGACCGTTTGCACCGGGGCATGTTCTAGTGATACCAGAGCGGTCGCCCGTCCAATTCCCAATGCTACAGCCGTTGACGAAGGCGAGGCGCGCGGCCTCGTTACCAACGTCAGCCTACGTGAGGGCGACCTTGGCTGCTATAGACCTCAATCGAAGTCGATCCCGGAATAAACCTCGTCAAGCGAGAGGTCGATGCCAAATTCCGGCAGGCGAATTGGTCCTGTCGCGCCAGCAGCGTCCCGGCGCCACGCCTGCTCACCAGGTTCGCGCCAGAACGCACCGAATGATCTACTCTCGGATTCAACGACAACATAGCGGAGGGATCGAGGGGACCGATTCGTACTCATCGACCTTCTCCTCGTCCCGTCGCCGATTACCCCGCCCGGGCGAGACGACCTCAAATACAACGATCGGCGCCGGGACGGCGACCGCGTTCCGGCGCGGCCTGGAACACGCGATGAATGCGTCCGGCTCGCGCAGGGCGCCGCCGACTGTTTCGATCGCATCCTGCGGTCCGTAGGTGTCGCATGGCGCCCCTGCCGGCAACCCGGGGCGGATAGAATCCCGGATGTTGCGGCCAATGGTCGGGCTCCGCAGGCAGGAGGATCATCTTGCCAGGCTGGAGCTGTTGACTCCGCGGCGGTAATGCCCGCGAGACCTGTTGGCGATCACTCGATCGCCGGGGACGGGTGGTTTCCGCTCCGTTCCCGTGATAAGCTGGCAGGATGAGTACCGCTCTGACCACGCCGGATCAGATGACGCTTGAGGCGTTCCTTGCCTGGGATGCCCCGGGTCCGGGGCGGTGGCAATTGATCGACGGGGTGCCGGTGGCGATGGCGCCGGCCGGGCGGGCGCACGGGCGGCTCCAGGCCGTGATCGCCGGGCTGATCGACAGCCACCTGAACGCCACCGACAGCCCCTGCGTCGCCCTGACCAACCCGGGCATCGTTCCGGCGTTTCAGGCCACCCGGAACTTCTTCATTCCCGATGTCGCTGTCACCTGCTCCGAGAGCGACACGGACCAAGCGGCGTTGCATCATCCCGCCCTGGTGATCGAGATTCTCTCGCCGTCCAATCACGCGGAAACCTGGCGGAACATCCGGGCGTACATGCTGATCGACAGTGTGCGGGAAATCCTGGTCATTTACACCGCGTCGGTGCGGGTCGATGTGTTGCAGCGCAGCGCCGATGGTTCATGGCCAGATGATGTCACGCCGATCACGCACGGGGCTTTCACGCTCGCCAGCATCGGATTGAACGTGCCGCTCGATGTGTTGTACCGCCGCTCGGGCGTGGGTTGATACGAACCGAGATCCGATCAACCTGCAAGAGCCACCAGCCCACCGCCCGATGTTTCCTGCCTCGGCGCATTTCGCTGGCGTGCGGTCGGAGGCCCGCATGCCCGACACCATCGACGTCACCATCCCCGTCGAGCCAGAAGCCGCCGCCGTGCTCGCCGACGCACGCAACCGCGAGGCCATGGGCCGCCTGGTCAGCCGCGTTCTGCGTCCACGCGCCGGCCCAAGCCCGCTTGCCCAGGCCATCGCCGAGCTGAAGTCGGAAGCCCGTGCCACAGGCCTGACGGATGCGGACATCGATGCGGAACTCGCGGCCTACAACGCCGAGCGCCGCGAGCGCGGCCTGGCCGATTGATCGTTTTCGACGCTTCGACCGTCGTCAGCGCGGCGCTGAAGGTCGACAGCGCGTCAGAGCGCGCTCTGCTGCGTGCCGACGAGATCGACGTATTCGCCTTGTCAAAAGGGCCGGGCCGGTGGGATCGATCCGTGCCGTGCAGCAAACGGGGCGATATGGACCGTGACCGCCGGCTGCATGTCCCTCACAGCGCCGTCATCCCCCCATCCACGAACAGCAGGGCGCCGGTGACGTAGGAGGCATCGTCGGAGGCCAGGAACAGGATCGCGGCGGCGACCTCCTCGGCCCTGCCCGGGCGCTTCAGCATGGTGCCTTGCGCGGCCTTGGCGTTGTATTGCTCCACGGTTTCGCCGGCGGCTGCGATGCGGCGCGCATGGAACGGCGTGAAGATCGGGCCGGGGCCGACGGCGTTCACACGAATGCCCTCCGCCGAGTGGTCGGCGGCGAGCCCCCGCGTCAGGCCCGCGATCGCGGCCTTGGTGGTGTCGTATTGCAGGTTGCCGCCGCCCGCGACAACGGACCGCACGGAGGCGGTGTTAACGATGGCGCCCCCCTTGTTGAGGCGCATCAGCGGAACCGCCGCCTTGGCACAGAAGACGTAGCTCATCAGGTTGACGTTGAGGATCTCGGCCCAGCTTGCCCCGCTCGCCTCGTCCACCTTCTCGTATTTGCGGATGCCGGCATTGTTGATGAGGATGTCGAGGCGCCCGAACTTCTCCGCGGCACCGTTGACGAAGGCGAGGCATGCGGCCTCGGTGCCAACGTCAGCCTGGGTGAAGGCGATCTTGGCGCCGGCGGCCTCGAGCTCGGCCGCGACGCGCTGGCCGCGCTCGCCGTCGCGATCGCAGAATGCCACGCTCGCGCCCTCGGCGACGAAACGCCTGACCGTCGCCTCGCCGATCCCCGATGCCCCGCCCGTCACCGCTGCGACCTTGCCGTCGAGCCTTCCCATGGTCCCCACCCTTCATTGCATTGCGAAACGCGCATCCACGATCCCGTCGTGTCCATCCGGCGGGCACCGCCTGGTTGGCCCGGCCTGGGTATCCGACCTTAACAGGCTGCGGAAGCTTCAGGTATCCGCTTTTGGGACCTTGCGATGGGCTGACTGGGTGCGACCTGACGGCGCTTGGGAGGTGGTCGTGTCCGCTTCCACGGATTGTTCGCCGAAAGCAGACAGGCCGCTCCCGGCCAGCACCGGGCATTGGCCCCGAAAGCCCGACATACGCGCGCGGGAACCGAGCACCATGTCATTGCGAGTTGACCACCGGCCGGCGGCGGCCGGTGGTCAACTCGCAATGACATGGATGTCGCTCGCAATGACTCCGTTGGCGCAGGGGCGTGAATTGTCGGAATCGTGATATTGGCTTGCGCCCCTCGGTGTCGCACGGTCGATGCCCTCCGTGCCGCTGACCGTGGTGGTCTTCGTCACCGCGCCGATGCGCTCGCCTCGCTGCGCGTCGCGCCGGACCGCGCCGCGAGCGCCGCCGCCATGAACGTGTCCAACTCGCCGTCCAGCACCGCGGCGGGATTGCCCGTTTCCACGCCGGTGCGCAGGTCCTTGACCAACTGATACGGCGCCAGCACGTAGTTGCGGATCTGGTGGCCCCAGCCGATTGCCGTCTTGGCGTCTTCCTGTGCCGCCGAAATCGCCTCGCGCCGCTGCAGCTCCGCCTCGTACAACCGCGCCTTCAGCATCGCCATCGCCATCGCGCGGTTGCGGTGCTGGCTGCGGTCGGTCTGGCACGCCACGATGATGCCCGACGGGACATGCGTGATGCGGATCGCGCTATCGGTTTTGTTCACGTGCTGCCCGCCGGCCCCTGACGCACGGTAGGTGTCCACCTTCAGGTCGGCGTCCCTGATTTGGATGTCGATGCTCTCGTCCACGACCGGGTACACCCACACGCTGGCGAAACTGGTGTGCCGCCGCGCCGCGGAATCGAACGGGCTGATCCGCACCAGCCGGTGCACGCCGGCTTCGGTCTTCAACCAGCCATACGCATTCGGCCCGCTTACCTTCATCGTCGCCGACTTGATCCCCGCTTGCTCGCCCTCGCTCTCTTCCAGCCACTCCACCTTGTAGCCGTGCTGCTCCGCCCAGCGCGTGTACATGCGTTCCAGCATCTCGGCCCAGTCCTGCGCTTCGGTGCCGCCGGTGCCGGCGTTGATCTCGACATAGGCGTCGTTCATGTCGGCTTCGCCGGACAGCAGGCTTTCGATTTCCCGTCGCTTCGCCTCCTCCGCCAGCGGGCGCAACGCCGCCATCCCGTCGGCGACCATCGCCGCATCGCTCTCGGCCTCGGCCAGCGCGATGAGTTCCGCCGTGTCGGCGACCTCGGATTCCAGCCGCCGCACCGCGTCGATCTGCGCCGCGAGGTGGTTCCGTTCGCGCATCAGAGTCTGCGCGGCGGCGGAGTCGTTCCACAGCGCGGGGTCTTCCGCGCGGTGGTTCAGCTCGGCGAGCCGGGCCTGGGCGGCATCCCAGTCAAAGATGCCTCCTCAGCAGCGCGACGGACTGCTTGATCTGTTCCTGCAAGGCGTCGGATTCGGTGGACATGGCGGTTCTGATCCTGGGCGAAGGGGTCCCGTTGCGACGGGGCGGCTCAATACAGCCCGCCCAGCGACATGTCGATGCTGCCATTGGCCGACGCCGGCGCCGCGGACGGCACGGCGCCCGGCGCCGAGCCGTCCGGAATCGGGGTGGACTGGCTGACCAGGCCCATGCCGATCGGCGTGGACCCGCCGGGCAGCTCGCCAGGCTTGAAGGCGTCGGTCACCATGCCGGAGCCGCTATCCCATGCCGCCATCGTCACCCCCGGCGGCTGCGGGAAGTCGAGCACCGGCCGGTTCTTCAACGCCGCCGCCATGTAGTCGTGCCAGATCGGCCCGGCGACAGCCGCCCCGGTCTCGTTGTTGCCCAGCGAGGCGGGGTTGTCGAAGCCGACCCACACAACGGTAACGAGATCGGGCGTGAAGCCGCCGAACCATGCGTCGTTGAAGTCCTGCGAGGTGCCGGTCTTGCCGGCGATCGGTCGCCCCAGGTCCTTGGCCACCGGCGCGCCGGTGCCACGCTGCACCACGCCCTGCATCATGGTGATGAGCTGGAACACGCTTTGCGGGTCGGCGAGCTGCTTGCGGTTGTCGATGATTCGCGGCGGTTTGGCCGGATCGCTGCAATCGGCGCATTCCAACCCCTCCGGCCGCCACACCACCTGGCCGTCGCGGTCCTGCACGCTGTCGATGAGTGTCGGGATCACCAGACGCCCGCCCTCATCCAGCGAGGCATAGGCGCCGGCCTCCCGCAGGACCGTGGTTTGCACCGCGCCGAGCGCAGCCGGCAGAACGAGCGGCATGTCGCTCACCTCGTGGAAGGCGATCGCGTTATCCGCGATGGCCCGCATGCCCACGCGCTCGGCGACGCGCAAGGTCACCAGGTTCAGCGATTGCTCCAGCGCCACGCGCAGCGGCGTCGGGCCGCCGAAATTGCGCTCATAATTGGCCGGACGCCACTTGCCGTCGGGCGTATCGACCACGACCGGCGCGTCGAGGAAGCGCTGGCTGGGCGAGATGCCGCGTTCCAGCGCCGTCAGGTAAACGAACGGCTTGAAGCTGGAACCGGGTTGGCGTTGCGCCTGGGTCGCCCGGTTGAACTGGCTTTGCTCGAAGCTCCAGCCGCCGACCATCGCCAGCACGCGCCCGGTGGCCGGATCGAGCGACACCAGCGCACCTTGCACCTGCGGAATCTGCCGCAGCTCGAGGCGAGTCGCGGCCGGCCCGGCAGGCTCCGGCCGGGGCTTGCCGGGCGTGGCGGACGCCAGGGAGAACGCGGCTCGCGACGCGGCGACCGCCGGGGCGGCCGGCCGGACCATCACCACGTCGCCGGGCCGTACAACATCGGCCATCTTCCGGGGTGCGGGCCCGGGTTTGCCGTCCTTCACCTGCCGCGCCCATGCGGCGTCGGACAACAGCAGCACGCCGGTGCGCGGCCGCGGTGGCTGGTCGGGCAGCGTCGCGGGTTCCAGCCAGCCCAACTTCGCCGCGCGGTCGGACAGGCTCAGGACCACCCCGAGCTGCCAGTCCGGCAGCATGCCGGGAGGGCGGGCGACCTGGGCCAGCGGCCCCGCCCAATCCAGGCCCGACCCGTCCGGGGGATCGACGCGGGACGCCGGCGTCTGGCCCACATTGTCAAGATGCGTTACCGGCCCGCGCCAGCCGCCGATCTTGCGGTCATAGGCCATCAGCCCGTCGCGCATCGATTTCTCGGCGGCGGCCTGCAATGCGGGATCCAGACTGGTGCGCACCATCAGCCCGCCCTGCGTGGCCACGTCCTGGCCAAACTGCTGGATCAACTCCTGCCGCACCTCCTCGGTGAACCACTCCGCTCCCGGCACCGGCGCCGGACGATGGAACTCGGCCGGGATGATCGGCTGCGCCTGCGCCGCGGTCGCCTGCGCCAGGGTGATCGCGCCGTCGTCCGCCATGCGGTCCAGCACCCAGTCGCGCCGCACTTTCGCGGCTTCCGGGTATTTGAACGGGTTGTAGTTGTTCGGCGCCTTCGGCAGCGCGGCCAGGAACGCCGCCTCGGGCAGCGTGAGCTGGTCCAGCCCCTTGTCGAAATACGCCTGCGCCGCCGCCGCCACGCCGTATGAGCCGAGACCCAGATAGATCTCGTTCAGGTACAGCTCCAGAATCCGCTGCTTCGACATCACCTGCTCGATCCGCATCGCCAGCAGCGCCTCGCGGATCTTGCGCGAGAGCGACACCTCGTTGCTGTCCAGCAGCATGTTCTTGGCGACCTGCTGGGTGATGGTGGAGGCGCCGATCGGCCGGCGCCCCGATCCCAGGTGCATCAGGTCGAACACTCCGGCGCGGACGATCGCCAGTGGATCGACGCCGCCGTGGATCCAGAAATTCTGGTCCTCGGCGGAGATGAAGGCCTGCTTGACGACGTTCGGGATGGCGTTGATCGGCACGAAGATGCGGCGCTCGGTGGCAAGCTCGTCGATCAGGCGGCCGTCGCTGGCGAACACGCGGCTCATGACCGCCGGCTGGTAGTTCTTCAGGCCGTCCACGTCCGGCAGGTTGGCGCTGTAGTGCCGCCAGGCGATATAGCCACCCACGGCGCCAACCGCGCCGCCCAGCACGACGATGCCGAGCAGGGCGCCGAACAGGCCGCGGGCGAAGCCGGCGAAGGGGCCGCGCCCGCGCCGGCGCGGCGGTGGAAGCTCGCGCTTGGGGCGGCGCGGGCCGGAGGACGCAGCCAGCGGCTCGCCCGCGGTCAGGGGACCAGTCATGATGTCGCGATATGGACCTTCCAGCGCGCGTCCACCAGCACGCTTCGTGCTAGCCAGCCATCCATTGAGCGTGAACACCGTCCGCCATCCGCAGCCTGGCGGCGAAGAACCCATCCACGGCACGCTTCATCGCGACGGCAATCAGCCTGCGATGGCTGGCCCGGCGCAGCTCGGCCTCGTCGCGCGGATTGGACATGAAGCCCATCTCGACCAGCACGCTGGGGATGTCGGCCGATTTCAGCACGACGAAGCCGGCATGGCGCTCCGGATTCGGCAGCAGCGGCACCTCATGGCCGAGCGCGCCGACCACGTCGCGGGCCATGCGCACGGAGCCGGCCCGGGTTTCCCGCCGCACCAGGCTGGCCAGGATGCGGGTAACCTCCGGCGAGGTGTGCAGCGGCAGGCCGCCATAGCGATCGGCGCTGTTCTCGCTTTGGGCCAGGGCGGCGGTCTGTGCGTCGGAGGCCGTGTTGGACAGGGTATAGACGCTGGCGCCGCGAACCGCATGGTCCACCAGCGCGTCGGCATGCATGGAGACGAACAGCGCGGCGCCATGGGCCTGTGCAATGGCGACTCGGTCCTCCAGCGGGATGAAGACGTCGCGCACGCGGGTCAGCGCCACGCGGTAGTGGCCGCCCACCGCCAGCAGGTGCCGCAGTTCCAGCGCCGTGGAGAGCGAGACGTGTTTCTCGTAGGTGCCGGAGACGCCGATGGCGCCGGGGTCCTTGCCACCATGCCCAGGGTCCAGCATGACCAGCGGCTTCGGCAGCACGGTTTCGTGGCGTGCAGGCTTGTGGGGGCGGGCGTGCCTCCAATGGGTCGCGGCCATCGCGTCCTGCATCCAGCCCGGGAGCAGAAAAGTGCCAACCACGCCGGTGCCGGAGCCGAGGCGGCCCAGGAGCATGCGGCGCGAAATGGGCGCGGCGGAGGACATGGGGAAGGTTCTTAACACATCAGGTTGACGAATGCAGCTTACTTATTGATTGCGGCCAGTTCATGGTTTGGAAAGACCGGGGCGGCTTCGCGGCCTGTGTTGCGGCGGCGCGCCGGCGGGGGTGCGCCGCGTGGTCTGCCTGGGGAGAGGTGGTCGTTCGCGGTTGTGCCGGGCCGGGCATGGCGCCACGCCGGCCCTCGCGGTCGCAATGCCACCGAAAGGACCGGCCCCGGGAAAGGTTGGCCCCCGGGAAAGGTTGGCCCCCGCGCGTCGGGGTCGGAACACCCGCAGGCGCTTCTCGCGCGCGGAGCCGCGGAAGGGATTTGGCAGCTACACCTTGCGTGCCTCGATCGTCGCGGACGCCACGTAGTTTTCGATGCCGCGGCCTGCCGCCCATTCGGCGATGTAGTCGCGGCTCTCCGGCTGCACGGCGATGCGGACATCGACGAAGCCTGCTGCCTTCAGCCAGTCCTCGATGTCCGCCGCCGCGGCGGCGCCGGCAATGCAACCGCAGAGCAGGGCCTTGTCGGCGGCCAGGTCGGGAGGCAGCGGCGTGAGGTTCACCACGTCGGCGATCGCCAGACGGCCGCCCGGCTTCAGCACGCGGTAGGCTTCGCGGAACACCTGCTGCTTGTCCGGCACCAAGTTTATCACGCAGTTCGAGATGATGACGTCGGCCGTGGCATCGGCCACCGGCAAGTGTTCCAGTTCGCCCAGGCGGAACTCGACATTGGCGGCGCCGATGCGTCTGGCATTGTCGCGCGCCTTGGCCAGCATCTCGTGCGTCATATCGACGCCGATCACGCGGCCTGCCGGACCGACCTGCCGCGCGGCCAGCAGACAGTCGAACCCAGCGCCGCTGCCAAGGTCGATCAGCGTCTCGCCCGGCCGCAGCGCCGCGATGGCCTGCGGGTTGCCGCAGCCCAGGCCGAGATTGGCCCCTTCCGGCACCGCATGCAGCTCCGCCGCGGAGTACCCCAGGCGGCTCGACTGCGCGTCCACGTTCGCGTTCGGCGCACAGCACGATGCCGTCGCGGCCGGCGCACAACAAGAGCCGGCGGCGATGCTGCCGTAACGTTCGCGGACCATCTGCTTGATCTCGCCGGCATCCATGGCGGTATCCGGGGTCATGCCATTCTCCTGTTGGGTTTGGCGCCCGGCGCGGCGGGCGGATTGACGGAATCGCAAGCGGGAACGCGCGCCCGTGCCGCCGCACCGCGGCCGCAGCAGTTTTCCGTGAGGTAGCCGAGCAACGCGTTCATCACCGCGTAGTCGGCGGCGTAGATGAGCTGGCGATGCAGCCGCCGTTGCGTCAGCAGGCCGGCGCGGTGCAGGTGCTGCAAGTGGAAGGTCAGCGACGATGGCGGCATGGCGAGGCGCTCGGCGATGGTGCCGGCCGGCAAACCGTCCGGGCCGCGCTCAACCAGCGCGCGAAAGATGGCGAGGCGGGTTTCGTGTCCGAGGGCGCTGAGGGCGTTGACGGCCTGGGGCGGATCCATGAATTTTCGACACTCCGACGAATATCGAAACTAGCTGCGCGGCGCGCCCGTGTCAAGGTCCCGCCCGACCTCTCCCGCGGCCCCGGCCAGCGCACCGCAATCTCCCGGCCAGGCTTCGGCGCACCGCATCCCCCGGCCAGGCTTCGGCGATGCCCTGATCCAAGCCGGCGGAGCCGGAGCCAGGCAGGCGACGTTTATGCTTCGGCTGGCGGAGCCAGCATGTTGGACGCCTTCCGGATAGCAGCAAGCAAGAATTTTCAGCCACGGATGCAGGCTGATGCCGGCAGATGCATCGTGCGACTGCAAGGACCGGGGGAGAATCGGTAGATCTGATGACGAGGTTTGCCGAGATTGAACAACCGCCGAGCGGCATGCCAGTTGCCTTCAGGTCATTGATGCATTGGGCGGGAGGCGCACTTTCCAGCACCCTGATCGCTGCCGGTTCGCCGATGATGGGTCCCTCGGCCAACGGATCGGCGACGCACGTCCCAACAACAATGCCGTCATGGCGAACGGTGCTGCCATGCTGCCGCGCGACGGCCAGGCCGGTCTTGCGCAACCCATGCGCCAATGCGTTCTCGCAAACCTTTTCCAGGATGCCGGCCCCGAGCGTGTCCAGGACCCGAAATGCGCAGCCCATGACGCGCTCCGGCAGTTGGTTGACCCCAGCTTCATCTGCGTGCATCCGCGTGCATCTGTGGCTGATAATTCTTGCCTTGCGGTAGTGCCCGCGTTTCCGGCTTCGCGGACAGAAGACCCATTTGAACCAGCCGGCGGTCGAGAGCCGAACGTTGCCGGCGGCCGGCGCAGCTTGCCTGCCGTTGCGGCAGCCGGGCACCAGTGCCGGCAGGGCAACCATCGGGCGGTCGCGCGATCAGCCCGTGGTGCGGAGCGCGGCTTCGTAGGCGCGCAGCACGTCATCGCCGAAGCAGGCGAAAATCACCGTGGTGAGGGACGGTGCGGCTTGCAGGCACGCGGCGGTGGTTTGCACGGCGATGCGCGCGGCCTCGGGAACCGGGTAGCCGTAAATGCCGCAACTGATCGCCGGGAAAGCGATCGAGGCGATGCCATACCGCACCGCCAGCGCCAGGCTTTCGCGATAGCAGCTTGCCAACAGGCCAGGCTCGCCATGCGTGCCGTCGCGGTAGCGCGGGCCCACCGCGTGGATCACGTATTTCGCCGGCAGCCGATAGCCCATGGTGAGTTTGGCCTGCCCGGTCGGACAACCGCCGAGGGTGCGGCACTCTCGCAGCAGGTCCGGCCCGGCGGCGCGATGGGTCGCGCCGTCCACGCCGCCGCCACCGAGCAAGCCCTGGTTCGCGGCGTTGACGATGGCATCGACGCCGAGTTTGGTGATGTCGGCCTGGGTGACCTGCATGCGGCGCATCGGCCCTGCCTCCCTCGGATGTGGTCGTTCGGCTGTCGCCAGTCCGGTGCAACCGGCCTGACATCGCGAGGCCCCACCGCTGCGGACGTGGGCTTCGTTGACATCGAGGACGGCAGTGCCGACGACAGGGAACCTGACCCTGCCAACTCCGGCAAGTGGCAGGCGTCCGGCTGGAGTTACCGATGCAAGCGGTATCTCGGCTTGTCTGTTTGGGGTTGCTGACGGCGGGGCCGCCGCCAGGACGGTCTCCTCTCCCGTTGCGCGGGAGAGGACCGGGTCAGTTCTTCGTCTTGTCCACCAGCGCGTTCTTGGCGATCCACGGCATCATCGCCCGCAGCTTCTCACCGATCTGCTCGATCGGGTGCTCGGCCAGCCGGCGGCGCATCGCCTTGAAGCTGGCCTGGTTCACCTTGTTCTCCAGCATCCAGTCGCGCGCGAACCGGCCGGACTGGATGTCGTCCAGCACGCGCTTCATCTCGGCCTTGGTCGCGGCGTTGACGATGCGCGGGCCGGACACGTACTCGCCGTATTCCGCGGTGTTGCTGACCGAGTAGTTCATGTTGGCGATGCCGCCCTCATAGACCAGATCGACGATCAGCTTCACCTCGTGGACGCACTCGAAATATGCCATTTCGGGGGCGTAACCGGCTTCCACCAGTGTCTCATAGCCCGCCTTCATCAGCTCCACCAGCCCGCCGCACAGCACCGTCTGCTCGCCGAACAAATCGGTCTCGCATTCCTCCTTGAAGGTTGTTTCGATGATGCCGGCACGGCCGCCGCCGATCGCGCTGGCGTAGGACAGCGCGATTTCCAGCGCGTTGCCGGAGGGGTTCTGCGCCACCGCCACCAGGCACGGCACGCCGCCGCCGCGCTGGTATTCGCTGCGCACGGTGTGGCCGGGGCCCTTCGGCGCGATCATGAACACGTCGATGTCGGGCCGCGGATCGAGCAGATTGAAGTGCACGTTCAAGCCGTGGGCGAAGGCGAGCGCGGCGCCGTGCTTCATGTTGGGGCCGAGCTTCTCGCGATACAGGTCGCCCTGGCCCTCGTCCGGCGTCAGCACCATGACCACGTCGGCCCATTTGGCGCAGTCGGCCGGGTCCATCACCTTGAGGCCCGCCGCTTCCGCCTTGGCGACGCCGCCGGAATTCTGCCGCAGCCCGACCGCGACCTGCGTGGCGCCGCTGTCCTTCAGGTTGTTGGCGTGGGCGTGGCCCTGGCTGCCATAGCCGATGATGGCGACCTTCCGGCCCTTGATCAGGTTCACGTCGGCGTCGCGGTCGTAGTACACGCGCATGGTGTGGGTTCCTTTCACAGCGCAGTTGATGGGTTGAGCGGGTTTTGGCCGGATCTACCACGATTATCCATCCGCGGAATCTGGCTGAGTCGGATGGGCCGGATTATCAGGTGGCGGGATGCTCGCCAACCGTCTTATCCCGTCGCGCAGCTTGCCAAAACTCGGCGACAGATTGCTTGCGGGATCAAGCAGCGGCCCGATCCGTGCCGCCCAATCATGCTTGAGCTGGCCGGGCAAGGGCCAACCAGCCTGCCGGATGGCGCGCATGCCACCGGGATGGATGGCTTCTGCCAGCAGTTCCCATGTGCCGCACACGGAATCCTGAACATAGCCGTCCAGCATTTGCATCCGTGCATTCGGATAGGCAAGCCACAGGGCGGAGCGGTCGCCAAAATACCAGGCCTTCACCTCCTCGATCGCGAGACGGAACAGCGTCAGATGCGAAGCGTCGCAGGATACGGCAAGCAATTGCAATTCGGCCAGGAAGCCCGTGCAATCACGGTCATCCGCGTCGACAACCACGACGACCGCATCGATGCCCGGCGTCTTGACGTATCCGCGCAACAGGCGAGGCAACTGGTCCAACAAAATGCGCCTGGATGGATCAGATGTCGTGGACAGGCGTGCCGGAATGTGGCCGATCCCACGATACGGATGGCAACGCCACGTGTGAGGCTCGCCAAACGGTCCGATCAGTTTGGGCACCAGATGTTCAAGCAGCCTGTGGCCGGAACTATCCTCGGTGAGGATCTCGATATGCATGGTTACCTCGAATCGAGGTAGTCGCTGTACCAAAGACCGCCCAATGGCAGGCCCTCGGCGACCATGTTCCCGACGACCTCGAATTCCGACACCCGGCGGATACAAGAAAAGCCGTCAGGTCCTTTCTCGAGTATCCAGACTTCCTGGGGGGCCAGCGCATCGACGAAATAAGGCTGATGGGTCGTGACGAAGATCTGCGGCGCGTTCCGTCGCCCGGTGGCGTGAGCGCGGAATTCCCGCGCCAATGTCTCCAGGAGCTTGTGATAAAGGCCGTTCTCCGGCTCCTCGATACAGATGAAGGGCGGCGGGTCGGGATCTTCCAGCAGCAGCAGATAAGCAAATACCTTGAGCGTGCCGTCGGACATCTGCTGGGCGAAAAACGGGTCGCGAAAGCCGGCGTCGTTGAACCGCAGCAGGACCCGCTTGTCCTCGGTAACATGGGTGTCGATGCTCGTGATGCCCGGTATTCTGTCGGCGATGCGTCGCAGGATGGATGCAAAACGATCCTGGTGTTCCCGCTGCATGAACTGCACGACGTTGCCAAGATTGTCGCCGTGTACGTTCAGATGCCGCTGCGGGCCGGCGGCGGGCAGGCCGCGTGCCGCGTCCGGCGTGAAGTATGAGAGGTACCAGCCTTTCAGGAAGTCCCGGAACCGGGTGATGCGGGGGTGGTCACGCAGGGTTCCCAGCGTCGCGATGCCAAGCTGGCGCGGGTCGGTCAGCGCGACAGGCAATCGTGTGTTGGACTCCTCGCCGTCCGTCTCGAGCGCATCCTCTCCTGCCCAGACCTCGCCGGTGCCGCGCGACAGGCGAAGGAAGGGAAACGGCCGACCGTAGCGCTGGTCCCGGCGTCGTTGCAGCAAAGCCTCGGACGCCACGAACGGACGCCCGGAGCTGTCCAGGTCAATCGCCAGCTCATAGGTGATCGGGCGCTGGTTCTGTGCCTCCCGGTAGTACACCTCGAATCGGATCGGCTCCTGGACCCCCATCGAGCGCAGTCGCTCAAAGCCGCCGCGCTGCTCCCGGTCGCACGCAGCTTCGACGCCGATCGTGAGGCAATCGGCGATAAATCCGAAGGCGTCAAACAAGGTGCTCTTGCCGGCACCGTTCTTCCCGATCACCACCGTCAGCGGCGTCAGAACTTCCGCCTCCGGATGCCCCGACAACCTGCCAAGGGTCACATCCCGCAGCGAGCGGTAGTTGTGCACCCGGAAGCCCTCGATCAGTGCCACGTCACGTCCCTTTGGCTACGCCGGACCACATGGGAACAATCCACCGTGCGGCGTCGCGGTCGTAATAGACGCGCATGGTTCAGTTCCCTTCGCTGGAGTTTACTGTCGAGATCGTGCGTTTGCCGCGCGCCAGGGCGGCCACGCCGGTGCGCGCGACCTCGGCCAGGCCGAGTTCGCGCATCAGGTCGATGAACGCATCCAGCTTGTCGGTCGAGCCGGTCAGCTCGAACACGAAGCTTTCCGTCGTGGTGTCCACCACGCGGGCGCGGAAGGTGCCGGCGATGCGCAGCGCCTCGACGCGCTTTTCGCCGGTGCTCACCACCTTGATCAGCGCCATTTCGCGGGCGACATGCGGGCCCTCGCGCGACAGGTCGGACACCCGGTGCACCGGTACCAGCCGGTCGAGTTGCGCCTTGATTTGCTCGATCACCATGTCGGTGCCGGTGGTGACGACGTTGATGCGGCTGAGTGAGGCGTCGCGCTCCACCGGCGCGACGGTCAGGCTGTCGATGTTGTAGCCGCGGCCGGAGAACAGGCCGACGACGCGGGCGAGAATGCCGGCCTCGTTGTCCACCAGCACGGAAATCGTGGCACTGCGCAATGGGTTGTCGGGCATTTGAGTGTTTTCCGCGTGAAACATGCTCCCCCTCCCTCAAGGGGAGGGGGAGGACCAGTTCTTCTTTTCTTCGAGTCAGACCAGCACGAGTCCCTCATCGGTGATGCCCGCCGCGCTGGCCTCATGCTCGGGGCCGAGGATCATCTCGTTGTGCGCCGCGCCGGAGGGGATCATCGGGAAGCAGTTCTCCTTCGGGTCCACCGCGATGTCGGCGATCACCGCGGTGTTGCATTCCAGCATGGCGCGGATCACGTCGTCCAACTGATCGACGCTCTCGGCGCGCAGGCCCTTGGCATGGAACGCATCCGCCAGCTTGATGAAATCCGGCAGAGCGGCGGAGTAGCTCTCGGAATAGCGTCCGCCATGCAGCAGTTCCTGCCACTGCCGCACCATCCCCATGTACTGGTTGTTGAGGATGAACACCTTCACCGGCAGCTTGTACTGCGACAGCGTGCCCATCTCCTGGATGTTCATCAGCACGCTGGCCTCGCCGGCGATGTCGATCACCAGCGCGTCGGGATGCGCCACCTGGACGCCCATCGCGGCCGGCAGCCCGTAGCCCATCGTTCCGAGGCCGCCGCTGGTCATCCAATGGTTCGGCTGTTCGAAGCGGAAATGCTGCGCGGCCCACATCTGGTGCTGGCCGACTTCGGTGGTGATGAAGATGTCCTGCTGCACCGCGCGGGTGATCTCATACAGACGCTGGATGGCGTATTGCGGCTTGATCACCGCGCCCCTGGTCATGTCCTGGGTGAATTTCAGGCTCTCCTTGGCGCGCCAGCCGTCGATCTGCCGCCACCACGCGGCGATCGCCTGGCTGTCGGGCCTGGCCGGATCGTCGGTCCATTCGGCGATCAGCGCCTCCAGCACGCGGCCGGCATCGCCGACGATCGCCACATCGACCGGCACGTTCTTGTTGATCGAGGACGGGTCGATGTCGGCGTGGATCTTCTTCGATCCCTGGCTGAACGCGTTCAGCCGCCCGGTCACCCGGTCATCGAACCGCGCGCCGATGTTGAGCAGCACGTCGCAGCCGTGCATCGCCAGGTTGGCCTCGTAGGTGCCGTGCATGCCCAGCATGCCGAGGAACTGCGGATCGCTGCCGGGAAACGCGCCGAGGCCCATCAGCGTGTTGGTCACCGGAAACCCGGTCATCCGCGCGAACCTGGTCAGCGCCGCGGCGGCGGCCGGGCCGGCGTTGATCACCCCGCCGCCGGCATAGATCATCGGCCGGCGCGCCTGCTTCAGCAGCGACACGGCCTGGGCGATGCGGGTCGGGTCCGGCTCGGTGCGCGGGCGGTAGCTGGGGTGCCGGCCCTGCGGATCGGCGTAGGGCGCCTTGCCGATCACGATGTCCTTCGGCAGGTCGATCACCACCGGGCCGGGCCGGCCGGAGCGCGCCACGTAGAACGCTTCGTGCACCACGCGGGCCAGGTCTTCCGGCCGCTTCACCAGGTAGTTGTGCTTGGTGGCGGGGCGGGTGATGCCGGTGGTGTCGGCCTCCTGGAACGCGTCGTTGCCGATCAGGTGGGTGGGCACCTGGCCGGTCAGGCACACCACCGGGATGCTGTCCATCAGCGCGTCGGTCAGGCCGGTGACCGCGTTGGTGGCGCCGGGGCCGGAGGTGACCAGCACCACGCCCACCTTGCCGGTGGAGCGCGCATAGCCCTCGGCGGCGTGCACCGCGCCGCCCTCCTGGCGGACCAGGATGTGGCGGATGGCGTTCTGGTTGAACAGCGCGTCGTAGATCGGCAGGACGGCGCCGCCGGGATAGCCGAAAATCGTGTCCACGCCCTGGTCGTTCAGGGCGCGGAGCAGAATTTCCGCGCCGGATTGGGTCCATTCTGCCGGCATGACGCGGCTCCTTGGTGGGAAAGCGGCGCAGGACTAGGGCGAATGTTGCGGCGCGTCAACCCGGGGGGTGAACAAATGCGACGGTTTCGTCGAGTATTCTTTCCGAAAATTGCGTCAGTTCTGCAAATCGCGCATGGATCGTATGCGTGCGGCCTTCCGAGAGCGGATGGTGGCGGAACCACGTGGCCTGACGCCTGGTGTACTGGCCGGTCACAAGGGCGGTGCGGCGGCTGGCTTCCGGCAGCGTCATGTCCCCCCGCAGACAGGCGGAAAGCTCCGGCACGCCGTGCGCCCGCATGGCCGGGAGGGCGGGGTCCAGGTGTTGCGCCAGCAGGGCGCGGACTTCGTCCAGGGCGCCCTCGGCCAGCATGGCGGCGAAGCGGGTGGCGATGGCGGCGCGCAGGGCCTCGCGCGGGGGGTCGAGCTGGATGGCGGTGAAGCGCCAGGGGGCCGGGGTGCCGCGCCGCGCCTGCCAGGCGGCGAGGCCGGAGCCGGTGCCGCGCCACACCTCCCAGGCGCGGGCGATGCGCTGGCTGTCGTTGGGCTTTAGCCTGCCTCCGGTGGTTGGATCTTCCGCCGCGAGCCGGGCGTGGAGGCCGGGGGCACCGAGTTCGGCGAGCAGAGCGCGGGCCTCGGCGCGGGCCTGCGGGCCGGGGTCGGGGATGTCGGCGAGTCCGTGGGTGAGCGCGGCGAAATACAGGCCGGTGCCGCCGGTGAGGATCGGCAGGCGGTTTTCCTGGCGCGCGCTTTCCATCGCGGCCAGGGCCTCGGCGCGCCACCAGGCGACGCTGCCGGGCTCGGTGGCCGGGCGCACACCATAGAGTTTGTGCGGGACGCGCGCTTCGTCCTGCGGCGTGGGGCGGGCGGTGAGGACGCGCAGCTCACGATACACCTGCATGGAGTCGGCGTTGACGATCGTGCCGCGCAGGCGCTCCGCCAGTGCCAGGGCGAGCGCGGATTTGCCGCTGGCGGTGGGGCCGGCGACGAGCAGGGCGTGGGGGAGGGTCACGCGCCGGCGTCACGTTGCATGGGGTCCCTCCGGTCGGGTGCCCGAGGCCTTGGTCGCCGCCCCAAGCGGTGGTCGGCGGGGTGGGCCGAGATATGGCGCGGGCCTGCTCCGCCTGGCATGGGGTCTTGTCGTCGCACGATGGGCGTCGGGGCGTGGCGGATCGCCGCCGAGCGCCGGGTGCTGCTGGACATGGGGTTCTGCCGCACGCGGCGGCGGTGCGTAGGCATCAGTTGCGCGGTGTGGCTTGGGTTGGCCGGGCGGTGTCACGGTGCATGGTTTTGCCGGCGGCTCCGCTCGGACGCTGGCCGGCGCCTGGTCCGGGGCAGCCCGGGCGGGGGATGGCGGAATTGGTGCAAGGGGTTCTGCCTGCCCTGACGCCTGAGCGACAGGCGCAGCCGCCAGGGCGGTGGCAGCGGCGCCGGCTGCCCGTTCTGGTGCACGGGGTTCTGGCGGCGCCGCCGACCGGGCCGGCGCCGAGGCGCTGCCGGCGCGGCGTGCGGCGCGATTTGGTGTATGGAGTTTTGCTGCCGCTGGCGCACCGGTGCTGCCCGGCACCTGGTGCGGCGCAGCCTGGGCGGGGGCCGGGCGCGCGGTTTGCCGGGCTTGAGCGATGGCGTGCTTCCAGGGTGCGAGGGAGGCTGTCTCGGCTTGTAATACCAACCGTCCTAACCACTGACCGATGCCCACTCGCGGGTGGCGATGGATCGGATCCGATCCGGGTCCTCGATCAGGAACTGCCAGGCATTACGGCACGCGTCGACAATGGCCTCGTAGGT
>Ga0307372_10003269_pt1 | contig 26044 bp, 25 predicted proteins | sample OX1MG_FD_202533 | JGI IMG/M metagenome (GOLD analysis project Ga0307372, IMG submission 202533) | Soil microbial communities from Risofladan, Vaasa, Finland - OX-1 | ecosystem: Environmental > Terrestrial > Soil > Coastal area > Acid sulfate soil | place: Finland: Risofladan, Vaasa | collected...
CGGATCCGGGCGGCATCACGGGTGGTGAGCGGGGCGCCCCAGGGCGTCTTCGGCCACCGTAGGATACCACCCGGTGGCACCCATCCCCGAGCCAGGCAGGGCGGTGCGGCGGCGCCAGCCGCAAGGGGACGCATCCGCCGCGCTCGCGCGCCTGCACCGGACGGTCGAGCGCTGCACGCGCTGCGCCGACCTCGGTCACCTGGAGGCCGCCAGGCCGGTGATGCCCGAGCCGCGGCCCGCGCCGGTGGTGCTGGTGGGCCAGGCACCCGGCCGGGTCGAGCTGGTGCGGCGCCGACCCTTCAGCGGGCGCGCCGGCGGTCAGCTGTTTCGCTGGTTGGCCCGGGCCGGCTGCCCGTCGGAAGCGGACGCGCGGGCGCGCATCTACGTCACCTCGATCACCAAGTGCTATCCCGGTCCCGCCCACGCCGGCGTCGGCGACCGCCGCCCGTCGAGCGCCGAGGTGGCGTGCTGCCGTCCGTTCCTCGACCGCCAGCTGGAGCTCCTCCGCCCCCGGGTCGTCATCGCCGTCGGCGGCCTCGCCCAGGCGCGCTTCCTGTCCCCGCGTCCGCTGGCGGAGCTGGTGGGACGCTGCTTCGACGCCGCCGGCGGCGAGGTCCCGGTCCTGCCCGCGCGAGACCCGGCGACCGGGCCACCGGCCGGCCGGCCGGTGGCCCATGAGGCGCCACGGCCCTGGGTTGTGCCCCTGCCGCACCCGTCGGGGGCCAGCCGCTGGCTCAACCGCGCCGAGCATGCCGCCCTGCTCGACCGAGCCCTGGCGATCCTCGCCGTCCTGCTCGGCGTCGAGATGGAGCGGGCGGCCGCCGGTGCCGGACCGGCGCGCTGACGTCCGGTCCCACCGCGGACGTTCGGTATACTGCCGCCGGGATCTTGCCGGTGGCCCGTGGCGGCGCTGTCGGGGATGTCACGGGGCCGCCCAATCCGGGAGCACGCTGGTGCCGGTACGAAGGTGGCGACCCCCTGCCAGCTGCGGGCAGCGAGCAGATCCTGCTGTCGCTGCGGGCGCGGCAACAGCAGGGCGGGCGCGGGCCGATGGCACGTCGGCGCTGCCCCCGCCCACCGAGGCGGTGAGGACGCCGGACCAGATCCTGGAACGGATCTTCGCGCCCACGCCCCGGGTCAGCCCGATGGAGCAGGCGGAGCGGACCCTGCGCCGGCCCAAGCAGCTGGTCTACGCCGCCTGCAGCAACCGCAATTTCCACTGGCGGCTCCACCTCACCAGGTACGTGCTCGACGAGGGACGGGTGCCCATCACCCCCTTCATGCTCTTCGACTACTACCTGCTCCACACCGTGCCCAAGGAGCTGGTCCGCGAGGCGATGAACAACCTCATCGCCCGCTGTGACGAGATGTGGGTGTTCGGCAACCTCTCCCTCGGGCTTCGGGTCCAGGTCGGGATCGGAAAGCGGATGCGCAAGCCGGTGCGCTACTTCGACATCAGCGATCTCCCCGACCGGGTCGTCAGCATCCCGGAGGCGATGGTCGGTGAGGAGCGACACGAGTAGCCGGCGCGGCGCGCCCGGGTGGCTCGGCCGGCGGCCCGGTGGGGTCCGCGTCACCGCCTGACCGGCGGCGCCGTCCCCCCGACCCGGTCACCGCGGCGGCGACCCCGCGCGGGCCGGCTGGAACCGCAGCCGCCGCATCGCCCGGGCGGACCGCAACAGGTCCACGAACGTCCGGGCGACGTCGAGGGGAACGATCGAGCCGGGCCGGCCGCCCGATCGGGGGTGATGCTCGATCGGCACCTCGACCACCCGGAACCCCGACCCCAAGGCGCGCACCAGCATCTCCACCGGGAGGAAGTCGCTCGACGACCGCAGCTCGCCGGTGATCCGCTCGACCACCTCTCGCCGCAGCAGCACGCTGGAGTCGATGTCATGCGCCGGCAGGTCGAAGAGCATCCGCACCAGCCAGTTGTAGCTGCGCGCCATCAGCCGCCGGTGGAGCGGATCGGCCCGGTGCAGGCGCCGGGTGCACACGTAGTCGGCGCGGCTCATGACCGGCAGACACGCTCCCAGCTGATCGGGATGGACCTGGAGATCGGCCGGGACGAAGAACCGCAGGTCGCTGTCGGAGGAGCGCATCCCCACCACCACCGCGGCGTTGGCGCCGATGTTGCGGCCGATCTCGATCACCCGCACGTGGGCATCCTCGGCGGCCAGCCGGCGGGCGACGGCGGCGGTCGCGTCGGAGCTGCCGTCGTCCACCACCACCACCTCGTAATCGCGGGTGGTGGAGCTCAGCACCCGCAGCGACTCGCGCACCGCCCGCTCGATGGTCGCCTCCTCGTTGTAGGCCGGCATCACCACGGCGATCGACTCCGCCATCAGCGGGGATTGGGCGAGGACCCGATCGCCGACGGCGGGGCGGTCGTCGGTCACGCCGGTCGACCCCCGAGCGCGGTCCGCAACGCGGCCGTCACCCGCTCCTGCTGAGCGGCGGTGATCCCGGGATAGAGGGGGAGGCTGAGGACTTCCGCCGCCGCCCGCTCGGCCTCGGGAAAGGCCCCTGGACCGTACCCCAGGTGGCCCAGCGCCGGCTGCCGGTGCAGGGGCAGGGGATAGTGCATCCCCACCTGCACGCCCTGCTCCCGCATCCGCTGGGCCACCCGATCCCGGTCAGGCACCCGCACCACGTAGAGGTGCCAGACGTGGGAGTTCCCCGCCATGACCAGGGGTCGGCTGACCGCCCCGACGCCCTCCAGCAGGTCGTGGTAGCGCTGCGCCGCGTCGACGCGGAGGCGGTTCCACTCTGGGAGCCGCTCCAATTTGGCGAGCAGCACCACCGCCTGCAGGGCGTCGAGCCGGGAATTGACACCGAGCAGCTCGTGGCGGTACTTGTCCGAGCTGCCGTGGTCGCGCAGACGAGCCACCCGGGCCGCGATCGCGTCGTCGTCGGTGAGCACCGCCCCCGCGTCGCCGTAGGCGCCGAGGTTCTTTCCGGGGTAGAAGCTGGTCGCCGCCGCCATCCCGTACTGCCCCATCGAGCGGCCGAGCTGGCGGGCGCCGTGGGCCTGGGCGGCGTCCTCGAACACCAGCAGCCCGAGCGGTCGGGCCTGGGCCGCGATCGCCGCCATCGGGGCCAGCTGGCCGAAGAGGTGCACGGCTAGGACCGCCCTGGTCCGGCTGGTGCTGACCTGCTCGATCAGTGCCGGATCGAGCAGGTGGTAGCAGGGATCGCAGTCGATCAGCCGGGGAGTCGCGCCGGCGCGGACCACCGCCGCGGCGCTGGCCACGAAGCTGTTGGCGGGGACGATGACCTCGTCGCCGGCACCGATCCCGGCGCCCCGCAACGCCAACTCGATGGCGTCGGTGCCGCTGGCCACCCCCCGGCACCATCGGACCCCACTGGCGGAGGCGAAGGCCTCCTCGAACGTCCTCACCCGCTGGCCCAGAACGAACTCGGAGGCACGCATCGCCGCCAGCAACTCTGGCATCAGGTCGGCCTCGATCTGGCGATGCTGCCAGCCCAGGTCGACCAGCGGAACGGGAGGGTCGGTCACACCGACTCCTCCCGACCCCGGTTCTGCATCGAGCGGTTGATGGCCTCGATGGTGCGCACCACCGGGAGGGCGGCCGCTCCGGATGCCAGCGGATCCCGACCCTGGACGATGCTGTCGATGAAGTCTTGGCATTCGGCACGCAGTGGTTCGCCCATGACGATGCGGGGCACCCGGATCTCACCGTCGCGGATGCTGGCTCGAAAGGCTCCGAAGCTGTCGATGAAGGGCTTGGACGTGTCGCTGTCGATGCCCTTGTCGTGCAGTCGCATCGGTTCCGCGAGATTCATGTCGTCGATGGTGACCATCATCCGACTGCCGACCAGGGTGATGTCGCGCATCTTCCGCGGACTGAGCCAGGAGACCATGATGTGGACCAGACGGTCGTCGGGGTAGGTGAGGGTGGCGAAGAGGGTGTCTTCGCGGCCACGATCGATCCAGGACCCTCCCCGCGCGGAGGCGGTGTTGGGGGGCGCCCCGAACCAGTAGTTGGCGATGCTCACGTCATGGGTGGCCAGATCCCAGGAGACGTTCACGTCGATATGGGGGGGGCCCAGGTTGGTGCGGACCATGGAGGCGTAGTAGGGCTTGCCGATGGTGCCCTCATCGATGTACGCCTTGGCCTGACGGATGGCGGGATTGTAGAGGAAGACATGACCGACGGCGAGGGTCAGGCGGGCCTCCGCGGCGGTGCGCACCAACTCCTGCGCCGCCGCCGCCGACGTCGCCAGCGGCTTCTCCACCAGACAGTGCTTGCCGGCCGCCAGCGCCAGGCGGGCGAGGTCGAAGTGGGTGCTGGCGGGAGTCGCGATCACGGCCGCGGCGACGGCGGGGTCGTCGAAGGCCGAGGCCGGCGAGTCGGAGAGACGGACACCCGGATAGCGCTCCGCGACGTGCGCGAGCCGGTCGGAATCGCGGTCGATCACCCACAGGATCCGAGTGCGGTGATCCTCGCGGAAGTTTCGCAGCAGGTTGGGTCCCCAGTGGCCCACCCCCAAGATGGCGACGCCGACCGGACCCGGGGAGGCTGGGGGCCTCATCCCGGGCCCGGATGGCCGCAGACCGGGCCGGGGGCGGCGGCCACCGGGCGGCCGCACCGGCAGACCCAGCCGACCGGTCGCGCCGGGACGCCGGTGACGAGGCGATGGGCGGCCACGTCCCGGGTGACCACCGCCCCCGCCCCGACCATCGACCACTGGCCGATCGTGACCCCGGCCACGATGGTGGCGTTGGCGCCGATGGAGGCGCCCCGCCGGACCAGGGTCCTGGCCGGGGTCCACGCGTCATTGCCGGCGCGGGGCCAGCGGTCGTTGGTGAACACCGCGGAGGGGCCCACGAAGACCTGGTCTTCCAGGGTGACGTGCGCATAGATCGAGACGAAGTTCTGGACTCGGCAGTCGGCCCCCACCACCGCCCCCGCGTCCACATAGACGGACTTGCCCAGCTGGGTCCGGGCGCCAACCACGGCGCCGCTGCGCACGTGAACGAAGTGCCAGATGCGGACCTCGTCGCCCAGAGCGGCGCCGTCCTCGACCACGGCGGTGGGGTGGATCATCGCGGCTCAGGCCCCCCCGGTCCCGGATCGAAGGGACCACGGACCGCACCCGCGCCGCCCAGCCGTTTCAGCCTCAGCGTCATCACCTGCAATCCGGCGACCGTCCGACCGCCGCCTTGGACCGCCGGATCCGGCGGTCCAAGGCGGTTTCGAGCCGAACCGGAGCGGCCGAGTCGACGAGGGGGCACGGCTGCGCCCACGGTACGCTCGACGAGGGCGAGGCCGGGGTCGGAGGCTGTGACAATCGAGTCACGGTCGAGTTTCCCGGGCGGACGTGACCGCCCGGCTGAGACCGGTCGCCGCCCGGGATGCCGGCGCCTCCCTGACCGGTCGGGCTGCGGTCAGCGGTGCACACGGCGGTAGACCTCGACCAGCACCACCGGCTGCTGCGACGGCGATCCGGCCTGGTTGGTGATCGCGGTGACCGTGACGCTCGCCTCGTAGACGAGTTGGGACCCTGGCGGAGGCACGTCCCCGGGGGCGAGCACCATCAAGTCCCCGGGGGCGGCGGTCGTGGCGAGGGTGGTGGGGTCGACGATCGCCATGTTCTCCACGCTCAGGCCCTGGCGCGCGTACCGGTTCGGATCGGGACGCAGCCAGAACAGCACCTGAGGGGTGGGGTCGTCCAGGGAGGAGGAGATGAGGACGGGGTGGCCGTGAGCCATGGCATGGGCCCGCACCAGCGCCGCACCCTCGCCGGTGTCGAACCACACCAGCGCCTGCGGCGGCCACACCACGAACAGGGTGAAGAGAAAACTGCCCACCTCCAGAGCCGCGAATCCGGCCAGCAGGGCCGCCCAGGTTCGGCGCCGGGCCAGGGCCGGCAGGATCGTTCGCCAGCCGTAGATCATGAGGCCGAGCAGGAACGGCAGCATCGCGGCGGCGCGCAGCGCGTGGGGGGTGCCGTCGGCGGTGAGCGCCGCCGGCACGGGCGCCGCCAGCAGCCCCAGCAGCAGGATGCGCGGCAGCGGTTCGCGGTAGCGTTGGAGGCTGGCGGCGATCCCGATCAGCAGCGCGGGTGCGGATGCGATCGCGAGCATCCCCCCGAAGCCCACGTTCTGGCGCAGGTTGGAGTCCCCGTGGGTGAGGAGGAAGGGGACGGAGAGGTACTGCACGTAGTTGCCGACGAAGCGGGCGGCGAGCGTGGGGAGTCCAGGCGTGTCCCAGTTGATCGTGAGGACGCCGTACCGCAAGGTGAGCACCCCGGGGTGGCTCGCCGACCACCCGTAGAGCAGGACATAGGTCAGGGCCACCGGCACCGTCATCACGGCGACGCTGCGCCAACGCCTTGGCCACCGGGTCGGCGTCGCCGCCACCACGATCACGACGGTGAGGAGTCCCGCGAACAGGCGGCCGACTGGATACGCCAGGGCCGAGGCACCGAGCCCGACCCCGGCCAGCAGCCACCAGCCGATCGAGCCGTGGAGGCCGCGGGCGACGGCGTACAGCGTCAGCATCAGCAGCGCCACCATGGCGATCACCGAAAAGCCAACTCGACTCTCGACCAGCAGCCAGGGGAGCAGACCGGCGGTGAGCAGGGTCACCAGGGTCACCGATCGATCGCGGGAGAGGTGCCACGCCAGCAGGGACGCCATCGCGCAGACGGCCAGGCCGAAGAGGGCCGCGGGCAGACGCTCCACGGCGGGGGTGAGCGGCAGCAGGCGGGTGAGGGCGGCGACCGCATAGACGTAGACGGGGTCGCGGTACTGTCCGATGGCCTCCGAGAAGAGGAGCGGCCACGGGTGGCCGTGCTGGTCGATCCCGAAGTGGGCGACGGCCCAGCCGTCGTAGCCGGCGTTGGCCTCGTCGGAGTAGAGGCCGGGGGGTGCCTGCTCGAGCCCGGCCAGGTGCAGCACGACCAGCAGGAGCGCGGCGGCGCCGAACAGAAGCGTCCAGCGATGTCGGGTCAGGCCGGCTGCGATCTCGTGGGTGCGCGTCATCGCGGGCCCCGGTGGCAGCGGTCCCGTCGGTTCGGTGTCGTTGCCGCCGTGGTCCCCGTGGTCGGGGGGCGTCTCGGGGCGGGGCGGACCGGGCGGCGCGCCACCCCCGCGGCCCTCGTCGCCAGCCGTCACGCGGTCCGGTGCGGCGGTGCAGCGCAGCCGGGGAGCGCCTCCCGCCGCCGGTGCGGCGGAGCCGGATCGGGGCTCGCGCTGCCAAGCGGGGCTGGCCGGCCGGGCGACCGCCGCGTTTCCCCGGGCCGGCGCGTGGCCGACGACCCCGCCCGCCGGTCGTTGCGCGGTGACGCCGGCAGCGCCACCATCGACGCCCGGCTGGGCTCCGGGGAAGGGGCCGGGATCGGCAGCGGCAGCGACCGCGGCCAGACCCGTCCGGGAGCGGCCCGGCGGGCGGGGAGGATGCCGTCGCCGCCGAGGCACAGCGGGCCCAGCCCGGGGTTGAGCGCGGTCTCCAAGCCCACGGCCCGGATGGCCCGGCCGGGGTGGGCCGCGATCTGGACCCGCGGCCGGATCGGTGCCATGAGGGCCGCGCCGCCCCCGGTGCCCGGAGCCGGGACCTGGCCCCGCAGCGCTGCGATGGCCACCATGGGGCCGCCGAGGGCGATGGCCGCGGTCGGGCGAGGTCGGTCGCGGGCCGCCCGCCGCGCCACCCCCGCCGGGCTGGATCCCCCCGCACCGGCGGCCCGCCGCCGCCCGGGGGCGCTCATCGCGCCGCCCCGTCGGTCGCCGCCGGGCGCGCATCGCCCAGCGTGAACCGTGCCGCCCGGGACCGGCATGGCGGCCCGATCACCTCCCCGTGCACGTCGCTCCTTCGGCTTCACCCAGCGGCCGACGGCGGCCCCGATGCGGCAACCCTACCGCCGGTGCGCGCCCCGGCGCAGCCCCGGTCGGGTCCATTCTCAGGGCAGGGGCCGTTCGAACCAGGCGACGTCCCAGTAGCGGCCGAACTTCCACCCCACCTCGTGGAGCACCCCCACCCGGTGGAACCCGGACCGCAGGTGGAGGGCGACCGAGGCCGGGTTGGGGAGCGCCACCGCGGCGTAGGCGCGGTGGAGGCCCGCGTCGGCCAGCTCGGCGAAGAGGGCGGCGTACAGCCCGGTCCCGAGTCCTGCACCGGTGGCGTCGGGAGCGCAGTAGACGCTGCACTCCACCGAGGTCGCGTAGCCGGCCTTGCGACGGAACTCGCCGCTGCTGGCGAAGCCCACGACCCGGCCGGCGCGCACGGCGACCACGACCCGGTGGGGCCCCCGGCGCGGGTGGGCGGCGAGCCAGGCCGAACGCTCGTCGACCGTGAGGGGTTCGAGGTCGAAGGTCGCGGGCGAGGTGGTGATGTAGTGGTCGATGAGGGCGGCGAGGTCGGCGGCGTCGCCACCCCTGGCCACCCGGATCACCGCCGGCACCGGTCCTGTGTCCACCGCTACAGCCGCCGGATGACGTCGCGCTCCATCGCCTGGCGGGCGCGGGCGGCGATCGGCTGGAGCGGACGGTCCTGCAGGGTCGCCTCCAGCTGGCGCAGCATCGCGTAGACCGACTTGGCCGCCCGCACCGCGTCACCGGGGTCGATCCCCGCCTGCGGCTGCAGCCGGGTGAGCGGCGTCCCCTGCGCCCAGGCGTAGACGAAGCCGACGTGATCCTGGCTGATCGGGCGCGTCTCCTGGACCCCGTGCTGGCGCTCCAGCTCGGCCAGCCGGCGCTGGGCGTGCCGGAGCAGCCGCCAGCAGCGCTCCACCGCGGGGGTGGGGAACCGCGGCCGGGCCGGGGCGGAGCGGCGGGTGTCGCGGTCCTCCGCCGCCACCGCGCTGACCACCGCCGCCAGCTCCGCGGGCAGGAGCGGGTCCAGCCACCCCGCGACGATGGCCTCGGTGACCAGCACCCCGTTGTCGCCGTACACCCTCGCCGCCAGCCGTCCGGTGGCGGTGGGGCGATCGTCCGCCAGGTAGCCGAGGGCGGTGAGCACCGCCCGGAAGGCGCGGAACTGGTGGCGGTAGGCCTCGACCCGCTCGCCCACCGCCAGGTCCGCCTCCGCCTGCGCGGCCTCCAGGGTGCGGATGCGCGCCCTGGCCCCCTGGTGCTCGGCGAGGAGCGGGCAGCGGGGGCAGGGCGAGCGCTCCAGCTCGCCCTGCAGCCGGCGGGCCTCGCGCCGGAGCCGCTCCAGCCGGCTGCCCTCGGCGCCGCCCGCCTTTGGGCCGCGTCCCCGCTGGCTGTCGCGCCAGTGGTCTCGGCGCACCCGGCGGAGCTCCTGGCGCAGCTCGGCCGTGACCTCCCCGGCGCGCTGGAAGCGGGTGAGGGTGCGCTCGGTGCAGGGCACCGAGGGGTGCCGGAACCGCTGCCGGCGAAGGTCCTCCAGCTCGCCCGTCACGTTCGCGCGCCGGGCGACGAGATGGTGGGCGGCCCGCTCCCGCTGGTACTGGCCGAAGGAACGCAGGAGGAGGGCCTCGGCCGCCTCGGGGCGGTGGCGCTGGAGCAGGTTGAGGGTCATGTTGTAGGTGGGGGCGAACTTCGACTCCACCGCCATGTCGTCGCCGAGGACCGTCTCGTAGATCACCCCGAGGTCGACGTCGGGATCGCGCAGGATGACCCCGTGGCCGAGGCGGTCGATCCCCCGCCGCCCGGCCCGTCCCAGCAGCTGGGTGAGCTGGCCGCTGCGGAGGGCGCTGAACCCCTGCCCGTCGAACTTGGTGAAGGTGCTGACGACGCAGGCGCGCGCCGGCATGTTGAGGCCCAGCGCCAGGGTCTCGGTGGCGAACACCACCTTGAGAAGTCCGGCCTGGAAGAGCGTCTCGACCGTCTCCTTCACGTAGGGCAGGAGGCCGGCGTGGTGCATCGCGATCCCCTGGCGCAGGCTCCTGGTCTGCAGCATCGTGAGGTAGAGCTGGGCCTCGTCGGGGTCGTCGACCGCCGCCAGCCGCTCGGTGAGCAGCTCGTCGATGCGATGCTTCTCGTCCAGGGTGGTGAGGTCGAGGCCGTGGCCGAGGCAGCGGACCTGCGCCTCCCGGCAGCCGCGCCGGGAGAAGATGAAGTAGATGGCGGGCAGCAGGTCCCCGTGGCTGAGCTGCTCGACCACCCGCAGGAGGTCGTTCTCCGCCGACCAGAGCGCCCGGCTCTGGCCGAAGCGGCGCTGCTCGCGACCCTCCTCCTGGGCCCGCTCCAGGGTGGTGCGGTCGACCGCGCCGTGGCGGTCGAAGAGGGGGTAGAAGCGGCTGCCCATCCCGAGCCAGATGCGCAGCTCGACCGGGCGCTCGCTCCGTGTCACCACCTTGACCGGGCCGCGTTCGCGCCGGAGCCAGTCGGCCACCTCGTCGACATTGCTGATCGTCGCCGAGAGGCCGATGAACTGGATGCCGGGAGGCGTCTGCACCAGCACCTCCTCCCACACCGTGCCGCGCGGGTACTCGTCGATGTAGTGGATCTCGTCGAGGACCACGGTGCCGACGCCGCCGAGCCGCCTGGGGTCCTCGTAGATGAGGTTGCGCAGCACCTCGGTGGTCATCACCACCACCCTCGCCTCCGGCCGGATCGTGTTCTCACCGGTGACGAGCCCGCAGGCCGCCTCGCCGTAGCGCCGGCACAGATCGCCGAACTTCTGGTTGGAGAGGGCCTTGAGCGGGGTCGTGTAGATCACGCTGCGGCGGTCGCCGAGCGCCCGGGGGGCCTCCAGGGCCCGCCAGACGGCGTACTCGGCGACCACCGTCTTGCCGCTGCTGGTGGGGGCGCTCACCAGCACCGCCGCATGGTCGCGGAGGGCGCGGATGGCCTCCACCTGGAAGTCGTCGAGATCGAAGGGCAGGGTGGCGCGGAAGTCGGCCAGCGCCAGCTCGTCCGCCGCCCTCCCGTCGACGGGCGCGGCGGCGACGTCGGGGACCGCCGTGCGCCGCCCCGGGGTCACGCGGGCCGCGACTCCTGCGGCTCGGGCACCGGCGCCGCCGCCGCCGGCACCGCGTCGGGGAATCGGCCCGGATGGCGGCGGCTCCACCACCACGCCGCCACCACCAGCGGGACGCCGATCACGAGGACCCCGATCGAGGTCCACTGGGTCTGCTTGAGGCCCAGCGCGATGTAGGGGACGTTGACAGGATTGCGCAGGAAGAAGATGCCGAACTGGCTCACCGGGTAGAGGACGAGATAGACGATCCCGATCACCCCGGGCGCCACCCCGCGCCGACGCAGGGCGAGGAGGATGGCCAGCATCGCCAAGATGACCAGCGCCTCGTACGCCGCCACCGGCTGGTAGGCGACCCCGATGCGGGGCGCGTAGGTGTGGCTGCTCGTGTAGGCGGTGGCCCAGGGCAGGCTGGACCGGTTCCCGAGGATGTCGCCGTTGATGATGTTGCCGATCCGTCCGATCGGCTGGCCGATGGCGGCGAAGAGGGCACCCGCATCCAGCAGCACCCAGAAGCTCACCCGGTAGTGGCGGCTGCCCCAGAGCAGGGTGGCGACGGCGAGGAAGATCGCGCCGAAGAACGCCATCCCGCCCTGCCAGAAGGCGAACAGGTCCTGGGGATGGGTGAGGTAGTAGAGCGCACCCGACTGGAGGTCGTAGAAGAGGCGGCCGCCGACGAGGCCCAGGACGATGCTCCAGAAGGCGATCCGCCCCGCCACCGCCGGGGGCACGCCGCTGCGCTCGGCGTGGGGCAGGGCGAGGCGCAGGCCGACCAGGAAGGCGACCGCGTAGCAGACCCCGTACCAGTGGACGGGCAGCGGGCCCAGGTTGAAGACCGGATCGATGCCGATCCGGATCACCGCCGGGGGAGCGAGTGGGAAGGGCACGGTCAGGCCTGGATCAGCTCGATCTGGTGGCGCGCGAGCAGCGCCTCGCCGCCGCCGGCGTCGGCCTCCACCCAGGCCGCGATCGTGGCCAGCATGGCGTCGGCGTGGCGGGCGTCGTTGGAGACGCAGGCGACCCCGAGGACCGCGACCTGCCAGGCGTCCTGGTCCTCGACCTCGGCGACGGCGACGTTGAAGGTGCGCCGGAGTCGTGCGACCAGCGACTGGACCACCTGGCGCTTCCCCTTCAGCGAATGGTTCTCGGGCAGATGGAGGGTGAGGCGCATGCTGCCGATCACCATGACCGGCACGCGCCCCGGATTCCCACGGGCATCCCGGGGATTGTAGGCGAGGCCCATGGGCCGCCCGACCGCCGAGGTCCGCCCCGCCGCCCGGCCGAGCTCCGTCAGGCCGCCGCCCCGCCCAAAGCCGGGCTCGCCGCGTGGTCGGCGTCGGCCACCGCGGCCCGCCGGCGCGGGCTGGCGAGACCGCGCGCGGCTCCCAGGCGGAGCACCAGGGCTCCGGTGACGAGGGCCTGGCGGAGCCCGGCGACACAGCGCGCCCCGGTCGCGTCGCCACCCAGGCTGGAGAAGCTCGAGCTCATCACCGCGGCGCCCAGCCCCCCCCGACCTCGGGGAGGCGTTGTTGGCGCCGGCGGCGATGCCCGGCTCCTCGGGTCGGAGGGCGCTCAGCACCACCTCGCCCACCGGCACGAGGCAGAGCGTCGCGCCCAGGCCGGCGGGAGGAACGGCAGGGCCATGGCGGGAGGGGGCCGGCCCGGAGTGACCGCCAGGCCGAGCCAGAGGAGGGCAGCCGTCTGCAGGAACAGGCCCGCGACCGGGAGCGGAGGGCCGCCGACCCGGCCCGCCAGCCGAGCGGCCGGGACGGCGAGCAGCATCGGCATCCCCGTGCGCGCCAGGGTCCGGACCCCGGCGCCGGGGGGGTGAGGTGCTGCACCGTCTGGAGGAACAGGGAGAGGAGGAAGACCGATCGGAACATCCCGGAGCCCAACCGCAGGCTCGCCGGGTTGACGGCCGCCAGGCCGGGTCGGCGGAACAGGTGGGCTGGGAAAATCGGCGACGCCGCCCGTCGCTCCCCGGCGACGAGGTCGGGCATGGACGCCCCGCCGACCGGCATCGGTCCCAGGACGATGGGGCTGGTCCAGCCGTGGCCGGGGCCGCGCCCGAGGCCGACGACCATCCCGGACAGGCCGACCGTGACCAGGGCCACCCCCCTTCCCCGCGGGCGCCCGCCCGCTCAGGCCATGGCGCGGGCGGCCACGTTGTCGCGACGCTCGGCCCCGATGGTCGAGGTGGGGCCGTGGCCAGGGTAGACGACGGTGTTGGGCGCCAGCGGCAGCAGGCGGGAGACGACGCTGATCAGCTGGCGCCTGGGATCGACGTCGGGGAGGTCGGGACGGCCCATGTGGCCCTGGAAGAGGGTGTCGCCGGTGAAGAGGTGGTTGCCGACCCGGAAGCACAGGCTGCCGGGGGAGTGGCCGGGGGTGGCGAGGACCACGGCCTCGAAGTCCCCGAAGGCGAGCCGGTCCCCGTCGGCGACGTACTGGTCGGCGGCGCGGAGGTACTGCTTGGCGTCGGCGAAGGCCATCGCGGTGGCGGCGCCGGTCGCGCTCCGCACCGCCTCCTTGGCCCCCACGTGGTTGCGGTGGCCGTGGGTGCAGAGGACGTGCCGGACCGCCAGCCCCTCGCATTGGCCGAGCACCTTGGCGGCATCGGCTCCGGGGTCGATCACCACCGCCTCACGGGTGCGGGCGCAGGCGACCAGATAGCAGTTGGTCTCGGTGGTGCCGGTCACCTTCACCCGCACGATCCGCAGCCGGGCCGGCGCCGGCCGCTCGCCGAAGGGAGGGGTCGGTGCCAACCCGAGCGGACCGGCCTCAGGCCCGGTCGGCCTGCTGGCGGAGGAGCGACTGGCGGACCGCCTCCAACTCCTCGAAGTCGTCGAGGCCGGGCTTGGCCAGGCGCTGGTAGGAGTGGGGGAACTTGGCCTGCTGGAGCGCCTGCAGCAGGAGGGCGACCTCCGCGGCGGTGAGCCGGTAGAGGTGCCCGACCGGGCGTCGGGGGAGGGGATCGGCGAAGGGCGCGCCGGGGGCGGGTTCGGGGCCGGGCGCCTGTGCCGGCGGCTCGCCGCCGGGCCGGGTCGGCTGGAAGAGGTCCTGCGACCCGCCGAGGGTGGCGCGCTTGAACGCCATCTCAGGCGGCTCCCACCCGCTCCAGGACCTGGTGGGCCAGCGCGCGGTACGCGCGGGCTCCATCCGACTCGCCCGCGTACTGGAGGATCGACTGCCCCGCCAGCGGGCACTCGGCGAAGCGGATGCTGTCCGCGACCTGGATCGGGAAGACGGTGTCGCCGTAGTGGGAGCGGACCATGCCCAGCACCTCGCGAGCGTGGAGGGTGCGGCTCTTGTGAATGGTGGGCAGGATGCCGGCGATCCGAAGCTGAGGATTGAGCTTGGCCCGCACCCGCTCGATGGTCCGGTGCAGCTGCTGCATCCCCTTCATCCCGAAATACTCGCACTGGAGGGGGATGATCACGTCGGTGGCGGCGACCAGGGCGTTGATGCACAGGAGGCCCAGCGAGGGCGGGCAGTCGATGAGCACGAAGTCGTACTCGTCCATGTACGGCTGGAGCTTCTCGCGCAGCACCCCCTCGCGACCGATCTCGGTCACCAGCTGCAGCTCGGCCCCCGCCAGCTCCACGTTGGCAGGCAGGAAGTCCACCCCCATGCCGTCCGCCCGCAGCCGCACGTCCCCCACCGCCACCCTGGCGTCGCAGAGCAGGTCGTAGACGGTCAGCTCCAGGTCGTCGGGGCGCTGCACCCCCATGTTCACGGTGAGGTGCCCCTGGGGGTCGAGGTCGACGCAGAGGACCCGCCGGCCCCGCTCGGCGAGGGCGCTGCCGAGGTTGACCGTGGTCGTGGTCTTGCCCACGCCGCCCTTCTGGTTGGCGACGGCGATGACCTGTCGGACCGGCTCGGTGTGGTTGGACGCCAACGGGGCGATCGCGGGGGACGCCGGCATGGCCTGGGCTGCTCCCTGTGGCCCCCCCCGAGGGAGGGGGATCCGCCCGGCGACACCGCCGGGCTGCCGCTATGATATGGCGGCCCGCAGCGCGGCTTCGGGGCGGGCCGTGCGGTGGCTCGGGCCGGGCGGCGGCGTCCGCTCCGGTCGGCCGTCCCCCGACGACGTGGGCCCTGTCCGTGCCGGGGTTGGGAGAGACCGGGTGTCTGAAGCTGAGGACCGTGTCAAGCCGCGGGTGCAGGCAGTGGAGGAGGCGATCCAGCACGCCCTCCAGAGCCGCTGGCAGGAGGCGGCCGACTTCAACCAGGACCTGCTCGATCGGTTCGGTGCGGACGAGGATGCGTACAACCGGCTGGGCAAGGCCCTGCTCGAGCTGGGTCGGCTGGACGAGGCCCAGGCCGCGTATGCCCACAGCCTGGAGCTGAACCCGCTCAACCCGGTGGCGGCGCGCCAGCGCGGCAAGATCGCCGGCCTCCTGGCGGCACGCGAGACGGTGCCCACGGCGGCGCAGCCGGTGGACGTCAACGTGTTCACCGAGGAGCCCGGCAAGACGGCGCTCAGCCGCCTCCCCCTGCCCGAGGCCCAGACCAAGGTCACGGTGGCGCCCGGCGACCCGCTGACGCTGGAGCTGGTGGGGGACCAGCTCCGGCTGCGGACCGCGCGTGGCGTCGACCTGGGCACGCTGGAGGCCAAGCTGGCCCGCCGCCTGCTGAAGCTGGTGCGGGGCGGCAACCGGTACGCCGGGGCGGTCACCCACGTCGAGGACGGCACCGTGCAGGTCATCATCCGCGAGGTGTTCCAGGCCCCCGAGCTCGCCGGAACCCTCTCCTTCCCGATCCGCAAGAGCCGGGAGTCGGAGTACCGCCCCTACGCCAAGGACGCGCTGGTCCAGCGCGAGCGGGGACCGGTCGCGGTTCGCGACGACGAGGACGAGCGACCCGACCCGCTGGCGGCGGCGCATGCGGACCCGCCCGACGCCGACACCGAGGACGAGGAGGGAGCCCTCGACGCCGGGCTCGACGAGATCGCCGAGCCCGATGACGACGACACCCGCCCGGAGGACGAGTACTGAGCCCAGCGCGGCCCGGAGCCGGGGCAGGCATCCGGATCAGTAGAGGTAGGAGCTGATCACCCCCCGACGGGAGAAGCCCACCCGTTCGTAGACACGGATCGCGGCGGTGTTGAAGTCGTTCACGAACAGGGTGACCCGCTCGGCCCCGCCGCTCAGGAGCTCAGCGCAGAGGCTCGCCATCGCCTGGGTGCCGTAGCCGCGGCCCCGGCGTTCGGGCGCGACCCACACCCCCTGGAGCTGGACCGCCTCCCTGGTCACCGCCGCGCACTCGGCCTTGAACACGATCCGATCGCCCTCGGTCCAGACCCACGCCCAGCCGCGATCGACCAGCTGGAGCACACGGGCCCGGAACCCGGTCGGGTCGACCGCGAGCGGGTCGAACCCCACCTCCTCGAGGTGCATCGCCGCCGCCGCCCCGACCAGAGGCACGAGCTCGTCGCGGCGGGCGCGCCGCACCGGGAGCGACGGCCCGTCCGGACGGAGCAGCCCGGCGCCGTCGACCACGTAGAGGGGCTGGTCCCGGCGCAGGAGGCGGGGCGGCGGCAGGTGGCCGCGGAGGGCGCGGTCCAGGGCGCCCGTCGTCTCGCGCGCGCCCACCATGAGCTGGATCGGGGCCCCCGCGGCCCGGAGCCAGCCGGCGACCGCGGGCAGGTCGGCCGCTTCGGGGATCCAGGGGACCAGCAGGGGCGCGGTCAGGACCGCGGCCCGCACTCGCCCCGAGGCGCGATGCTGTACCCCCATCAACCGGCCCTCACCGAGCGCACCCAGCGCGATCTCGCTGCGAAGGGTCACCGTGGCGACCGGATCCTTCCGAAGCGCGCCCTCGGCCCGGGCGGCGTCATCCGGCCCCAGCCGGCGGCAGCGGCGGCCGGCTGCCGTCCGCCTCGCCCACCAGGTCGGAGCGGGGGCCATGGTGGGATTATCGAACCCGCCGCCCCCCGACCTCCACCCATCCAGGTCATGCGCGGTCGTGCATAAGCATGCGAAAATGCCGGGATGCCCCTGCGCGTCGCGGTGGTGGGCGCCACCGGATACACCGGATCGACCTGCGCGGCCATCCTCCAGCGCCATCCGGAGGTGGACCTGGTCCAGGTGGTCGCGCGCCGCGACGCCGGCCGAGCGCTCCAGGCCGTCGTGCCCACCAGCCCGGTGCGCCTCGTCCTCCAGGAGCGCCTCGACCCAGGTGGCTGCGACGCGGTCGTCAGCGCCCTGCCCCACGGGGTGGCCGCGGCGCAGGCGCGGGCCTGGCTGGACGCGGGCGCGGTCCTGCTGGACTGCTCCGCCGACTTCCGGCTGCGCGACCCGGAGGCGTACCGGACCTGGTATGGGGTCGAGCATCCGGACCCCCCGCTCCTGGCGGAGGCGGTCTACGGACTGCCGGAGCTTCGCGACCCGGCGCTCCGGACGGCGCGGCTGGTGGCCCTGCCGGGCTGCTTCCCGACCGCCGCGATCCTGGCGGCGGCCCCGGCGCTGCGGGCGGAGCTGGTGGAGCCGGCGGCGCTGGTGGACGCCAAGTCGGCGGTGAGCGGGGCGGGACGGTCCCTCTCCCTCGGGACCCACTTCCCCGAGGTCGACGGCGGCCTCCACGCGTACGCCGTCGGCGGTCACCGCCACCTCCCCGAGATGGAGCAGGAGCTCACCCGGGCGGCCGGCACGGCGGTCGCCACCACCTTCGTCCCCCACCTGGTCCCGGCGGTGCGCGGCCTCCTCGCCACCGTCTACCTCCGCCTCCGCCAGGGGGTGGACGCGGGCCGGGCCGCCGAGACCTACCGGCAGGCGTACCGGGACGAGCCCTTCGTCACCTGGACCGAGCGGCCGCCGTCCACCAAGTGGGCCTCCGGCACCAACCGCTGCTTCGTCCACACCGAGGTCCAGGGGCCGTGGCTGGTCGCGCTCGGCGCCATCGACAACCTCTGGAAGGGGGCCGCGTCGCAGGCGGTCCAGGCGCTCAACCTGCGCTTCGGGCTGGCGGCGACGGCGGGGCTCGACCAGACGGCGCTCTGGCCGTGAGCGCGGTCCGCGCCCACGACCCCACCCGCGATCGGCCCTGTGTGGGGGTGACCGCCCCGCTCGGGTTCCGCGCCGGCACCGCCCGTGCCGACGTGCGCGGCGGCGGCGAGGACCGCGACGACGTCGCCGTCGTGGTGAGCGACACGACGGCCCAGGCCGCCGGGGTCTTCACCCGAAACCGGGTGAAGGCCGCCCCGGTCGTCATCAGCGCCCTCCACCTGCGCCGGGGCCTGGCCCGCGCCATCGTCGTCAACAGCGGCAACGCCAATGCCTGCACCGGGGCGCGGGGGCTCGGCGATGCCCTCCAGATGATCCAGGCGGCAGCCGACGGGGTCGGCTGCGACCCCGCCGAGGTGCTGGCGGCCTCGACCGGGGTGATCGGCCGACCGCTGCCGATGGAGCGGGTCCGGCCGGCGATCGGGCGCGCCTGCGCCTCGGCCGGGGCGGATGGCGGCGCCCTCGCCGCCCGCGCCATCCTGACCACCGACACCCGGACCAAGGAGCGGGTGGCGCACTTCACCGCGGGCGGGATCACCTACACCGTGGGCGGGATGGCCAAGGGCGCCGGGATGATCCACCCCGACATGGCGACCCTGTTGGCCTTCGTCACCACCGACGCCCCGGTCCCGGCTGCGCTCCTGCGCGAGTGGCTGGGCGCCGCGGTGGCCCGCTCCCTCAACCGGATCACCATCGACGGCGACACCAGCACCAACGACAGCTGCCTGGTCCTCGCCAACGGCGCGGCCGGCGGGGACCCCCTCGCCCCCGGCACCGCCGGGGCGACGGCCGGGGCCGAGGCGCTCTCGGAGGTGCTGCTCGGCCTGGCCCTCGCCGTGGTGGCGGACGCCGAGGGCGCCACCCGCACCTTCGCGGTCGAGGTGCGCGGGGCGCTCGACGGCGAGCAGGCGGACCGGGCCGCCCGCACCGTCGCCGCCTCGCCGCTGGTGAAGACCGCGATCCACGGAGCCGACCCCAACTGGGGCCGGATCCTGATGGCGGTCGGGCGCAGCGGTGCGGAGCTGGCGCTGGACCGGACCCGGGTGCGGATCGGAGGGGAGACGGTCTTCGAGCGCGGGATGGCCCGGGCCGCCGACCTCGCCAGGGTGGCGGAGGCGTTCGGGGCCCCCGGCCTCACCATCGCCATCGACCTCGGCGTCGGGGAGGGTGCGGGGGCCGCCTACGGCTGCGACCTCTCCCAGGAGTACGTGCGGATCAATGCCGAGTACACGACCTGACCCGTCCGCCGGCAGCAGGCCGGCCCCCGCCCCACCCAGGATGGACTGCGATGGCTGAGCCGATCCCCGACCGCATCCGACGGGCCGAGGTCCTGGTGGAGGCGCTGCCCTACATCCGCCAGTTCCACGGCCACACCCTGGTGGTCAAGCTGGGGGGATCGGCGATGGAGGACCTCGACGCCCGCGACAGCGTCCTGGCGGACATCGTCCTGCTGCGCTTCGTCGGGATGCGCCCGGTCCTGGTCCACGGCGGGGGACCGGCGATCACCCAGCTCTCCCGTGAGCTCGGGATCGAGCCCCGCTTCGTGGACGGGCTCCGGGTCACCGACGCCCGGACCATGGAGATCGCCAAGATGGTGCTGTCGGGGAAGATCTCGCCCGATCTGGTGACCGCCATCCATCGCCACGGCGGCCGGGCGATGGGGCTCTCCGGCGAGGACGGCCCCACCCTGCTCGTCCGCCCGCACCAGCGCAGCCAGGCCGACGCGCTCGGCTTCGTCGGCGAGGTGGCGGAGGTGAACCCCGAGCCGCTGCTGGCCCTGCTCGACCGCGGCCTCATCCCGGTGGTCGCCTCGCTCGGCCTCGGGTACGACGGCCAGGCGTACAACGTCAACGCCGACACCGTGGCCGCCGAGCTGGCGGTGGCGTTGGGGGCGACCAAGCTCCTCATCCTCACCGATGTGGAGGGCGTCATCGGCGAGGACGGCGAGCGGGTCTCGGTGCTGGAGCCGGAGGGCGCCGGGCGGCTGGTCCAGGGCGGCGTCGTCCAGGGCGGGATGCTCCCCAAGCTGGCGGCGGCGCTGCGCGCGCAGGCGGCCGGGGTCACCTGCCACATCGTCGACGGCCGGCTCGCCCATGCGCTCCTCCTGGAGCTCCTCACCTCCGAGGGGATCGGCACCATGCTGCCCGCGGCCGAGGGCACCGCCGCCGGCGCCGGGTCGGCCGCAGCCGCGTCGCCGGGGTCCCCCACGGCCGCGTCGGCATGACGCCCGCCGAGCCGACCGAGCCAGCGCTCGCGGCCCGGGCGCGCGCGGTCCTGTGCGACACCTACGCCCGCGTCCCCGTCACCCTGGTCGCGGGCGAGGGCTCGTGGGTGACCACCGACGACGGAACCCGGCTGCTGGACTGCGTCGGCGGGATCGCCGTCAACGTCCTCGGCCACGCCCACCCGGCCTGGGTGGCGGCGATCACCCGCCAGGCGGCGCGGCTGGGCCACACCAGCAACCTCTACTACACATCGCCCCAGGTGGACCTGGCCGAGCGGCTGGTTCAGAGCGCCTTCCCCTCCCGGGTGTTCTTCAGCAACAGCGGGGCCGAGGCCAACGAGACGGCGATCAAGGTGGCCCGCAAGTGGGGCCAGCGCCACCGCGGCGGGGCGCACACCATCGTGACCTTCGCCGGGGCCTTCCACGGGCGCACCCTGGCGACCCTGGCGGCGACCGGCTCCGCCCGCTACGGCGACCCCTTCCGGCCCCTGCCCCAGGGATTCCGCCAGGTGGCCCGCGGCGACCCGGGCCAGCTGGCGGCGGCGGTGGACGACGAGGCGGTGGCGGTGCTGGTGGAGCCGATCCAGGGCGAGGGCGGCGTGGCCCTCATCGGCGACGACGAGCTGCGCGAGCTCCGCCGGCTCTGCGACGAGCGCGACTGCCTGCTGCTGCTCGACGAGGTGCAGTCGGGGATGGGGCGGACCGGGCGGATGTGGGCCCATCAGTGGGCGGGGATCGTCCCCGACGTCATGACCGTGGCTAAGGGTCTCGCCGGCGGGATGCCGATCGGGGCCACCCTGGTGGGCCCGCGGGCGGACGTGCTGGAGCCGGGCGACCACGGCAGCACCTTCGGCGGCAATCCGCTCGCCTGCGCCGCCGCGCTGGCGGTGCTGGAGACGCTCGCGTCCGAGCGCCTGATCGAGCGCGCCGACCAGGTGGGCGAGCAGCTCAAAGAGGAGCTCCTCAGCCTTGCCGCGGCCGGCCTCCCCATCGCCGAGATTCGCGGCCGCGGGCTGATGCTGGGGGTGGGCCTCACCCGCCCGATCGCTGCCGAGACCGCCCGGGCCGCCCTGGCGGAGGGCCTCTTGGTCAACCCGATCGGCGACCGGACCCTGCGCCTGGTGCCACCCCTCATCCTCACCGAGGCCGAGGCCACCCTCGCGGCCTCGCTCGTGGGACGGGCGCTGGCGACCGCCGCCGCGGGTACGGGCCCGACCCGAGGGTGAGCGGCAAGGCCGCCCGCCAGGCGGTGATCCTCGACTGCCTCCGGACGGTGGCGATCCACACCCAGGGGGAGCTCGCCGCGGCCATCGGGGAGCGCCAGGTCCAGGTGAACCAGGCCACCCTCAGCCGGGACCTGCGGGAGCTCGGGGTGGTCCGCGTCCCCGACGGGTCCCGCGGACGCTATCTCGTCCCGGAGCCGCCGCCGCCGCCGTCCAACCGCCTGCGCGTCAGCGTCCGCACCTTTCTGCGCGGGGTCGAGGCGGTGGACCGCCTCGTCGTGTGCCACACCCCGCCGGGCTGCGCCCCCGCGGTGGCGAGCGCGTTGGACGGCGCCCACCACCCCCAGGTGGTGGGGACGGTCGCCGGCGACGACACGATCTTCGTGCAGACGCGAAGCCGGGCCGGGGCCAGGGACCTGGTCCGCGAGCTGGCCGGGCTGTCGGCGCTCGACCAGCCCCGACCGGAGGAGCCCCCATGAGCGTCCCGCGCACCCGCTGCATCCTCGCCTATTCCGGCGGCCTGGACACCTCGGTGGCGGTCCACTGGCTGACCCAGGAGCGCGGCTTCGAGGTCGTCACCCTGTCGGTCGACCTCGGCGAGTCCCGCGACCCCGCCCAGCTCCAGCAGCGCGCGCTGCTGGCGGGAGCGTCGGCGGCCCACGTCATCGACGCCCGGGACCTGTTCGTGCGCCACTTCGTGTGGCCCGCCCTCCTGGCGGGCGCCCGCTACCAGGGGGTCTACCCCCTCGCCACCGCGCTGGGACGGCCGCTGATCGCCCGCCTCCTGGTCGAGCTGGCGCGCGAGGAGGGCGCCGGGGCGGTGGCGCACGGCTGCACCGGCAAGGGCAACGACCAGGTCCGCTTCGACGTGGCGGTCGCCGCCCTCGCCCCCGAGCTCACCGTGGTGGCCCCGGTCCGCGACTGGGACATGGGGCGGCCGGAGGAGATCGCCTACGCGGCCGCCCACGGGATCGAGGTCCCGGTGACCCGGGAGAGCCCCTACAGCATCGACGCCAACCTCTGGGGCCGCAGCGTGGAGACGGGGGTCCTCGAGGACCCCTGGGCGGAGCCGCCCGCGGACGCCTACGAGTGGACCGCGGACCCCCGGTCGGCCCCCGCCGGGGGCCAGGTGGTGACGGTCGCGTTCGAGGCGGGGCTGCCGACCGCGCTCGACGGGGAGCCGCTGGAGCCGGTGGCGCTGGTGGAACGGGCCAACCGGCTCGCCGGGACCCACGGGGTGGGACGGATCGACCACGTCGAGGACCGTCTGGTCGGGATCAAGTCGCGCGAGGTGTACGAGGCGCCCGGCGCCGTCCTCCTCGACACCGCCCATAGGGCCCTGGAGGGCCTCACGCTCTCCCGCGACGTGCTGCGGGTCAAGGCCCAGCTCGCCGAGGAGTGGGCCCGCCTGGTCTACGACGGGCTCTGGTACTCCCACCTGCGTCAGTGCCTCACCACCTTCGCCGCCGCCACCCAGGGTCACGTCACCGGCGAGGTCCGGCTGCGGCTCTGCCAGGGCACCGCCCAGGTGGTGGGGCGGCGCAGCCCGTGCGCCCTCTACCGCCCCGAGCTGGCCACCTACGAGCGGGCCGGCGACCGCTTCCACCACCGGGCCGCGGAGGGGTTCATCGCGCTCTTCGGCCTGCCCCTGCGCACCCAGGCCGCGGTCCAGGGCCAGCTCACCGCCCCCGACGACCAGACCCTGCTGCCGCCGCGGGCCCAGCGCCGGATCGCGGGTCCGGCGGGAGGATGACCCTCCCGGGCGGCGCCAAGGCGTGGCAGGGCCGGCTCCGCGGCCGGACCGCTCCCGGTCTCGAGGACTACACCCACTCGCTCGACGCCGACCGGGCCTACTGGCGAGAGGACCTCGCCGGCTCCAGGGCCCACGCCCGAATGCTGCGGGCGGTCGGGGTGCTCGCCGGCCACGAGCTGCGCGCGATCGAGCAGGGCCTGGACCGGATCCGGGCCGAGCTGGAGGGCGACCGCTTCCCCTTCGCCCCCGGCGACGAGGACATCCACATGGCGGTGGAGCGTCGCCTCATCGAGCTGGTCGGCACTCCGGGGGCCAAGCTCCACACCGGGCGCAGCCGCAATGACCAGGTGGCGCTCGACCTGCGCCTCTTCGCCCGGCGCGCCCAGGTGGACCTCGCCGGCCGGCTGGTCGAGGTGCAGGCGGTGCTCCTGCGGCGCGCGCGCGAGCACCGACGCACCCTCCTGGCCGGCTACACCCACCTCCAGCGCGCCCAGCCCACCACCCTCGCCCATCACCTCCTCGCCTACATCGAGATGCTGCAGCGTGACCTGGGCCGCCTGCTCGACGCCCACCGCCGCACCGACGTCTCCCCGCTGGGCTCGGGGGCGCTCTGCGGCACCACCCTCCCGATCGACCGGGAGGCGGTCGCCCGCGACCTCGGCTTCGCCCAGATCACCGCCAACAGCCTGGACGCGGTGGGCGACCGCGACTTCGCCGTCGAGACCGTCTTCGCCTGTGCCCTCTGCGCCGGGCACGGCTCCCGCCTCGCCGAGGAGATGGTCCTGTGGTCGTCGGCGGAGTTCGGCTTCGTCCAGCTCCCGGACGCCTGGGCCACCGGCTCCAGCCTGATGCCCCAGAAGAAGAACCCCGACGTGTTCGAGCTGCTGCGGGCGCGGGCCGGCCGGGTGCTGGGCGACCTGGTCGCCTGCCTCGCCATCCTGAAGGGGCTCCCCCTCAGCTACAACCGCGATCTCCAGGAGGCGACCCCGCCGCTCCTGGACGCGGTGGCCACCACCCTGGCCGGGCTCACGATGCTGGCCGAGGTCCTGGCGGCGGTCCACTTCGACCAGGAGCGGATGGCGGAGGCCGCCGGCGATCCGCAGCTGCTGGCGACCGACGTGGCCGAGCACCTGGTCCGCCAGGGGGTGCCGTTCCGCGAGGCCCACGCCATCGTCGGCCGGGCGGTGCGGACCGCCCTCCGCCGCCGCATCTCGCTGGCGGACCTCGACCTCGCCGATTGGCAGCGGCTCCATCCCGGAGCGTCGGCCGACCTGCTCCTGCTCTTCGACGCCGAAGACGGCCTGCGGCGGCGCGAGCTGCCCGGGGGTCCAGGCCCGCGGACGGTGGGGCGTGCCCTCCAGCGCGCCGACCTCCTCATCCGCCGCAACCGCCGCCAGGTCGAGCTGCTGGAGGCCCGGCTGCCCTGAGCGCGCCTCGGGGGGGGGGGGGGGGAGCGGGCTGCCGACGTTCGGTCCGCCCCCCGGCCGTCCCGCCTTGCTACGATCCCGGGGCAGTTCGGGGCGCCCACCGCCACCGAGCCCGCCGGCCACGGCCCTCGGGAGCGCATGTTCCGCACGCTCTACGTCCCGCTCGACAACTCCGACCATGCCAACGCCGCCGCCGATGTGGCCCTGCGGGTGGCGGCGGCGTTCGGCTCCGAGGTGGTTGGCAGCCATGTGTATGCCGCCCGTCTGCACGACTACCGCTTCAAGCAGATGGAGTACACCCTGCCGGAGGAGTACCAGGACGAGGTCGAGCTGGAGCGCCAGCGCAAGATCCACGACAGCCTGATCAGCAGCGGGCTGCAGCTGATCTCCGACTCCTACCTGGACCCGGTCCAGCTGCGGTGCGCGCAGCTGGGCATCCCCTTCACCCCCAAGACCTTCGACGGCAAGAACTGGGAGGTGCTGGTCCGTGACATCCAGGAGTCGCGCTACGACCTGGTGCTGATGGGGGCGTGCGGCCTGGGCCAGGTCAAGGAGACCCAGATCGGGACCACCGTGGACCGGGTGGTGCGGCGCGCCCACGCCGACACCTGGGTGGTGCGCCACCGGGAGGACCGGGGGCCCCTCGACGGACCGATCGTGGTCGCGATCGACGGCTCGCCCCAGGCGTTCGCGGGGCTGCGCACGGCCATCGCGATCGGTGGGAGGCTGGGGCTGGCGGTGGAGGCGGTGGCGGTCTACGACCCCTACCTCCACTACGTCATGTTCAACGGCATCGTCGGGGTGCTGTCCGAGAAGGCCAGCAAGGTGTTCCGCTTCAAGGAGCAGGAGGCGCTCCACGAGGAGATCATCGACACCGGGCTGGCCAAGATCTACGAGTCGCACCTGCAGGTGGCGCGCGCCGTGGCCGGGGCCGAGGGGGTGGAGCTGCCCATCACCCTGCTCGACGGCAAGGTCTTCGAGCAGGTGCTCCGCTACGTGCGGGAGCGGGAGGCGTCGCTGCTGGTCTGCGGGCGGATCGGCGTCCATTCCGGTGAGGACATGGACATCGGTGGCAACACCGAGAACATGCTCCGGCTCGCCGGCTGCAGCGTGCTGCTCTCCTCCCGCACCTACGTCCCCCCGATCGAGGTCCGGGGCGAGGCGACCGTGACCTGGACCCCGGAGGCGCGGGCGCGGATCGACCGCATCCCCTGTGCCGCCCAGGGCCTGGCCCGCACCGCGGTGCTGCGCTGGTCGATGGAGCGCGGCCACTCCATCGTGAGCCAGGACATCGTCGACCGGGCGCTCTCGGACATCCTCCCGCCGGAGGCGGTGGCCGCGATCGGCATCAGCCGCCAGGGCGGGGCCGGCCCGGGCGGGGGCTCGGCGCCGATCGCGGACGCGCTGGTCGACGTCCACAGCTGCCGCACCTGCGGCTACACCGCCCGCGGGGTGGAGCCGGTCGTGTGCCCGGTGTGCGGCGCCGGCCGGTCGATGTTCCTGCGG
>Ga0307372_10003274_pt1 | contig 26007 bp, 28 predicted proteins | sample OX1MG_FD_202533 | JGI IMG/M metagenome (GOLD analysis project Ga0307372, IMG submission 202533) | Soil microbial communities from Risofladan, Vaasa, Finland - OX-1 | ecosystem: Environmental > Terrestrial > Soil > Coastal area > Acid sulfate soil | place: Finland: Risofladan, Vaasa | collected...
CACCACGACGCGCTGCTCGGGGCGACGGTCACGCGCGACGCCGAGAAGACGAAGGCGCTCTATGACGCGCGCATGCGTGTCGGGCTGTCCGCCTCGCCGGATGCCGCGGCCTCGTTGCTGCGCGGCCTGGAGACGCTGGAGGTGCGCGTGCACCGCCAGACAGACTCGGCACGCGAGCTCGCCCGCCGGCTGGGCGAGCACCCGGCCGTCGAGCGCGTGCGCTACCCGGGCCTGGGCGGGCTGGTCGTCTTCGACGTGGCCGACGATGCGGCCCGGACGGTCGAGACCGCGACGACCCTGATCGCGAACCAGACTTCGCTCGGCGGCGTCAGTTCGTCGATGGAGAGCCGCTGGCGCTGGGAAGGCGACCGGATTCCCCGCGGCTTGCTGCGCCTGTCGGTCGGGCTCGAGGATGTGGAGGCCCTCTGGGCCGACCTGTCCACCGCGCTCGCCCAGATCCCACCTGCCTGACCGCACCCGGTCCCGAGGAAACCCGCCCTCGCCCTTTCGGCCACGGCCGGGGTCAGACCCGTACAGGTCTCGTCGAAACATGGCCGCCCAGCTCGTCGCGCCGGCCCGTCTGGCGTCCGTCGACCGAGGCACGCGGTGACGTGACAAGAGCTGCGGGCAGAGCCGGAGGTGGGACTCGAACCCACGGCATCCTCTTTACAAGAGAGGTGCTCTGCCAACTGAGCTACTCCGGCGGGAACGACATGGTACGCCGGAAACTCGACCGGCTACTGCAGGACGGCGCGGCCCTCTTGGTGCGTCAGGATCTTGCGCTTCACACGCTGCAGGGCGTTGTCGATCGTCTTCGTGTCGCAGGCGAGATCCTCCGCCATCTGCTCGTAGGACGAGCCTTCGAGGTAGAGACGCAGCGCATCCGACTCGAGTGGCGAGAGTGTCGTCGAGAGACAGCCCACGAGCGACTGCAGCTCCTCCGTCGAGATCACGCGCACGGACGGGTCGTTGACGCTCGGCCCGGGAAGCGCGTCGCCGAGCGTGCAGTCGTCTCCCTCCTGGCCGGCCGGGGTGTGGCTGAACGAGACGTAGGTGTTGAGTGGGGCGTGCTTGAACCGCGTGGCGGTCTTGATCGCCGTGATGATCTGGCGCGTCACGCACAGCTCGGCGAACGACCGAAACGAGGTCTCCTTGTCGGAACGGAAGTCGCGCACAGCCTTGTAGAGACCGACGAGGCCCTCCTGGATCAGGTCTTCCGAGTCGCCACCGGCGAGGAAGTACGAGCTCGCCTTCAGGCGGACAAACGACGTGTAGCGCCGCATCAGCTGATCCATCGCGACGGTCGAACCGTTGCGCGCCTTCAGGACAAGCTGCAGATCCTCAAGCTCTCGTTGAGCCTTCTGCGGTGACTTGTGAGCGACTGCGGTACGGACGGGCACGAAGGATACCCCCGGTATCTGGGACATTTTCGGGTGAGAGCTCTCCTCGGTACGGCAGAAGTCTCACCCTGAGGTTGAGGTGAATCTAGCAGGGTCCCGCAAAGAGCACAAGCCCCGATTGCATGGGACCCGGTTACTCGCCTCGACGGAGCCGCTCGAGCCGGGCCCGGGTCTCGGCGTCGAGCTTTCCGGCGAGCCCCTCGGGGCGCTCGTCGCGGTGCTCGGCCGGCCGGAAGTCCCGGAAGAAGGACTGCGAACTGAGCTTCGCCACCTCGACGCCCGCGGCGGCGGCCAGCGTCGAGTCGCTCGTCACGAGCAGCACCCGGGCCCGGCTCCGGTGCTCCGCAGCGAGCCGTTCGAGGAGCGTGTCGGCGTTCGCGGCGAACCGCACCTCGAGCGGGCCGCGGCTCACGTCCTCCCCGACGCCGTCGAAGACAACGATGCCGCGGGCGCCCCGGACCGCGGTGTAGCTGGCAAGCGCGTCGACGAGCTCGCGCTGGTCGGCGAACGGCCCGGCGTGCAGCAGGTTGTAGCCGTCGAACAGATAGAGCTCAGCCACGCTGGCGGCGAGCTTCGTACAAGAGCACCGCGGCGGCGACGCTCACGTTCAGCGACTCGACCTGGCCCACCAGCGGGATCGCGACGAGCGCGTCACAGGTCCGCCGCACGAGCGGGCGCAGTCCCTTGCCCTCGGCGCCGAAGACGAGCGCGACGCCGCCCGAAAGGTCCGTCTCCCACATCGACGTCGTCCCTTCCTCGCCGGCCGCGCCGAAGACCCAGAGGTCGACGCCCTTCACCTCCTCGAGGTAACGAGCGAGGTTCGTCACGACGGCCACCGGCAGATGCTCGATCGCACCGGCCGAGGCGCGGGCGACCGCGGGAGTCACGACCGCCGACCCATGTGCCGGGACGACGACGCCGGTCGCGCCCGCACCCTCGGCGCTGCGGCACACGGCTCCGAGGTTGTGCGGGTCGGTGACCCGGTCGAGCACGACGAGCAGCGGCCGCTCCGCAGCCGCGAGCTCGTAGGCGTCCGCATAGGGATAGGGCTCGACCAGGGCGAGCACGCCCTGGTGGTCGCGCGTGTCGGCCCGCTCGGCCAGCTCGCGGTCGGCCTTGGTTTTCGGGCGCGCCTCGGCGAGCCACGGCTCGGCGCTGCACGCCCGCTCGGTCGCCCAGACCTCGAGCACCTGGCGGCGGCCGCGCAGCGCCTCACGCACGGCGCGGCGCCCGTAGACGAGGTCGGGCGTCACAGCGCTATCAACCGGGAGCCCGACGGTTCGTCGATCACGTCGAATCCGCGTCCACGAATGGCGTCCCGCAGCGTATCGGCGCGCGTCCAATCTTTGTCAGCACGCGCTTCGTCGCGCTGGCGACGAAGCCTGTCGACCTCGTCGTTCACTCTTCCGCGAGCAGTCAACCCGAGTCCGAAGATCTCCAGTCCCTGCGCCAGCAGCGCCCAGTACCCGCGACTGCGCCATTCGTGGAGGATCGCGAGAGCCGCAGGCGTGTTGAAGTCGTCGTTCAACGCGCCCGCGAGGCGATCCCACTCGCCGGCCGGTGGCTCCGTCTCCGGAACGCGATACGCCTCGAGGAAGCTCGACCACTGCGCGGCGGCTTGCGCCATCGTGTCTTCCGAGAAATCGATGGGTTTGCGCCAGTGCCCACCCATGAAGAACACGAGCACCGTGCCTGCGCCGTACTCGTCGATCGTCTCGCGAATCGTCGCGACGTTCCCAACCGACTTCGACATCTTCTCGCCCGTGAACTGAAGCATCCCGTTGTGCGCCCAGATCTGCGCGAACGGATGTCCGAGCGCGCGCGACTGCGCGACCTCGTTCTCGTGGTGGGGGAAGACGAGGTCGAGCCCACCGCCGTGGATCTCGAACACCGGCCCGAAGATCTCCTCGGCCATCGCCGAGCATTCGATATGCCACCCGGGCCGGCCGCGTCCCCAGGGGGAATCCCACGACGTATCCTCGGTCTCGGGCTTCGTGGCCTTCCAGAGCGCGAAGTCACGCGGGTCCTCCTTGAGCGGGCTCGACTCCTCACCCTGCTCGACCTGGTCGGGCTTCTGCCCCGAGAGCCGCCCGTAGTCGGCGAAGCTCGCGACGCGGAAGTAGACGTCGCCGCCGGCGGCGTACGCATGCCCCGTATCGACCAGCTCCTCGATCAACTGGACGATCTGCGGGACGCACTCGGTCGCCTTCGGCAGCCGGTCGGGCATGCCGAGCCCGAGATCGCGGGTGTCCTCGAGGTACCACTCGGTCGCGCGCGCAGCGAGCTCGGCGCTCGCACCGGGCGCTGCGTCATAGATCTTGTCGTTGATGTCAGTGATGTTGTGCACGAGCTGCGCCTCGTAGCCCGTCGCACGCAGCCACGAGCGCAGCCACATACCGACCACGAACGGGCGCGCGTTACCGATGTGTGCGCGCGCATAGACCGTCGGGCCGCAGAAGTACATGCGGATCGGGCCCGGCGCCGCGGGCAGCTCGACGAGCGAGCGGCTGTACGTGTCGTAGAGGCGCATCGCCGCTCAGGGTAGTGCGCGGCGCAACGCCTCGTCACGTGGCAGCGCCCGCAGCACCGCCCAGAGCTCCGGCCCGTGCTCGGCCCCGGTGAGCGCGGCGCGAAGCGCGCGCAGGTTCCCACCGACCGCCTTCAGCTCGCGGACGAGCTCCTTCGCCTGCTCTCTGTCGAGCGTCTCCGGGAGCTGCGAGCGCAGCTCCGCGAACCGCTCCAGCGTCTCCGGACTGAGTAACAGTCTGTTACTTGGCGGGTCGAGGACGGACTGCGCGAGCGCCCGCGCCTCGACGAGGTCGTGCGCGCCGCGCAGGAGCGACGCCGCCGCCACGGGCACCCCGACGCGCGCCGCGAGCGCGGCGTCGTCCAGGCCGCCGAGCACCTCGACTGACAGCGAGCGAATGCGGTCGAGATCGAGGTGCACGTCGTGCCTTGGCAGATCGAGCTCCTCGAGGTAGGCGCGTACGGCCTCGGCCGGGTAGCCCGCGTCGCGGAGCGAGGCCACCGTCGCGCCCTCGGCGCGCTTCGAGAGCTTCTTCCCGTCCGCCCCGACGACGAGCCCGTGGTGGACCACCTGCGGCGGGTCCGAGCCGAGCGCGCGGTGGAGCGCCGCATGCAGATCCTCGTTCGCGCGATGGTCGGAGCCGCGGATCACATGGGTGATGGCGAAGTCGATGTCGTCGACGACACTCGCCAGGTGGAACGTCGGCGGGCCCTCGTCACGCCATAACATCACGCCCTCGAACCGCTGCGGCAGGCCCGCGGCCCTGGCCGCCTCCAGCTGCCGCCCCGCACGTTCGCTCTGGCGAACCGGCCCTTCATCCCAGTCGACGCCGAGCCAGCGGAGATCCTCGACGATCGCCTCCTCACCGCCCGGCAGGTTGCGCGCCGCGTCGGTGTCGTCGATGCGCAGGAGAAGGCGATCGCCGAACCGCCGGTTCGCGACGGCGCTCAAGGCGTTGCCGACGTGCAACGTCCCGGTCGGGCTCGGGGCAAAACGCACGCGAATCATGCTGCGACGTTAGTCCGCGAACGCGACGGCCGTCGAGCGAGGCGACGGGATGAACCGGGCGAGTCCTGCGCCGACGAGCGCAACGGCCGCACTCACCCAGAACGCGGCGACGAACGCCGACTCCGCCGGCACGCTCGTGTGCGCGATCAGGTCGCCGCTGACGATGGCGGCGCCGACCTGGCCGCCGATCACCGAGCCGACCGTGCGCAGCACGGTGTTCATGCCGGTGGCGACCCCGGTCTCGGACGGCTTGACCGCGTCGACGATCAGCTTCGCCATCGCGGCAAACGCGAACGGCACCCCGACGCCGACGAACGCCATGCCGAGCGAGATCTCACCGGGATGGGCGTGGAAGAGCGCGAGCGAGGCGATGCCCGCCGCCGCCAGCAGCATCCCGAAGACGAGCGGCATGCGTGACCCGTAACGCATGCCAAGCCGTCCGGCTGCGGGGCCGGCGACGAAGCCGAGCACACCGCCCGGCAGGAGGTAGAGCCCCGTCGCGGTGGGCGACAGGCCGAATCCGTAGTGCACGCTGCCACCGCGATGCGTCTGCATCAGCGAGGGCAGCAAGACGAACGCGCCGAACATCGCGAAACCGGTGAAGATCGCCGTCAGGTTGGTGAACAGCACCGTGCGCTTCAGCATCATGCGAATGTCGACCATCGGCGCAGCCACCCGCAACTCGACCCGCACCCACGCGAGCGCGAAGACGAGCGTCGCCGCGAAGACGGCGAGCGAGCGACCCGAGCCCCATCCCCACCCCGGCGCCTCGGTCAGCCCCAGCAGAAGCGCGACGAGCACAGCTGTCAGGAGCAGCGCGCCGAGAGGGTCGAGCTTCGACGGCGTCTTCACGGGCGACTCCGGAACGAAGCGCCACACGCCGATCGTCGCCACGCCGACGACGACAGCGCCGACGATGAAGATCCAGCGCCACGACAGATAGTCGACGAGGGCGCCCGAGAGAACGAGCCCGAGCCCGCCGCCGACCCCGAGGATCGCGGAGACCATGCCGACCCCGGAGCCGACCTTCTCGCGGGGAAACTCGTCGAAGACGATCGCGAACGAGAGCGGGAAGACCGCTCCGCCGAAGCCCTGGATGGCGCGGAAGGCGATCAGCGACCAGATGTTCCAGGCGAAGATTGCAGCGACACAACCGACGAAGAAGATGCCCAGGCTGAGCAGCAGGAACCGCTCCTTGCCGTACTGGTCGCCGAGCTTCCCGAGCACCGGCGTCGAGACCGCCGAGACGAGCAGGAACGAGGTGAAGAGCCAGGTGGCCCAGGCAGTGGAGGTGTGCAGGTCGCGCTGCAGGCTCGGCAGCGCCGGCAGAACCATCGTCTGCTGCAACGAGTAGGCGAGACCGGCGAGAGCAAGCACCCCGAGCGTGACGTTGTAGTGCTGCCTCGCCTCACCCATTTCGGGACTGTAGCCCGGTGATCGCCCCTGCCGATATGGAGCCCGATGCGTTCCGTTATCGGCCTTTGCGCGACAGCCGGCACGTTTGCCGGCGGCTATCTCCCGGAGCTCTGGGGCGGCTCGGGGTTCTCGCTCGGCTCCGTGGTCCTTGCTGCACTCGGCGGAATCGCCGGAGTCTGGCTCGGCGTGCGCCTGGCCGCCTGACCGCGACGGCAGGCGGCCCAACGGGCAGACTCCTCCTGATGGCGATGAGCCCGGGCCTCGGAGGTCGTGCGAATGCGGCGGTCCGCTACCTGCGCGCACGCCCGTCGCTTCTGCGCACGCTGCAGTGGACGCTCGTGGTGGCGACGGTCGCACTGTGCGTGTGGGCCGTGCGCGACCAGTGGTCGAAGGCAGCGCCCCTCCTCGAGAACGCCAAGCCGGGGTACCTGGCGCTCGGGTTTGCGATTGTCGCCGTCTACTATCTCGTCTTCATCCTCGGCTGGATCCGCATGCTGGAGGCCTGGGGGATCAACCTTCCCTACCGTGTCGCGTTGCAGGCCGAGATGGTCTCGATGCTCGCGAAGTACCTCCCCGGCGGCGTGTGGACTCCCGCTGCGCGCGCGGTCGCGCTGCGCCGGTCGGCCGGCGTGACCGACACGCCGACTGTGCTCGCGTCGATCCTCGTGGAGGCCGGCCTGTCGGCGATCTCCGGCGTGATCGTCTTCGTCGTCAGCCTCGCCTGGGTGCGCGGCGTGAATGCCCCGCTGCTGCCGCTGGTCGGGTTCGGCCTCCTCTGCGCGCTTGGGCTGCACCCGCGCGTCTTTCGCCCGCTTGCGCGGCGGCTGCTGCGGCCGTTCGGGGCGGAGTCGATCGAACCACTGCCGTTCCGGCTGACAGTCACGCTCCTCCTCTTCTACTGCGCCACCTGGCTGATCGCCGGTACCGCCGTCTACTTCATGTTGCGCAGCGTCGGCACCGACCTCGGCCTCGCGGCGATTCCCTTCCTCGGCGGCACGTCCGCCGTGGGCGCGATCGTCGCGGTGCTGGCGGTCTTCGCGCCGTCGGGGCTCGGCGCGCGCGAGGCGTCGATGTACGGCCTCCTGCTCGCGGTGACGAGCGCCGGACCTGCGCTCGGCGTGACGATTCTGAACCGCCTGGCGATCACGCTCGTCGAGCTGCTGCTCTTCGGAGCAGGTGTCGTCAGCTGGCGCCGCACGCGCGGCGCCAGGGCAACGTCGCCCTCGTGACCTCGCCTCGGCCGAGCCGGATGAGCGGGCCCCTCCTGGCCTGGTTCCGGGCAAACGGACGCGACCTGCCCTGGCGCCACACGACGGATCCGTACGCGATCCTCGTCAGCGAGGTGATGCTGCAGCAGACGCAGGTCGAGCGCGTGATCTCGCGCTGGGAAGCCTGGCTCGAGCGCTGGCCGACGGTCGAGGCGCTCGCCGCGGCGTCGCCCGCCGAGGTGATCGTCGAGTGGCAGGGGCTCGGCTACAACCGCCGCGCGGTGAGCCTGCACCGGGCGGCGGCGATCGTCGCCGAGCAGGGCTGGCCCGGCGACCTGACCACGTTGCCGGGCGTGGGGCCGTACACGGCGGCGGCCGTCGGCAACTTCGCCTTCGGACGCGACGTGCTCCCGCTGGACACGAACGTGCGCCGCGTGCAGGAACGCACCGGCGAGTTGTTCGACGGCTCCTGCGCGCAGGCGCTCTTCGACCTGGGCGCAACGGTCTGCCTGGCGCGCATTCCGCGCTGCGAACTCTGCCCACTCGCAGCCGGGTGCCCGTCACGCGGACGCCGCTACGAGCCGCTGCGCAAGCAGTCGCGTTTCGAGGGCTCGTTCCGGCAGCGACGCGCACAGGCACTGCGCGCGGTCGCGGAGGGCGAACAGCCCTCGGACGGCGACGCGCTCGTCGCGCTCGAACGCGACGGGCTCGTCGTGCTCGACGACGGCGTCGCGTCGCTGCCGTCGTAGCTCACAGGCGTTCGAGCAGGGCGACCGCATGTGCGGCGAGCCCTTCGCCGCGGCCGGTGAAGCCGAGGTGGTCGGTCGTCGTCGCGCGCACATTCACATCGCCGCCGCCGAGCGCGTCCGAGAGGCGCTTCCGCATCTCCTCGCGGTGCGGGGCGATGCGCGGCTGCTCGCCGATCAGCACACAGTCGGCGTTGACGAGCTTCCAGCCCGCCTCGCTGACCTGCCGCCAGGCCTCGCCCAGCAGGTCGAGGCTCGAAGCTCCGCGAAACCGCTCGTCATCCGACGGGAACAGCGAGCCGATGTCGCCGAGGCCGGCCGCGCCGAGCACCGCATCGACGAGCGCGTGCGCGAGGACGTCACCGTCCGAGTGGCCGGCCAGGCCGCGGTCGAAGTCGAAGCGCACGCCGCCGAGCACAAGCGGCACGCCGCGCTCGAGCGCGTGCGCGTCGACTCCGATCCCGACCCGGAAGCTCATGCGGCAATCCTCGCACGACTCATGCGGCAAGCCATGCGGCCACGCGGTCGAGATCGGCGCGAGTCGTCACCTTGAGCAGCCGCTCGTCGCCGGGAACGACCTTCACACGGCCGCCGTTTGCCTCGACGAGCGACGCGCAGTCAGGGCCCTCGATCCCGGCCGCGAGCGCGACGCGTAGCACCGATGCGACGAAGCCCTGCGGCGTCTGCACCGTCACGAGCTCGTCGCGCGCGACCGTCTCGTGCACCGCGTCGTCGCGCACACGCTTGACCGTGTCGACCACGGGCAGGCCCGGCACCGCGCCGTCGAAGCCCTCGCCGAGCGCGCCGAGCACACGTCCGATCACATCGTCCGGAAGCAGCGGGCGCGCCGCGTCGTGGACGAGGATCACCGCGACGTCGTCAGGCACCTCGGCGACACCGGCGCGCACCGACTCAGTCCTCGTCTCGCCGCCGGGGACACAGGCGGTCACCTTCGACGCGCCGATCTCCTCCGCGAGCAAGATCGCCGGCTCTTCCCACTCGGGCGGTGCGACCAGCACGACGGCGTCGATCCATTCGCTCTCGTCGAGGCGGCGCAGCGGCTCTGCGAGCAGCGGCAGCTCACCGAGGCGAACGAACGCCTTCGGCCGGTCCTCACCAAGCCGCTCTCCCCGCCCCGCGGCGACCAGGACGGCCCAGACGGGTGGGCGACGCACCTACCGGGCTGCTGCGGTCTTCTTTGCGACCGGCTTCTTCGCCGGCGCCGCCTTCTTCGCCGCGGCGGCGGGCTTCTTCGCAGCCGCCTTCGCCGGGGCGGCCTTCGCAGCCGGAGCCGCCTTCTTTGCGGACGCCTTCCTCTCGGCGGGAGTCAGCTTCGGCTTCGCGCCCTCGGTCAGCGTCATCTCGAGCCACTCGAGCGCCTCGTCCTCGCTCATGTTCTTCGCGTACATCAGCTCGGAGGCCAGGATCTTCTTCGCCTTGACGTACATCTGCTTCTCACCGGTGGAGAGACCCTTCTCGCCGTCGCGCAGCGCGAGGTTGCGAACGACCTCGGCGAGCTCGTAGATATCGCCCGTCTTCATCTTGTCGCGGTTGTGCTTGAAGCGGCGGTTCCAGTTCTTCGGCATCTCCGTGCCACCGGAGGTCAGGTACTTGACGACCTTCTTGACCGCTTCCTCGTCGATCACCTTGCGCAGACCGACGCGCTCGGCGTTGTCGGCTGGAACGTTCACAGTCATGTCGTTGTGCAAGATCTTGATCGTCAGGTACTCGCGCTTCTCGCCGAGCACCTCGCGCTTCTCACGCTTGACGACCGTGCCTGCACCGTGGTGCGGGTACACCACCTTGTCACCGACCTTGTACAAGCTTCGCCTCCGGTTCCGTCTGTAGTCACGAAAGTGCCGGCGGCCTGAAAAGGCTCCACCGGCGGGAACGACAGTTTACCAGAAACCCTGCAAATCCGCCATTTTCTGAGAAAAATGCCTGCTAGTCGGGGAAATCAGCGAGCGCAGCACCGAGGGCGTGCCGCAAAGTCTCGGCCTCTGGGCCGACGACGGCCGAAATCCCGAATTTGCGACATTCCGCGGCCCGGCGGTCTGCCTGGGTGGCCGGCCGGAGGCGCCCGGTCAGGCCGATCTCGCCGTAGGCGGCCAGGCTGTCGCGCACCGGCACCCCTTTGGTGGCGGAGGCGATCGCGAGGGCGATGCCGAGGTCGGCGCCGGGCTCGTCGATGCGCACGCCGCCCGCGACGTTCACGAAGACGTCGGCGCCGCCGAGCGGCAGCCCTGCATGCCGTGAGAGCACGGCCACGATCATCGCAAGGCGCTTCGGGTCGACACCCGTGCCAACCCGTCGCGGCAGCGCAAGATCGGTGGGCGCGACGAGCGACTGGATCTCGAGCAGGAGAGGCCGCGTGCCCTCGATCGTGCAGGTGACAGCCGCGCCCACCTCGCCATTTTCGGTGCGCCCGAACACCTCTGACGGGTCGGGCACACCGACGAGCCCGGCGCCGGTCATCTCGAACACGCCGATCTCGTTGGTCGAGCCGAAGCGGTTCTTGACCGCACGCAGGATGCGGTGTGCGTGGTAGCGGTCACCCTCGAACTGGAGCACGCAGTCGACGAGATGCTCGAGCACGCGCGGGCCCGCCACCGAGCCGTCCTTCGTCACGTGCCCGACGAGAAACGTCGCGACACCGCTCTGCTTGGAGACCCGCAGCAGCCGGCCGGCGGCCTCGCGCACCTGCGACACCGAGCCGGGCGCCGAGCCGACCTCCTGCGACCAGAGCGTCTGCACCGAGTCGATCACGCAGACGGCGGGCACCCACCGCTCGAGCGCCTCGCAAACGGCGTCGAGCTCGGTTTCGGCCAGGATCTCGACACCGTCGCAGCCGCCGAGCCGGGCCGCACGCAGCTTCACCTGCGCGACGGACTCCTCACCGGTCACGAGCAGGGCGCGCCGGTCGCGCGAGATCGCTCCGAGCGCACTCAAGAGCAGGGTCGACTTGCCAACCCCCGGTTCGCCGCCGACGAGGACGAGCGATGCCGGCACGAGCCCGCCGCCGAGCACGCGGTCGAGCTCGGGCACACCCGTGGAGATGCGCTCCGACTCCTCGGCCACGACGTCGACAAGGCGCAGCGGCGGCCGGGCCTCCGAGGCGGGCTTGCGGCCCCGCGCAGGTACGACCTCGGCCGCCAGCGTCCCGAACTCGCCGCAGCCGGGACAGCGGCCGAGCCAGCGGCCGGACGAGGTCCCGCACTCGGTGCACACATGCTGGACAGCTGCAGTCCTCGCCATGGGGAGGTCACGGTACCGAGCGGGCACGACGGCACCCATGCCGGCTTCGCAACGATTCGCCCCCAGCGACTGCCCGCCCGAGGTTAAGTTCCCGGTGGATGCCGCGCCACAAGCTCCGGTCGCAGGGAGAGGTCGTCGAGCGCAGCAACGCCCTGCGCAACGAGCTGCGGGCGGCGATCGCGCGACTGCCGGACGAGGGCACCGACCCCGCGGTCGTCGACGCCGTCTGGCGCGGCGAGGCCCTCGGCACCCTGCTCTGGGCACTGCAGCTGATCGAGCTGCCGGCCTACGACCACCCATTCGACCCCCACGAGGTGGCGGCGGCCGACCCGGCGGACGGCGCGCTGCGTGGCAGCGAGGAGATCGAGCTCGAGTGCGACTCCGCCCGCCTGTGGCATTGGCGGGCGCGGACGACCGCGCTGCAGGCGGCCGGCACGCTCGAGCTGCCGCCACGCTACGCGACCTTCGACCAGCTGATCGCGGCGACCGCGATGCGCGGCTACGAACGGGGCGTCCTGCCCGCGCCGACGCGCGGCGACTTTCGCGCCTACGGCAAGGTCTACCGCCGGCTCTCGCCGTTCGAGCACGCCGAGGCACACTCGATCGCGCTCGAACGCCACCACGCCCTCAACTGGCTCTGCGGCGCCGGCGCGACGTGGGACGCGGTTCCCCTCGACACGTGATATCGCCTTCTCTACTGTGCCGCTGATGACAGATCGCATCGCTGCCTACGCCGACCTGATCGTCCGCGTCGGCGCCAACGTCCAGCCCGGACAGACGGTCTTCGTCGACGGCTTCGTCGAGCACGCTCCGCTCGTCCGCGCACTCGCTGCCTCGGCCTATGACGCCGGCGCGCGCCTGGTCGACGTCATCTACCGCGACAACCACATCCGCCGTGCGTTCCTCCAGCACGTCGCGGACGACGATCTCTCGGCAACCACTTCGTGGCTGCTGGCCCGGATGCAGGCCTCCGTCGACGGGGGCGCGATCATCTCGATCGCCGGCGACCCCGAGCCGGAACTGCTGGCCGATGTCGACCCGGACCGGCTCGGGCGCGCGCGGCCCGTCGAGGCAGTGCAGCTCTACCTCGCGGCGATGAACGAGCGGGCGTTCAGCTGGACGATCGCGGCCTTCCCGACCGCGGGCCAGGCGATGCAGGTGTTCGGCGAGCCGGACGTGGAGCGCCTCTGGGAAGCGGTCGCACACGCGGTGCGGCTCGACGAGCCCGACCCGGTCGAAGCCTGGCGCGAGCACACCGAGCGCCTGCGCCGCCGTTGCGTGCAGCTGAACGAGCTCGAGCTCGACTCCGTGCGCTTCACCGGTCCCGGCACCGAGCTGACGGTTGGTCTCGTGCCCGGCGCGAAGTGGATCGGAGGCGGCATCGAGACGCGCGACGGCGTCCCGCACGTGCCGAACCTGCCGACCGAAGAGGTCTTCAACTGCCCCGACTGGCGGCGCACCGAGGGCACCGTGCGCTCGACGCGGCCGCTCGCGCTCGGCGGCGTCATCGTCCGCGACCTCGAGCTGCGCTTCGAGGGAGGCGGCGTGGTCGACGTGCGGGCGTCGGCGGGCGCCGACGCGGTGCGCGGCCAGCTCGCGGTCGACGAATTCGCGCAGCGGCTCGGCGAGGTTGCTCTCGTCGACGGCACCTCGAGGGTCGGCCAGACGGGCATCACCTTCTTCGACACGCTCTTCGACGAGAACGCGACCTGCCATATCGCCTACGGCGCCGCGGTGACCTTCGGCATCGAAGGGACGGACGCACGCTCACCCGACGAACTGCGCGAGCGCGGGATCAACGTCTCGGCCGTGCACACCGACTTGATGATCGGCGGGCCCGAGGTCGCGGTGGACGGGGTGACCGCCGACGGCAAGACTGTGCCGATCTTGCGCAAGGACGAATGGCAGCTCTAGGACTCCCGGCGGACGAGCGTCTCGAGCGCTACGCCGAGCTTGCGGTCCGCGTGGGCGCGAACGTGCAAGCGGGGCAGACCGTCTTCATCCATCCGCAGATCGAGCATGCCCCACTCGCGCGAGCGATGGCGCGGGCCGCGTACAAGGCCGGCGCGAGGTACGTCGACGTGACCTACCGCGACCAGCACGTTCGCAAAGCGATGATCGAGCTGGGCCCCGACGAAGCTTTGACATACACACCGGAGTGGTTGACGACGCGCTTCAAGGCGATCGGCAACGAAGCGATGCTCTGGTCGACAGGCGATCCGGAGCCCGAGCTGCTCGCAGACCTCGACGGCGAGCGTGTCGGGCGCGCGCAGATGAAGGCGATCTCCGAAATCGCGCGAGCACAGATGACGGCACGCACGGTCAACTGGTCGGGCGTCGCCTACCCGAACGAAGGCTGGGCGACCCAGGTGTTCGGCGAGCCCGACGTGGAGCGCCTCTGGGAGGCGGTCGCCTTCTGCACGCGCCTCGACGAGGCCGACCCCGTCGCTGCGTGGCGCGAGCACATGGCACGCCTCGAGCGGCGCGCAGCACACCTGAACGACCTGCGGTTCGACGCGATCCACTACAGCGGCCCGGGCACCGACTTCACGGCGGGCCTGCTCGACAACGCGCGCTGGATGCCGGCGCTCTTCCGGACCGCGTCCGGGATCGAATACGTGCCGAACATGCCGACCGAGGAGATCTTCACCACGCCCGACTGCCGCCGAGCCGAAGGCACGATCAGGTCGAGCCGCCCGCTCGCGCTGCTGGGCGACGTCGTCGAGGGGCTGCAGCTGACTGTGAAGGACGGCCGGATCGTGCACGTGGACGCCGGCAAGGGGGCCGACATCGTCCGCGGGCAGCTCGCAAGTGACGAGCGCGCCGCCTACTTCGGCGAGCTCGCGCTCGTCGACGGCACCTCGCGCGTCGGGCAGACCGGCATCACGTTCTTCGACACGCTCTTCGACGAGAACGCCACCTGCCACATTGCCTACGGCTTCGGCATCCCCGAGGTGTTCGACGGCGAGCCCGGTGAGGGCATGAACGTGTCCACGGTGCACACCGACTTCATGATCGGCGGGCCGGAGCTCGAGGTGGACGGCGTCACGGCCGACGGGAAGCGGGTCCCGATTCTGCGCGAGGACCAGTGGCAGCTACCGGACTGACCGGAGCAGCAAGGCTTGCGCGCTACGCGGAGCTTGCCGTCCGGGTCGGCGCGAACGTCCAGCCGGGCCAGCTCGTCGACGTGGTCGCCCGCGTCGAGCACGCGGCGGTCGCCCGCGCGGTGACGCGCGCGGCCTACCAGGCCGGCGCCCGCTATGTCGACGTCTACTACTCCGACCAGCATCTCCGCCACGCCCTGATCGAGCACGCAGCCGACGACGTGCTCTCGTGGACACCGCCGTGGGTTCTCGAACGCGCCGTCGAGGTCGGCGATGAGAACGCCGCCGTCATCGCACTGACGGGGGATGCGGAGCCGGAGCTCCTGGCCGACCTGCCCGGCGAACGCGTGGGCAAGGCGCGCATGCTGGCACTCGCGCAGGAGAACAACCGCCAGATCAACGAGCAGCTGAACAACTGGACCGTCGTCGGGGTTCCCAACGAGGGCTGGGCGAAGCAGATGTTCGGCACGCCCGACCTCGACCGGCTCTGGGAGCTCGTCGAGTTCTGCGTGCGACTCGACGAGGACGACCCGGTGGCCGCCTGGCGCGAGCATGTGAAGCGCATCGGCGGGCGTGCCCTCGCCCTCAACGAGATGCGGGTCGACAGCCTGCGGTTCACAGGCCCCGGCACGGACTTGACGATCGGGCTGCTGCCGGAGTCGCGCTGGCAGGGCGTCGAGTCGGTGACCGCACAGGGCATTCCGTACGTGGCGAACATGCCGACCGAAGAGGTCTTTACGACGCCGGACTTCCGGCGCACGCAAGGCGTGGTGCGCTCGACGCGTCCGCTCGCGCTCTACGGCCAGATCGTCAAGGGTCTCGAGGTGCGCTTCGACGCCGGGCGCATGGTGGAGGTGACCGCCGCCGAGGGCGAGGACGTCGTTCGCGGCCAGCTCGCCACCGACGCCCACGCGGCGTTCCTGGGAGAAGTGGCGCTCGTCGACGGGACCTCACGAATCGGCAAGACCGGGGTCACGTTCTTCGACACGCTCTTCGACGAGAACGCCACCTGCCACATTGCCTACGGCAGCGCCTACGCCGAGGCCGTCGAGGGCGGGCTGATCGAAGGCGTCAACGTGTCGACGGTGCACACCGACTTCATGATCGGCGGCCCCGAAGTCGCGGTCGACGCCGTCACGAGTAGCGGCACCGTGGTGCCGCTACTGCGTGAGGACGTCTGGCAACTCGACTAACTCGTCGAGGCCTGAGCCGAGGCGGGCTTCGCCTTCGGGGTGAAGAGGCCGTGCACGACGGCCAGCTTCCCGTCCTGCGAGAAGAACAACCCGCCCTGGCCGACCTGGAGGGCGGATGCATCCTCGAGGTGACCCTTCGCCCACACCGGGACGCTCGGATCGTACGAGAAGGTCAGGCTCTGCTTGTCCTGCCGCAAGATCGTCACCGAGCCGGCGGACAAGGCGGTGATGCGGCCACGGTCGTACTGGAAGGTCTCCGACGAGCCGCCGACGTACAGGGCGTCGATCGAACCGGTCACGGAGCCCTTCCCCGGCCCTTCGATCGCCGACTGGTCGGCGCCCGACGGCGCCCCTTCGCCGCGGAGATTTCGGATGATCACTGCGTTCCCGTCCTGCGAGATGACGGTGGCCGCGAGGCCGGCCTTCAGGTCACCGAGCGTGTAGCTCGCCCCGGCGTTGCGGACGAGCGTCGACGCGGTGATCGCAAAGGTGACCTGGTTGCGATCGCGGCGCGTGAGCGTGATCGACGTGTCGGAGAGCGCGGTGATCCGCCCCCGATCCCAGTTCCACGTCTTCTGGGCGCCGTCCAGGTACGTGATTGTCCCGACCGCGTGGACGGCGCCCGCGAACGGCAGCTTGGGCTGGGTGGCGGCGGCGGCCGTCCCCGCCGCGAGCGCCAGCACGGCCGCGAGCAGAACGAACATGCGCTTCATGGAGTGCTCCTTTGACTGGAGGGAGGTCATTGCCGTCGCAGCGTGAGCGGCCTGCGTAAACCGGCAACACCCGCGGCGTAAGCCCTCCGTAAAACGATCGGGGCCGGCTTAGGCCGGCCCCGAAACGCTCAGAGTCAGTCGTTCGGTGCGATGTCCTCCGGTGGCGCATCGGGCGTCGCGGAGACGCCGATCACCTCCGGGGGCGCGGGCGGGACGACGGTGATCTCGACCTCTTCGTCGTCCTTGCGGGCGACCAGGATCGTCGAGCCCGGCTCGAGCTGCCGGCCGAGCACGTAGTCGGCGAGCGGATCCTCGATGTAACGCTGGATCGCGCGGCGCAGCGGCCGCGCCCCCATCGCCGGGTCCCAGCCCTTCTCCACGAGCAGGTCCTTCGCCTCGCTCGTCAACTCGATCGTCACCTCGTGCTCCGCCATCTGCACGCGCAGCCGGTTCATCAGCAGGTCGACGATCTGCAGGATCTCGTTCTTGGCGAGCTTCGGGAAGACGATGATCTCGTCGATCCGGTTGAGAAGCTCGGGACGGAAGACCTTCTTCAGGTCGCCCATCACGCGCGTCTTCATGTCGTCGTACGTGAGGCCGTCCTCGTTCGACATGTTGAAGCCGAGCGAGACGTTCTTCGAGATCGACGCCGAGCCGATGTTCGACGTCATGATCACGATCACGTTCCGGAAGTCCACCTTGCGGCCCTGCGAGTCCGTCAGCTTCCCGTCCTCGAGGATCTGGAGGAGGATGTTGAACACGTCCGGATGCGCCTTCTCGATCTCGTCGAACAGGACGACCGAGTACGGCTTACGGCGCACGGCCTCGGTGAGCTGACCGCCTTCGTCGTAGCCGATGTAGCCGGGAGGCGAGCCGACGAGACGGGACACGGCGTGCTTCTCCATGTACTCCGACATGTCGATCTGGATCATCGCGTCCTCGTCACCGAACAGGAACTCGGCGAGCGTCCGCGCGAGCTCGGTCTTCCCGACGCCGGACGGCCCGAGGAAGATGAACGAGCCGGTCGGCCGCTTCGGATCCTTGATCCCCGCACGGGCTCGGCGAATCGCCTTCGACACGGCGATGATCGCGGCGTCCTGGCCGATCACGCGCTTGTGCAGCTCCTCTTCCATGCGCACGAGCCGCTGCGACTCGGCCTCGGTGAGCTTGAACACCGGAATGCCCGTCCACATCGAGACGATGTCGGCGATCTCTTCCTCGCCGATCTCGGGCTGCTCGGTCTGCTCCTCGGCGCGCCACTGCTCCTCGAGCTCGCGCTTCTTCTGCGTGAGCTTCCGCTCCTTGTCGCGAAGTGATGCGGCCTTCTCGAACTCCTGATTCTCGATCGAGGCTTCCTTGTCCTTGCGGACCTTCTCGATCTCCTCCTCGAGCTCGCGGTAGCGCGGCGGCGCGGACATCGTCTTGATGCGCATCCGCGACGCGGCCTCGTCGATCAGGTCGATCGCCTTGTCGGGCAGGTGGCGGTCCTGGATGTAGCGGTCGGCAAGGGTCGCCGCGGCCACGAGGGCCTCGTCGGTGATCTTGCACCGGTGATGCGCCTCGTAGCGGTCGCGCAGGCCGCGCAGGATCTGCACCGTGTCGTCGGTGGTCGGCTCCTCGACGCGGATCTGCTGGAAGCGCCGCTCGAGCGCGGCGTCGCGCTCCAGGTATTTGCGGTACTCGTCGAGCGTGGTCGCGCCGATCGTCTGCAGCTCGCCACGTGCGAGGGCGGGCTTGAGGATCGACGCGGCGTCGATTGCACCCTCGGCGGCGCCGGCCCCGACGAGATTGTGGAGCTCGTCGATGAACAGGATGATGTCGCCGCGCTGGATGATCTCCTTCATCACCTTCTTCAGGCGCTCCTCGAACTCACCGCGGTACTTCGACCCGGCGACGAGCGCCGCGAGGTCGAGCGTGTAGATCTGCTTGTTCTTCAGCAGGTCCGGCACCTGGTTCGCCGAGATGCGTGACGCAAGGCCCTCGACGACGGCGGTCTTGCCGACGCCGGGCTCTCCGATCAAGACGGGATTGTTCTTCGTGCGGCGGCTCAGGATCTGCATGACCCGTTCGATCTCGGTCTGACGGCCGACGACCGGGTCGAGCTTGCCCTCTTGCGCCTGCTTGGTCAGGTTGCGGCCGAACTGGTCGAGCAGCTTCGAGCTCTTGCCCTTCTCGCCCGTCGCGCCCGCCGCACCGCCCTGCCGCCGGCCGGGGCCGGAAAGCATGCGGATGATCTCGTTGCGGATCTTCTCGGCGTCGGCGTCGAAGTCGAGCAGGATGCGTGCGGCCACGCCTTCGTTCTCGCGCACGAGCCCGAGCAGGATGTGCTCGGTGCCGATGTAGTTGTGGCCGAGCGACAGCGCCTCACGCAGCGCGAGCTCGAGCACCTTCTTGGCCCGGGGTGTGAACGGGATCTGGCCGGTCGTGACCTCGTCGCCCTGCCCGACGATTCTGGCTACTTGAGCACGGACTTCCTCAACGGTGATGTCGAGCGACTCGAGCACACGCGCGGCGAGACCCTCTTCCTCGCGCAGCAGACCGAGCAGGATGTGCTCGGTCCCGATGTAGTTGTGCTTGAGCGCACGCGCCTCGTCTTGCGCGAGTACGACGACCTGGCGAGCCCGTTCTGTGAACCGTTCGAACAAGTGAGACCTCTCTTCCGCCTGACCGGCGGCGCAAACCGATTGCCGTTTTCCGAGTTGCTCATCGTACTCCCCTACACGGGGGTGCCGCCGAGCCTCAGTTGGGGGATTCGGGCGACGAGGACGGCGAATTCAGCCGGTCGAGCAGTGGCTCGAAGACATCGCCGGCGAGCGCAGCGACAGACGGCGGCAGCTCGCCGGCCGAGAGGTACGGCTCGAGCGCAACGAGGTACGCCTCCCATTCTGCGACCTGGTCGGGCGCAAATTCCGTTCCGTGCAGGGAAAGCGCGGCGCGCAGCTCGACCAGGAGGCCCGGCTGCGGCTCGGGCTCGATCAGCGGCGCCGGCTGCGGTTGGATCATCGGCTCCGGCTCCGGCTCCGGCTCCGGCTGGATCGTCGGCTCCGGCTCCGGCAGGGTGTCCGACCCCGCGGTGTCGGAGACCCGCGCCGGCGGGCGGCGGCGCGTCGCGAGGGCCACGCCCCCCACGCCGAACAGGAGCCCGATCAGTGCGCCCGAGAACGCGTCTGCTCCGGCCGGATGACGTGTGCCGCCGCTTGGGTGCGCCGGGTCGACGACCGTGAGCCTCAGCGCCGGGAACCGGGCCGCGGCGAGGGACTCCAGCGTCGTCGCCGCCTGCTGGACGAGCTGTGCTGCCCGCGCGGCAGACGGGTCGTCGTAGGCGAGCTCGATCAGCGCGGTCTGCGGAACTGCCCGGGCGTGCAGGCGACTCGCGACCGTCGCCGCGGGCACATGGGTCGCCTGGGCGACGTTCGCGGCGACGACCGACTGGCCCGCGAGCGCGACGAGGGTCGGCAGCACCGGAGCGGGAAGGCCCTTGGCCTCCACGGCGAGCGTCGCGACCGCGCGGTGCGATCCGGCGCCCGTATACGCCACCACGAGCCCGGCCGCCCCGCCCGCGAGCGTGCCGGCCACGATCGCCGCCGCGACGATTTGCCCGCGGCTCACGGGGCAGGGCGTTCGCGCTGGGCCGGAAAGAGGATCACGTCCCGGATCGAGTCCTTGCCCGCCAGCACCATCACGAGCCGGTCGATCCCGAGACCGATGCCGCCGGTCGGCGGCATGCCGTACGAGAGCGCCTCGACGTAGTCGGGGTCACCCTGTTCGGCCTCCACGTTCCCGCCGGCGCCCTCCGCGGCTTGCATCGCGAACCGCGACGCCTGTTCCTCGGCGTCGTTCAGCTCCGAGAATGCGTTCCCGAGCTCCATCCCGCCGACGTAGTACTCGAACCGCTCCACGATCCGCGGGTCGTCTTCGGTCACTCGCGCGAACGGCGAGAGCTCGATCGGGTAGTCGTAGAGGATCGTCGGCTCGATCAACCGCGGCTCGATGTACGCGGTCACCGCCTTGTCGACGAGCTGCGACCACGTCTTGTCGTGAGAGACGTCGACACCTCGCGACTCGAGGCGCTGCTTCAGATCGTCGTAGTCCGCTGTCCAGAGGTCGAACTCCTTCAGCTCGTCGATCAGACGGACCCGCCTCCACGGCGCCTTCACGTCGACCTCGTGCCCCTTGAACGTCACCTTGGTCGTGCCGAGCGCAGCGAGGGCGACGAACTCGATCAGGCTCTCGATTCGCCGCATCGTGTCCCGGTAGTCGGCGTAGGCCTCGTACCACTCGAGCATCGTGAACTCCGGGTTGTTCTTGTACGTGACGCCCTCGTTGCGAAAGTCCTTACCGAGCTCGTACACCTTCTCGAGCCCGCCCACGATCAGCCGCTTCAGGTAGAGCTCGGTCGCGATGCGCAGGTAGAGATCCTGGTCGAGCACGTTGTGATGGGTGACAAACGGCTCGGCGAAGGCGCCCCCGTAGCGGGGCTGCAGCATCGGCGTCTCGACCTCGACGAAGCCCTCCGAGTCGAGGTAACGCCGGACTGCGGAGACGATGCGTGCCCGCAGCAGGAAATCGGACCGCACCTCGTCGTTCATCAGCAGGTCGAGGTAGCGCTTGCGGTAGCGCTGCTCGATGTCGGTAAGGCCGTGGAAGGTGTCCGGCAGCGGCGAGCGGATGCGCGAGAGAAGCACGAGCTCGTCGACGATCAACGACGGCTCCCCGCGGCGCGACTTCGTGGGCCTGCCGGTCACACCGACCACGTCACCGAGGTGCACGTCGACGATGCCCGTCCGCGCCTCCGGGCAGAGCAGCTGGATCCGGCCGCTCCGGTCGACGAGATCGAGGAACACGAGCTTCCCCATGTCGCGGCGCGCCATCACACGACCGGCCAGGCGGCGCTCGGCGGCGCCCTCGGCGCCCGGCTCGACACCCTCCGCCTCGGCGTGCACGGCTGCGATCTCGTCCCGGTCGGGGAACCTCTTAGGCGTGTCGCTCACGGCCACTTGACCATAGCCCAGGCGTGCGGCCCATCCTGCGGCGTCGGCCCTTCCGACACCACCTCGAACCCATGCCGCCTGTAGAACGAGAGGTTTGCGGCGCTGTTTGTCAGCAGCACGGCGGGCAGCCGGTCGTCGGCGGCGGCCGCGAGGCCGGGCTGGAGGAGCGCCGCCCCGATGCCACGCCGCTGGGCGGGCGGGTCGACGCCGATCCCGGCCAGATACCAGTGCGGCCCAGGCATGGTGTCGATGCGCATCGCCTCGACAGCCCGGCCGTACGCGAGGAACGGCCCGAGCGCGGCGCCCAGGCGCAGCGGCGTCGTGACAAGCGCGCGGAGCGTCGGGCCGACACGCATCGCCGGACGGCCCGGCGGGAGCCAGCGCGCGGCGCCGAGCACCGGCCCGGGCGTCGCCCAGACGTCGGCAGCCGTGACGTCGAAGCCGACGCGGAAGAGCCACGGCAGCAGGCGGGCGCGGCGTTCCGGGCTCGAGATCAGCCACACCCAGGCGGGATCGTCGTGGAAGGCGCGCGCAAGCACGTCACTCGCCTCACCGAGGCGCTCCCGTTCCAAGCGCACGACGTCCACGGTGCGAGCGTAATGGTGTCTAACACGAAAGTGTCAGACACCTGACCCGTCAGGCGGCCTTGATCTCCATGATCTTGAACTTCAGGGCGCCGCGGGGGGCGGTGACCTCGACCACCTCGCCCTTTTTGCGGCCCATGATCGCCTTGCCGACCGGCGACTCGTTGGAGAGCTTGTTCTCGGCAGGGTTCGCCTCGGCCGAGCCGACGATGTGGTACTCGAACGTCTTCCCGACCTGCATGTCGCGCAGGCGGACATGCGAGCCGATCGAGACGGCGTCCTTCAAGATCTCCTTCTTCGTGATCACGCGCGCCGAGAGGAGCCGCTCTTCGAGCTGGGCGATCTTGTGCTCGAGCATCGCCTGCTCGTTCTTGGCATCGTCGTACTCGGCGTTCTCGGCGATATCACCGAACTCCCGGGCGATGCGAATCCGCTCGGCAACCTCGCGGCGCTTCTCGCCGCGCAGCAGATCGATCTCCTTCTGGAGCTTCTTGTACCCCTCTTGCGTGAGGATGACTTCCTTCAACAACGGCCTCCTAGACCCCGGCCAGAAACGGGCGGGAATGGTAGCCACCGTGTCAAGGCCGGCGCAACCCCACCCGGCTACCCTTCACGCACTGTGAACATCGACCTCAGAGGGCGCTGGCTCCTCGGCGGCGTGGAGATTCCCGGCCGCCTCGTCCTCGCGCCGATGGCAGGGGTCTCCGTGCAGGCATTTCGCCGCCAGGGGCGCCGGTACGGCGCCAGCCTGGTCTGCTCCGAGATGGTCTCCGTGGCCGGCATCCAGCACCGGAGCGAACGGACGCTCGGCTACCTACGGGTGAGCTCGGACGAGCATCCGCTCGCGATCCAGATCTTCGGCTCGAATCCCGGCGCGATGGCGGAGGCGGCGCGGCTGGTCGAGGCGGCCGGCGCCGACATCGTCGATGTGAACTTCGGCTGCCCGGTCAAGAAGGTGACGAAGACCGGCGCCGGCGCGTCGCTGCTCGACGATCCCGACCATGCCTGCCGGCTCGTCGAGGCGGTCGCGGGCGCCACTCCGCTCCCTGTCTCGGTGAAGATGCGGCGCGGAGTCGAGAACGGCTCACGCGCCTGCCTCGAGGTGGGACCACGCCTCGTCCACGCGGGGGCCGCGTCGCTGACCCTGCACCCGCGATCGGCAAAGCAGATGTACACGGGCACCGCCGACCACTCGCTCACCGCAGAGCTCGTGTCGCTCGTGGGCGTGCCGGTGATCGCCTCGGGCGACATCACCTCGCGGGCGAAGGCGCAGTCGGTGCTCGCAACGACCGGGGCCGCCGCCGTGATGGTGGGCCGGGCCGCCCAGGGGAACCCCTGGGCGCTCAGGGAGATCATGGGCGACGACACCGAGCCGTCGCGCGAGGAGGTCGTCGCCGAGCTTCTGCTCTTCATGCGCGAGACCGCCCGCGAGCTCGGCAACGAGCGGGCATCAGGCTTCCTGAAGAAGTTCTACGGCTGGTACCTCGGGCGCGGGCGGTTCCCGCGGCCGTTCAAACAGGAGATCGTCATGCTGCCGAGCCTCGCCGCGGTCGAGCAGCGCCTGCTCGCAGCCGCCCCCGGCGCGCGCTTCATCCTCGAGCGCCTGCTGGCCGAGCTGCCCGATCCGGAGAACGAGGTCCTCCTGGATTCGCTCCCGATCTCGCTCTACGGCGGCGGGTAATCAACGGGGGAAACACGGTTTCCCCCACGTTGGTTTCGCTCCCAGACCAGGCGGAGGCCCTGGAGCGTCAGCTCCGGGTCGACCGCCGTGATCGTGCGCGTGTGCGGGGCGATCAGGTCGGCCAGGCCGCCCGTCGCGATCACGGGAGCCTCGAGTGCGCCGAGCTCTGACCGGATGCGGTCGACGATTGCGTCGACCTGCCCTGCGAAGCCGTAGACGAGCCCCGACTGGAGCGCCGCAGTCGTCGTCTGGCTGATCACGCGATCGGGTGCGGCGAACGGCACCTTCGGCAGGCGCGCCGCATGCACGAACAGCGCCTCCATCGACACCTCGATGCCGGGCGCCAGCACGCCCCCCGCGAACTCGCCGGCGGCGTTGACGACGTCGAAGTTCGTCGAGGTGCCGAAGTCGACCACGACCGCCGGCGCACCGTGGCGCTCGCGCGCGGCGACCGCGTTTGCGATGCGGTCGGGGCCGACCTCGCGGGGATCGTCGTAGCGAATCGGCATGCCGGTCGAAACACCGGGGCCGATCACGAGCAGGTCGGTCCCCGCCCAACGCTCTGCGAATGCCTCGTACTCGCGCACGAGCTGTGGCACCGACGAGCAGAGGACGATGCCGTCGAGCGAGCCCAGGTCGACGAACGCCCGCAGCAGCACGGCGAGCTCGTCGCTCGTATGCGTGCGGTCGGTACCGACGCGGAACTGCTCGGTCAGCGTGTCGCCGTCAAAGAGGCCGAAGACGGTCTGGGTGTTCCCGCAGTCGATCGCGAGCAGCATGGTGGAGTATTGAACCTGGTTTCCGCGCAGCGGAGCCAGGAAGCTCTGAGGCGGTTCGCCGTGTCTCACGCAGCGACCTGGTTCCGGCTTCGCCGGCAACCAGGTTGGATCAGAGATCTTCGATCTCTGATCGTCCCTCGCCGATGCGCTTGGCGAGCGCCTCGGGCGTCAGCGCCGGCTCGTCGCCCTCGCCGCGCAGTTCCTCGATCGTCACGTCGCTCGACGTGTAGACCTCGGCGCGCGGGATCATCCGCGTCGGGCGGTTCTTGTCCCACACCCAGACGTCCTCCATCTTCAGATGAAAGAACGGGTAGGTCGGCTGCGGGACGTACTGCATGTCGAGCCGGTTGCAGAGATACGTCGCATCCTGGGTGAGGATGCAGTACCGGAAAAGACCGAAGACCGCGCTGTACTCCTTCTTCAGGCGCAGCTCGGCGTCGGCCTCGAACTCGTCGAGCTCGTCGAGGTGACTCACAAGCCGGATTGTAGCCCTGCGAGGGCCGCCTGGACCGTGCCGTTTCCGGGGATTTTCAGTGCCGGAACGAGCTCATGCAGCGGTTCGAGCACGAACAGCCGCTCCGTGAGGTGCGGGTGGGGCACGACGAGCCCCGGTTCGTCGAGCTCAGCCTCTCCGTAGAGCAGCAGATCGAGGTCGATCGTCCGCGGGCCCCAGCGCGGCCCGACCCGCTCACGGCCGAGCCGCCGCTCCACGTCGAGCAGCAGGTCGAGAAACGCGCGAGGAGCAAGCGGCGTCTCGACCTCGGCGACAGCGTTCAGGAACCGCGGCTGGTGCTCGTAGCCCCACGGCTCGGTCTCGGCGATCGTCGAGAGGCGGAGCGCACCCAGGAGCTCCGCCGCCCGGCGGACGAGCGCCTCGCGGTCGCCCAGATTCGAGCCGAGGCCCACGTACGCAAGGGTCAAGGGCGCTCGACGATCACGGCCGAGTGCTCCACCGTCATTCCGGCCGGGCTGACCTGCGGCTTGCGGACACGCACACGCACCCGCGCGGGGGAAAAGCGCTCGAGGAGCATGTCTGCCGTGCGCGTCGCGAGTGCCTCGAGCAGGTCGAAGCGTTGCCCGTCCGAGAGCTCGCGAATCGCTGCCGCAACCTGCGTGTAGTCGACAGCATCCGCGATCCGGTCGGACGTCCCCCGGTCGCCGACCTCGAGTTGCACGTCGAAGAGGAACAGCTGCCCGAGGCGCTTCTCATCCTCTTCGACGCCGTGGTGGCCGAACACCTCGAGGCCTGCAAGCTCGACGATCACCCGGTCACCGCCTTCGCCACCGCGAGCGCCTCGACGTGTTCGCGCACATCGTGAGCCCGGAGGATCGCGGCACCACGGCAGTAGGCGGCGACGGCCCCGCCGACCGACGCGGCGGTGGACGCCGTCGTTGCCGCCGG
>Ga0307372_10003276_pt1 | contig 25999 bp, 27 predicted proteins | sample OX1MG_FD_202533 | JGI IMG/M metagenome (GOLD analysis project Ga0307372, IMG submission 202533) | Soil microbial communities from Risofladan, Vaasa, Finland - OX-1 | ecosystem: Environmental > Terrestrial > Soil > Coastal area > Acid sulfate soil | place: Finland: Risofladan, Vaasa | collected...
GTCGCCGGCTTCGGCCTCGTCGAGGGACGACCGATCGCCGTCTTCGCCTATGACGCCACAGTCCTCGGCGGGTCGCTGGGCGAGGTCACGGCCGCCAAGATCGTCAAGGTCCAAGAGCTGGCGCTGCGCGACCGGGTGCCGATCGTGGGGATCAACGATTCCGGCGGCGCCCGGATCCAGGAGGGTGTCGCGGCGCTGGCCGGTTACGCCGACATCTTCTTCCGCAACGTCCGCGCCTCGGGCGTGATCCCGCAGCTGTCGATCATCGCCGGCCCGGCGACCGGCGGCGCCGTCTATTCGCCTGCGATCACCGACTTCATCTTCATGGTCCGTGGCGTCGGACACATGTTCATCACGGGGCCGGAGGTGGTCCGCGTCACCACCGGGGAGACCGTCACCTTCGACCAGCTCGGCGGGGCCGAGATCCACGGCACCCGGTCGGGCGTCGCCCACTTCATGTCCGCCAACGAGCGCGACTGCTTCAAAGACGTCCGCCGCCTGCTCGCCTTCCTGCCCTCCAATTCCGGCGAGAAGCCGCCGCGGGTGCTGAGCGGCGACGACCCCGAGCGCGCCGACGAGGAGCTGCAGTCGATCATCCCGGCGTCTCCCAACCTCCCCTACGACATGCGCGGAGTGATCACGCGGGTGCTGGACAGCCGCGACTTCATGGAGGTCCAGCCCTTCTTCGCGGCCAACATCGTGGTCGGCCTCGGCCGCCTCAACGGCCATGTCGTGGGCGTGGTCGGCAACCAGCCCAAGGTGCTTGCCGGGGCCATCGACATCGACGCGTCGGTCAAGTCGGCGCGCTTCATCCGCTTCTGCGACGCATTCAACATCCCGCTCATCTCCTTCGTCGACGTGCCCGGCTACCTGCCCGGCACGGCCCAGGAGTACGGGGGAGTCATCCGCCACGGCGCCAAGCTGCTCTACGCCTACGCCGAGGCGACCGTGCCCAAGCTGACGGTGATCACCCGCAAGGACTACGGAGGCGCCTACTGCGTCATGTCCTCCCGCGGGCTGGGCGCGGACCTCAACCTAGCCTGGCCGACGGCGGAGATCGCCGTCATGGGGCCGGAGGCTGCCGTCAACATCATCTACCGCCGCGAGCTGGCGGCCTCCAAGTCACCCGACCAGCGGCGCAAGGAACTGGTCGCCGACTACGTGGAGCGCTTCGCCAACCCCTACGTGGCCGCGGAGCGGGGATTCATCGACGACGTCTGCGAGCCCCGCGAGACGCGCCGCATGCTGGTCCGCGCGCTGGAGCTCTGCCTCAACAAGCGCGTCGACCCGCCGCCCCGAAAGCACGGCAACATCCCACTGTAATTAGGTGCGCCCTGCGTAGACCGGGTTCATCCCGGCCGAGTTTGAGTTGTTCAGAATCGACACTTGGCCCCGCGCCGAGAGGGGGAGTTCTGGAAGAGGGGGCCTGCCCCTCTTGCACCTTTCAGTGCGTCGCTGCGGCCGTCTTCGCGAGGCCTCGGCTCCGGCGGAGCACTTCGACCTTTTTGACGTAGTCGTCGACGGTCACCAAGAACTCCGCGTGTGACCAGGTGAGAGGCGCCACGGACAGCGGCGCACCGCTGTGGGGGTCCACCTGCTCGGAGAGCATCCCCGCCTCGGTCTTGTGTGCGACGACCCAATCGATGATGTCGCGGGCGACTTTCAGCTCCTCGATCTGCGTTGCCCCGGCGATGTACCACTGCGCGAGCCAGAGGGTGCAGATGAACCAGGGATTGCCCGGCGTCTTCGTCACGTCTCGCTCGACCTGGAAGTAGTAGTCGTTGGTGTAGCGCGCCTGGCCGCCGCACTCCGCGCGGTTGGAGAGCTGCTCTTTGATCGCGGTCATGGTCTTGACGATCCTGGGGTCGTCGGGCTCGTACATGCCGAACCGCCAGAGGCCGTAGATGGCCGAATCGAGGACGTTGTCGGCGACCATGCCGCCATCGGGCGCGACGGTGAGCCGGCGGACGAAGCGATCCATCTCCGGGCGCCAGAGCCAGTCGTCGGTGGCGTGCCGGAGCTCTTCGGCCGCCTGGGTGAACTTCTCGAACGCCTTCTCGTCGCCGTAGAGCTCGGCGAAGCTGGCGGCGGCCCGGAGCCCCGCCCAGACCGCGCCGATCGAGAACGCATGCACGCCCCAGCGCTCCTCCCAGAGATCCCAGGAGGGCTTGATCAGCCCGTTGCGGGGATCGACGTACGATGCCATCCACTCGGCGGCCGGCACCACCAGCGTCGAATAGAGCTGCATCGCGAAGTCGAGGTTGCGGTGGACCTGGTAGTGCTGCCAGAGCGACCAGAGCACGAGTCCCGTCTCGTCCTCCTGGATGGGCAGCACCCGCTTCCCTGCAGCGTCCACCCAGGGGTGCCAGGAGGATCCCGGCTGGCCGTCGGGCGCGTACTTGTGAGCGAAGTAGCCCTCCGGCCGGAGCGCTCGTTCGCAGAAGAGGAAGAAGCTCCTGGTGACGTCCTCGTGCCCGGCGCGGTCGAGGGCGTTGGCGACCAGCGCCCCGTCGCGCGGCCAGACGTAGGAGTAGGTGTCACGCGCGAACTTGGTGATGTCGTAGTCGTTGGCGGCGACGATGCCGCCGCGATTGTCGACCTGAGTCCGAACGGTCAGCACGCTGCGCCGGAAGAGGTGCCGGACGTCGTGGCCGAGCGCCTCCTCGATGTGCCGGTGCTCCTTGTCCGACCAGCGATCCCAGTAGGTTCGGGTGCGCACCAGGTAGGAGTGCTGGCCCTTGCTGACGATGAGGTCCTGCCCGTAGGTGGTGACCTCCTGGAAGGACTTGCCGAAGGTCAGCCAGTGGGTGAGCCGGCGCTCCTCCCCGGCCGCCATGGCCCCGAGGTCGAAGGCGATCGTCGAGTCGACCGAGCCCTGGTCGATCGGGTTCCGGCCGAGGATGCCGTCCTCGGCGTCGACCCAGGTGCCGGCCAGGTTGTCGCCCTTCTTGCCGGTGGCCCAAGACGAGATCCCGTAGTCCTTGCCGCTGATCCCGCCCGCCAGCGCCCAGCGGTCGCCCTTGTAGGCGATCACGGCGCGGTGGTCGGGCTCGTAGAACACCGTGCAACCGAGGTCCTGCTCGCGCATCCACCAGTCGTGGTGGAAGAAGACCCGGACCTGCTCCGCCGGTCGGTCGAGGCTGATCCTGAGGTTGCGAATGAAGTAGTCGCGAACCATGTCGACGTAGTCCTCGAAGTGGACGGTCAGGCCCAGCGCTACGTGCTTCAGGGTGACGTCGCCGACCAGGGTGTCGCCCCAGTAGCCGATCTCCCGCTCCCAGCCTCCGTCACCGACCCAGGCGAACTTGCCGTCGATCCAAAAGCCGGTTCGGCAGACGTTGCCGACTGTCTGGTTCTCCATCCCGACATAGGGAAAGAAGAGATCGCGGACGTCGTAGTTGGCGTCGTAGCCGACCAGGACGTTGCCGTTGCCGATCACGAAGCTGCGCGGCATTTGGGGTGGCGCGAATATATAGCACCCGCAGGAGGCGTCTTAACTTAACAGCGGCTGTTGGTCGCCTCCCCGACCGTGATTAGACTCACCGGGAAGTCTTCGTCCCACCCCACGCAGGAGCATCTCCCAGATGGCGATCCAAGAGCAGGACCTGAGCGGTCCCTGGCAGCCCCCCGTACGTGTCATCGGCTCCCGGCGTCGCCGGCGCACGGTCCAGGCGCGGCTGCGCTCCGGCGTGCTCGAGATCCTGGTGCCGGAATCGATGCCCGAGCGCGAACGGCAGAGGTGGACGGAGATCATGCGGGGCCGGATCGAGCGCCAGCTGCAGCGCGCCCAGCCCAGCGACGATCGCCTCCAAGAGCGCGCCCAGGGCCTCAACCGGCGAATCTTCGGCGGCCGGCTGCGCTGGAACTCGGTCGCCTTTGCCGAGCAGGGTCGGCGCTGGGGCAGCTGCACTTACACGGCGGGCGTGATCCGGGTCTCGCACCGCGCGGCCAAGCTGCCGCCCTGGGTGCTGGACTACCTCCTGGTCCACGAGCTCGCCCACCTCGAGCACGCCGACCACGGCCCGGCGTTCTGGGAGCTCGTCATGCGCTACCCCTTGACCGAGCGTGCGCGGGGCTACCTGATGGCGATCGACCACGGCCTGGGCGAGGGCGAGTCGGCCGGCGAGTTCGGCTCCAGTGATGAGGAAGACCTGAGGCCATAACACCCGACCTCGAGCTGTACCGGGTCCGCAAGGGCCGGGGTGTCGTACACCTCACGGTCCTTGCCGATCCGACACGCCCCGTCGAAACCCTCTGTGAACGGCGGTTCGAGCCCTCCGAGTACGAGCTGACCGACCTCGACCCCAGCTGCACCACCTGCCTGCGGCGGCGGGAGGACCCGTCGCGCCTCTCCAACGCGATGTTCGGTTCCGACCTCGGCGCCCGCCTGCTGGAGCTCTCGCTCTCCAACGCCCCGAAGCGGCCCGAGGACGCCCGTGCCGACGAGCGCGCGGCGTCCGCAAAGCCGCCGCGGCTGCGGGTCATCAGCACTGAGGGGCCGGCCGAGCGGGAGGCCCGCCCGGCACCATCCGAGCCGGCCGGGGCCCGGCGCCCCCAGCCGATGGGCCTCGACCTCAGTTCCTTCGAGGATCTCGGCGCCGACCGCTACCGGAGCCCCGGCGGCGTGGTGGTGAAGCTGACCAAGCGCGAAGGTGGCGGCTGGGACATAGCCGAGGCGGAGTTCGCCGGGCCCAGCGGCGTCGAACAGCTTGCCGACGGACGGGTGCGAGTGCGTATCGGCGACCTTCGTTTCGAGTACAGCGGCGACATCGAGAGCCGGCTTCACCGCCGCAGCTGACGGCCGGCGACGACCCGCCTAGGGAGTGAGGAGGATCTTGGTCGCCTCGCGGCGGTCGAACATCTCGTAGGCCCGGACGCCCTCGTCGAGCTTCATCCGGTGGCTGACGATCTGGGCCGGGTCGAGCCTTCCCGCCGCGATCAGGTCGAGCAGCTGGCGCATGTAGGCGGGAACGTTGCAGACGCCTCCGGTGAAGGTCAGGTCGTCCCACCACATCTTCATGAAGGGAAAGCTGCCCGCGGTGGTGTCCGGCACTCCGACGACCGATACCGTGCCGCCCCGGCGAACGGAATGGATGGCGGTCTCGATGCTGGCGGACAGCCCCACCGCCTCGATGGCGCGGTCGGCGCCCTCGCCGCCGGTCTCCTCTTTGACCGCCTGCGAGGCATGCACCTCGCGGCCGTCGATGGGCACGGCTCCCAGTCTTGCCGCCATCTCCAGCCGGGCCGGCACCATGTCCACCGCCAGGATCCTGGCCGCGCCCATCAGCCGAGCCGACATGATCGCCATCAGGCCGACCGGGCCGCAGCCGATGACGGCCACCGAGTCGCCCGGCTGGATACCCGCTCGCTCGGCGCCGAAGAAGCCCGTGGCCAGGATGTCGCCGACGAAGAGGGCCTGCTCGTCGGCGACCGCGTCCGGGATCGGCTCCAGGGTGTGGTCGGCGAAGGGCGCCACGCAGTATTCGGCCTGGCCTCCTCCGAGGTTGCCGAAGTGCTCGCCGTAGCCGAAGACCCCTTTGTTGTCGCACTGGGAGAACCAGCCCCGCCGGCAATAGAAGCAATGTCCGCAGAAGGTGAAGAAGCAGGCGACGACCCGGTCGCCGGGCTTGACCCGGCTGACGTGGGCGCCGACTTCTTCGACCACGCCCACGAATTCGTGGCCGAGGACGGCCCCGGCCTGGATGGGCACGCGCTCGTGGTAGAGGTGGAGGTCGGAACCGCAGATCGCCCCGGTCGTGACCCTGACCAGGGCGTCGTCCGGGCCCTGCACCGACGGCTTGGGGAGTTCGTCGAGGCGGACGGTTCCGGCTCCCTGGAATGTCAGTGCGCGCATGGCAGCCGAATTCTAGCCGGGTGGAGCGGCCGCGAGAGGAGGGTTGCCGGTGCCCGCGACTGCCGCTATAGTGATACAGTCTCTATAAGATTTCTTTCCCTCACGACAGGGGGATTTGGGAGGTAACGAAAGCCTATGAACGGGATTCTATGGATGATCGTGATAGCGATCGCGGTCATCCTCCTGGTCGCAATCATTGTCCGTGGCATCAGCTCCCGGCGCTCCCGGCCCGCCTTCGAGGTTCGGGGTCTGCCGGCCAGCTACGTCGGCGCCTACCAGGCGCGGATGACCGAACTGCAGGCGATGTTCGTCGACCATCCGCGAGAGGCGGTCGCCGGGGCCAAGCAGCTGGTTGACGACATGACCATGCGGATGGGCTATCCGACCCGGATGACCGATGGCGAGCGGCTGAGCGACATGGCGTCGGTCGATAACGGCCACGCCGACCGGTACAAGGTCGGCCTGGGCCTCAAGGCCGAGTCCACCACCGAGGAGATGCGGCGCGCCCTCCAGTCCTACCTGGACCTCGCGAGGGACCTTCTGAGCCGCGGGGGTGCCGACAGTGCCGTGGAGGAGAGGGGCCGGCCGGAGATCGCCGGCTAGACAAACACGCCTTTTCCCTGAGGAGGGGCCAGGCCGCGAGGCCCGGCCTCTACTCTTTTTGGGCCGATGCGGCTCAAGAACAGCGTCGTCCTCATCACCGGCGCCTCGAGCGGGATCGGTGAGGCGACGGCGCTCGCCTTCGCGGCCAAGGGCGCTCGGCTCGCGCTCTGCGCCCGCCGGCTGGAGCGGCTGCAGGCCGTCGCCCAGCGCTGCCGGGCCGCGGGGTCGCCACGGGTGACCACCAAGCAGGTCGACGTCTCCCGGCGGACGCAGGCGCGCTCCTTCGTCGCCTCGGCCCTGCGGGACTTCGACCGGGTCGACATCCTGGTCAACAACGCGGGCCTGGGCTGGGCCGGCCCGCTGTCGAAAATGCCCGAGGAAAAGGCGGAGGCGCTGGTCGAGGTCAACATCCTCGGGGTGGTCTGGACAATCCAGGCGGCGTTGGAAGCCATGGTCGCCCAGCAGGCGGGCGTGATCATCAACGTCTCCTCGATCGCGGGCGTGCGAGCCACTCCCTACTCGGCTCTCTACTCGGCCACCAAGCACGCGGTGACCGGGCTCTCGCACGCTCTTCGCGGCGAGTTGAGCGGCACCGGGGTCAAGGTCTGCGCGGTCTACCCGGCCGTCACCCGGAGCGAGTTCTTCTCGGTCAGCGGAGGGCGCGAGGTGGGCCCCGTCTACCCGGCGGCCTGGGTCGCCAACCTGATCGTCCGGACGGCCCGCTTTCCGCGGCGGGACGCGATGGTCTTTCCCTTCCGGGTCGCCCACTTCGCGGAGCCGTTTCTGGGCGGGCTGATCGACCACGCCGTCGGGGAGCTTCGGCGAAAGGCCGACACCGGCGCCTCCGATTGACGGCACTGGTCGTCGTCCTGGCCCTGGCGGCGGCCGGTCTCCACGCCGGCTGGAACCTCCTCCTCAAGACATCCGGAGATCCTCTGCCGACCGCCACCCGTTCGCTGGCCGCGTCGGCGGTCGTGGTGGCGCCCCTCGCGCTGGTGGCATGGCTGCTGACGGGCCATCGGGCCCTGCCGCCCGCGGGCTGGCTGGTCCTCCTCCTCTCCAGCCTGGCCGAGCTCGCCTACTTCCTGTTCCTGAGCCGCGCCTACCGCGTAGGTGACCTCTCGGTGGTCTACCCGGTCGCCCGCGGCACCGGCCCCTTGGTCGCCGTCGCCGCGGGCCTGCTGCTCCTCCGCGAGCGCCTCAGCTGGCTGGAGATGGCCGGGGTGCTGGCGCTGCTGGCGGGCATCTGGCTGGTGCGCAAGCCGCGGATGAACGCGGCCGTGGTCCCGGCAGTGATCACCGGGGTCTTCATCGGCACCTACACCACCCTCGACCGGGTCGGGATCAACCTCGGCTCTCCCTGGCTCTACGGCGGCCTGCTCTGGACCCTGATCGCCCTGCTGCTGGCCGCATGGACGCGCGGGGTGCCACTGCGACGCGGGCACGGCGAGAACTGGCCGGTTTCGATCGCCATCGGGCTGATGATGGCGGTCGCCTACGGGCTGGTTCTGTTCGCGCTGACGATGGCCCCGGTGGCGATCGTGGCTCCCCTGCGCGAGTCGGCGATCGTCCTCGTCACGGCCTGGGGCATCTGGCGCCTGGAGGAACGGGAGGGGGCGGCGCTCCGCCTGGTGGGCGCCGTCGCGATCGTGGCCGGCATCGCGCTCATCGCCGTCTAGCCACGACCTGAAACCGAGCGGTGCGAGTCCTTATCGGCAGCCAAGCCTCACCCACCACAACCCGCTAGGCGGCGGTAGAATCCGCGCCGACTTGCCAGCGAAGAGCCCCCTTTACTACCTGACCCACTGGTACACCTACCGCACCGTAGTCGGGGTGCTGCTCGGAGCCGCGGTCGCTCTCGCCATCTACGGCACCTACGCCGTGAACCTGTTCCCCATCCATCCCGAAGACGCCTTCTTCCCGCGCGCCGACCCGCCCGACCCCAACGTCGTGATCGTGGGCATCGACGACAAGAGCATCGCCGCCGTCGGTCGCTTCCCCTTCAGCCGCGATCGCTACGCGACCGTTCTCGACAACCTCCACCAGGCAGGCGCCGCGGTGACCGCGTTGGACGTCCAGTTCAGCGAGCCCAGCGTACTGAGCCAGGACAACGCCCTTGCGACGGCCATTGGCAAGGATGGGCCGGTCATCCTCGCCTACGGGCAGACCGACCTGGGCTTCGGGACGAACCACGACGTGGTCTACACCAACCAGGGCTCGACCAACCGGCCCCTGGACAAGTTCATCTGCGGCGACCCGAACGCGAAACCGGGTTGCAACGCGGTTGCCGAACTCGGCGGCACCGCGGTCGTTCAGGACGACGACCACATCGTGCGCAGGATGCCGATGTTCGAGCAGGTGCCCTGCCTCACCACCGACCCGCAGGGAAACTGCCGGCCGGGAATCATCAACCCCCTGAGCTTTGTCGCCTACCGCCAGTTCCTGCTCCAAAACCAGGCCTCCAGCGTGCCTCTCCAGTACTCGGCGCAGGGCGCGGTCTTCGGGCAGGCCTGGCCGAAGCCACTGCCCGTGGACCAGTACGGCGAGGCAACGATCTTCTACAGCGGCGGCCCCGGGAACCTTGCCGACCACGGCCAGTATTTGAGCTTCAGCGACGTCTACAACAACAACTTCGACCGCTCAAAGGTCAACAACAAGATCGTGCTGATCGGCATCTACGACGCCACCGGCATTCATGACGAGCAGCAGGTCCCCGCCCTGAACTCTCATCGCAGCCAGACCATGTTCGGGATCGAGATCCACGCCAACATGATCCAGACCCTCAATTCGCCGAGCCAGTCGAAGTTCATCCAGCCCGAGTCGCCGGCCGCCGTGCTGCTAACCCTGCTGGCGATCGGAATCCTGCTCGGGCTCGTGCTTCCACGACTCTCGGCCGTCTGGGGACTCGGCGCCACCGTCATCGTGGCCGCGGCTTACACCGGGGCCTGGGCGCTGCTCTTCACGATCCTCCAGCTGGTGCCGGACATGTTCCACACCTGGCTGACGATCGGGTTCACCTACGCGTCGCAGATGGCCTACCGCTTCCTCTACGAGGAGCGCGAGAAGCGCAAGGTCAAGAGCCTGTTCGGCCAGTACCTGAAGCCGGAGCTGGTGGACAACATGGCCAAGGCGCGATCGGTCGAGGACATCCAGGTCGGCGGTGAGCGGCGCGAGCTGAGCCTTCTCTTCGTCGACATCCGCGGCTTCACCCACATGTCCGAGTCGATGGAGCCCCAGGACGTGCTGCGCGTCATCGACCTCTACCTGGAGGAGCTGACCAAGATCGTCTTCAAGTGGGACGGGACGCTCGACAAGTACGTCGGCGACGAGATCATGGCGTTTTGGAACGCGCCCCACGCGCAGGCCGACCATGCGCTGCTCGCGGTGCGCTGCGCCTGGGACATGATCACCAAGATGCCCGAGATCCAGGCCACCCTGGCGGCCGAGGGGCTGCCCCAGATCCAGTACGGGATCGGCGTCAACACGGGACCCGCCTCTATCGGCATCATGGGCTCGCGCCTGCGCCGCGCCTACACGGCCATCGGCGACACCGTCAACACCGCCGCCCGCTTCTGCGGCGCCGCCGGGCCAACCCAGATCCTGATCGGCCAGAAGACCTACGAGGACTGCAAGGACTACGTCGCGGTCGACATGGTCCCCGGCCTCCAGCTCAAGGGCAAGAGCGCCGAGAAGTTCACCATCTACCGCGTCACCGCCATCCGGGAGGCGCCGGGCCAGCCGTGGGCGACCGTCCCCGGCCTGGAGACCTACTCCGAGGTCGGTGTCTACCACCAGCAGACGATGATCGGCGCCGGGGCGACGCTGGCGATGGAGACCGGAGGCCCGACCGCAACCGGGGAGCAGACGCTGCCGCCAGAGCCCGCGGCGCCGGTCGGTTAGCTTCCGGCCGGGCTCGGCAGCGGCCGGCGGTCGGTACCCGGCGATTCAGCTGCCGGGCGTGAAGACATAGAGGTCGCTCAGGTTGACGGTGGTCGCGGCGCCGCTCTCGTTGAGGGCGTAGAAGGTGGCGGCTCCCGGGTTGGCGACGTCAACTTGGACCGAGCTGACCAGGTTGCCGTTGAGCCAGGCCTCGGCCTGGCTTCCCTTCACCGAGAGGACCAGGCGATTGAGCTGGTTCAGCTGCACCTGGGCGGTGTCGTTGAACTTGGAGACGGGGACGGCGCCAGCCACGCGCTCGGCGATCCAGACTTTCCCGACCGGGCTCACGTAGAGGAAGAGGCAGTCGGTCGGCGAGCAGCGCGCCGCGACGCCGAGGTTGGCGTCGGCGGAGCTGGTCGGAGTGAAGTCGGCGATGACGACCTCGTCGGTCGGCGTTGCCCCGGTGACGACGCCGAGTCCAGCGCCCCTGGAGGGCGCATTGAGGGTGGCGAAGCCACCGCTGACCGCGATCGCCGCCGCTTTGGTCGGGATGCCGTTGGCGTCGAAGGCGGAGCCATGAAGGTCGGGCGGGAGCGCCGACAGGCCGGCCAGGCTGTCCGCCTCGACCTGGGTGCCGAGCTTCAACCCGCAGGCGCCGCCGCTGCCCGCGGCGGGCGTGACGCCGGCGGTGAGGAAGGCGCAGGGGCCCGACTGGGCGGCGGTCGAGTTCGCCGTCGGCGTCACCGCGCCGGTGTTGGCCGGCCTGTTCTCGAAGAGGAAAAAGACGACCACCCCGGCGACCACGAGGAGGGCCGCGACAACCCCGCCGATGAGCACCAAGTTGGAACTCGCGGCGGGCCCGACCTTGTCTCGGTGATGAGCCGGCGGCTTCGGCGCGTAGACCGGTGCGGCGGTCGGCAGCGTGGGCTGGGCCGTCGCCCCGGCGGCCGCGGCCGTCATCGCCGCCGGCCCCGCCGCCGCTGCCGCCACCTGCATGGAGCCCATGGTGCCGGGCGCCTGAGGGACCATCCGGCTGAGGTCGGCGCCGGGTTCGAGGGAGTGGATCCAGTCGGGGCCGCAGAGCCGGTTGGCGATCCGGGTCAGCTCACGGTCGAACTCGGCGCCGGTCTGGTAGCGATCCTCAGGGCGCTTGGAGAGCGACTTCAGGATCACCGTCTCCAGCGCTGGGTCGAGGCCTGGCCGGATCACCGTCGGGGGCGGCGGGGGCGCCTGGACGTGCTTTGCGAAAAGGGTGAAGGGCCCGTCGGCCTCGGTCGCCTCGAAAGGCGGCCGCCCGCAGAAGACCTCGTAGCAGACAATTCCGGCGCTGTAGAGGTCGGAGCGGCCGTCGACCTTGCTGGTGGTGACCTGCTCGGGCGACATGTACTGCGGCGTCCCAACTGTCGTGCCCGTCTTGGTCGCGTTGCTGGTGGCCGAGTCGTCGGTCAGCCGGGCGATGCCGAAGTCGGCGACCTTGACCTCGCCCTTCAGGGAGAGCATCACGTTCTCCGGCTTGACGTCGCGGTGGACGATCGCGTTCTGGTGGGCGTGGTCGAGCGCCTGGAGGAGGCCGTGCATGACCGCGAACGCCTGCGGGGTCGGCAGCGGGCGGCCCCTCAGGAGGTCGCGGAGGGACCCGCCGGCGACGAACTCGAGCGCGATGTAGTGGCCCCCGCCGGCCTCGATGATGTCGCGAACGGCCACGATGTTGGGGTGGCCGAGGCGCTGCATGACCTCGCCCTCCTGGAGGAAGCGCCTCACGGCGACGGGGTCCGCCGCAGAGGTGATCAGCAGTTCCTTCATCGCCACCTTCTCGTGGGTGACGTCGTGCTCGGCGAGGTAGACGGCACCCATGCCGCCCCGGCCCAGCTCGCGCTGGATCGACCACTCGCCGATGTGGCGCCCGCCGGACGGCTCGTTGGTGATCGGTGCGGAGGTGGCCGGCGGATCCACCAGGGGCCCCTGCGGAGGGCCGTCGACTGCCATAGTCGGCGGCAGCCTAGCAGAGATGCCGGGGCCTATCCAGCCATCTCGTCTGGCCGCTGGATTTTTGGGCCTTTTGGCCCGATAATGCCCCCGCAGCCAAGGTACCGGCTATCTCGGTACCAATAACCATTCGGGAGGAATTCGTTTATGCAGAATCCACCGGGACCGCCGGGACCGCCGGCACCGCCGCCCGCGGCGGCGAGCAGCGGGATGGACAAGAAGACAGCGGCTCTTCTCAGCTATCTCATCACCTGGATCACCGGGATCATCTTTCTCTTTGTGGGCAAGAACGACCCGGACGTGAAGTACCACGCCGCGCAGTCGGTGGTCTTCTTCGGCGGCCTCACCGTCCTCAACATCATCATCGGCATCGTGTCCGCCTTCAACGGGCTGGGCGCCGTCGGATACGTCGGCAGCCTCATCAGCCTGATCCAGTTCATCGGCTGGATCTACTGCCTCTACAAAGCATGGACCGGTAACGGTGCGCGCTTCGAGATCCCCGTGCTCAGTGGGGTCGTGACCCCCTGGGCAGAGCAGCTGGCCGCCCGGGTCTAGCTCGACCGACTGGAATATTGAAGGGAGGCCTTGGGGCCTCCCTTCTTCTATTTGCCCTCGAGTTGAGCCAGCGCCTGGCGCACGCCGGTGAGCAGCTGGTCGCGTTCCTCGCGAACCTGCGCAAGCTCCTCCCGGACCCGCTTCAGCTCGGCTTCGAGCCTCCCCAATCGGGGATCGGGTTTGCCCACCCGGCGCCGAAGCTCCTCGGTCTCCAGCCGGTGGCTCTGAACCTCTACCCGGGCCGCGCGCAGCTCGGCCTGGAGCCTTTGGACGACGCCGGCCGCGGGATTTTCGGGCACGCCACTCAGGACGCGGCGGCCGAGCCCTTGACGTAGCGGCAGATGCCTGGCTGGAACTCACGCAGCCGCAGGTGCTCCATCTCGCCGCGGAGGTAGCGCGCCTTCAGCTCGAGGCCGCGCATGCCAGTAGCGCCCTTGGCGATGCCGAAGAGCGCCGCGTCGTCCTCGTGGGGAAAGCGGTAGAGCTTGTAGTGATCGATCAGCATGCAGAGGCCCAGCTTTTGACCCTCATCCTCGAGGACGTACTTGTAGCAGGGCACGCAGCGGCGGGCGACCTCGCGGATCTTGAACCCGCCGACCCTCTGAAAGACGTAATCGGCCGGGGAGCGCATCAGCCAGAATCGTAGCCGAGTGGATCTGCGACTCACCGCCGCCGAGGAGGCCCTTCAACGCGAGGTGCGCGAGTGGGCGCGGGCCAACCTCGAGCCGGCACTGAAAGCGGGCTCGATCGCGGGAAGGGAGTGGCAGCGGCGCCTGGCCGAGGGCGGCTGGGGAGCGCCGGCCTGGCCGGTCGAGCATGGCGGTCGCGGCGCGGGACCGTTCGAGAGCCACCTGATCGCCCAGGAGCTGGCCCGCGCCGGGGCACCGGGCTCGGTGGCCGTGATCGGGACCGGCTGGGCGGGTCCCGCGATCATCACCCACGGGTCGGAGGAGATGAAGCGCCGCTTCCTGCCCCGGATCCTCAACGGCGAGGAGATCTGGTGCCAGCTCTTCAGCGAGCCCGACGCGGGCAGCGACCTCGCGGCGCTGCGAACCCGCGGCGAGCGTTCGGGCCAGGGTTGGAAGGTGTACGGCCAGAAGATCTGGACCAGCCACGCGGGGGAGTCGGACTACGGCATCCTCCTGGCGCGAACCGATCCCGAATCGAGTCGGCAGAGGGGGATTTCCTGCTTCGCCTTTCCGATGCACGGCCACGGCGAGCGGCTGGAGATCCGGCCGATCAGGCAGATGGACGGCCGTGCCACCTTCAACGAGGTCTTTTTCGACGGAGCCGAGATCCCTCCCGGCCACGAGATCGGCGAGGTCGGTGCCGGCTGGGCGGTGGCCATCACGACCCTGATGAACGAGCGCACCAACCTCTCGACGGGGATGGGGACGCTCTGGGGCGACGGGCCCACCCTGGACGACCTCTTCGCCCTCGCCCGCCGTTCCCACCTCACCGCCGACCAGCGGCAGCGCGTGGCGCAGCTGCACGTGGTCTCCGAGGCGATCAAACTCACCGCCTATCGAATGCTCTCGACCAACGGGACTGCCGCCTCGGTCACCAAGCTGGCCGCCGACCGCTGGGGCCAGCAGGTGAACGAGCTGGCAGTGGAGCTGCTGGGCATGGACGGGCTGGTCATGGATCAGGGGGGACGTCCCGCCTCAGACGGTTGGCAACGGGCGTTCCTCTTCGCTCCGGCGCTGACGATCGGCGGCGGGACGACCGAGGTGCAGCGGAACATCCTCGCCCAACGCGTTCTCGGGCTGCCCAAAGACGCATGAGCACCAGCCCGGATCCCTCGCCGCCAACGCCCGATGACCTTTGGCGGCCGCGATTCAAACCGTGGATGGCCTGGGCGCTGGTCGGGCTGGTGCTGGTCGCGATCGTGGCAGCGATCCTCTTGGTCGACCTGTTCGCGATCGTGGTCCAGGTCTTCCGGCATCTCGGACGAGGCCCCGGACCCTAGCCCTGGCCGGTTCCGAGATCCTCGGCCAGCCGGAGCGCGGCCAGCAGGTTGGCGGGGCGTGCCCGGCCGGTGCCGGCGATGTCGAAGGCGGTGCCGTGGTCGACCGAGGTCCGCACGATCGGCAGGCCGATGGTCACGTTGACCCCGGTGTCGAGGCCGAGGAGCTTGATCGGGATGTGGCCCTGGTCGTGGTGGGCCGCGATGACTGCGTCGAACTCGCCCTCCGAGCCGCGGAGGAAGACGGTGTCCGGCGGCCAGGGCCCGCTCGACTGGATTCCCTCCTCCCGGGCCAGCTCAACCGCCGGCGCCAGCTCGGCAGCGTCCTCGGCGCCCAGCAGGCCGTTCTCGCCGGCGTGAGGGTTGATCCCGGCGACGGCGATCCGGGGCTCGGCGATGCCGGCGTGCTCGCGGAGGAAGGCGGCCGCCAGCCGGATGCATTCGAGGCAGCGCTGGGTGGTGGCGAGCATCACCGCCTCGGCGAGGCTCACGTGGGTCGACTGGTGAACCACCCGGAGCCGACGGTTGACAAGCATCATCGCGAAGCACCCGGTGCCGCAGATCGCGGCCAGCGCCTCGGTGTGACCGAGGTGGGGCACGCCGGCCCGGCGCCAGGCCTCCTTGTTGATCGGGGCCGTGCAGACCGCGGTCACCTCGCCGTCCAGCGCCAGCCGGGCGGCGTGCTCAAGGTAGGCGTAGCCCGCCCGCCCGGCCTCCGCTGAGAGCTCGCCCCAGGGCAGGTCGGCGGGGACGTTGGCGAGATCCACGACGTTGACGACGCCAGGCTCGAAGCGGGCCTCGGCAGGCGCGGCCACCCTCCGCAGGCGGGGCCCGCCCCGCGGCAGCAGCTCGCCGGCCAGCTTCAGCCGCCCCGCGTCGCCGATCACTACGACACGGTGCTCCTCGACCGCAAGCGCCGCCATCACGATCTCAGCGCCGACGCCGGCGGGGTCACCCATGGTTACCGCGATGATGCCCCTAGCCATTCGCTAGGAGCTTAATCGCCGCGTCCAGGAGGAAGGTCGGGCCGCCGAAGCCGCCCGCCTTGGTTGCCAGCCAGAGGGCGTCCCTGCCGGTCGCGTTGAGGGCCACCCCTGGGAGCAGCTCGAGCCTCGGGCGAAGCGAGGTGATCCCCAGCTCGCGGCAGACGGCCATCGCGGCGTCACCCCCGGTGGCCAGGACGGCGACCGGCCCCCCGAGCTCCTCCAGCCGCTCGGCGACCTGACGGGCGAGGCGCCCGGCCAGCTTCTGGTGAACCTCGATCGCGGGGTTGGCGGCAGCCCTCGCCACCTTGGCCTGGGCCAGGCTCGCGGGGTGGCGGCTACTGATGGCGATGAGCACCGCCTCGACGGCCGGCACTGGCGGAGGATCCCCGGGCGGGCCTTCGAGCCGCGCGAAGGCGGCTGCCAGGCCCGCCGAGCCCGCCGGCAACACGGTCGGGTCGCTTTGGCAGGCCTTGGCAATACGATCAAGGTCGGCGTCGGTGACGGCGTCCATAACCCGCAGGTTCCTCTGTGCGCCTACCAGGTCTATGACGCGTCCCTGGTCGATGCCATCCACGCGCAGGCGCCCGTGGCGTACCGTCCTGCCCTGGGCGGGCAGGCTCGGCGCCAGGACCACCGCCCCCCGGCCGAGCGCCACCCGCGCCGCCTCCAACTCAGCGCCGATCGGACCGCGGAGGGTCGAGTCCACCTTCTTGAAGACCCCGCCAGCGAGACCGTGGCAGGCGGCGCTCACGGCCGCGGCGGCAGCGGCGGCCGGCAGCCCTCGGGTCTCAGTGTCGATCACGGTTAGCGACGCCGTCGCTGCCCCCGCCCCGGGGAGGAGAATCACGACCTCGCGCCGGCCGGCGAAGGGCGCCGACGCGTCGGCAGCCCCGGTCAGGTCGTCGGCCAGCAGATGGCGGATCACGCCACCGTAGGCTAGGCGGAGATCAGCTCCAGCTGGCGCGGCCGTTCGACGGGCGTTAGCCGGACCTGCCGCCGGTCGGCGATGCCGTGACGAGCGCGGAGCTCCGCCACCGCCTGCCGGACGGGCCTGGTCCGCGATTCCGGCAGGTAGGCGCCGGCCCGGTACTCGGCCTCGTAGCGCGGCACCAGTTCCGGCCAGTGGCGGGCCAGTCCCTCCATGAAATGCTCGCGGGTACCCGGCCGCAGATAGAGAAGGTTGGCCCAGATCGAGACCGCCCCGGCCTCGCGGGCGGCACGGACCACCGCCTCCAGCTGCTCGGGCCGGTCGGTGAGCCCAGGCAGGATGGGCGCCATCCCGACGCTCGCCCTCACCCCGGCCGCGACCAGCTTCGAGAGCGCCCGGAGCCGCTGCCGGGGAGGGGCGGTGCCCGGTTCGGTCCTCCGCCAGACGTCATCGTCCAGGGTCGGCACGCTGAAGGTCACGCCGAGCTCTGCCCGGCGGCCGAGCTCCACCAGCACGTCGAGGTCGCGGACGATCATCGGCCCGCGGGTGATGATGCCGGCCGGGTTTGCGGCGGCGGCCAGGACCTGGAGACAGGAGCGGGTCAGCCGGTAACGCCCCTCGGCGGGCTGGTACGGATCGGTCGCCGCGCCGATGACGACGGGCTCGAATTTCCAGGACGGCCTCGCCAGCTCAGCACGGAGGACGAAGGCGATGTTGGTCTTGACCCGGATGCTCCTCCCGTAGCGATCGTCGGAAGGCCGGTCGGCGCGCTTCTCGAACGCCCTGACGTAGCAGAAGGTGCAGCGGTGCTCGCAGCCCATGTAGGGATTGAGCGACCACTTGAAGGGCATCCCCCTGACCGCGTTGATCGCCGACTTACACGGCTGCTCGAGGTACTCGACGCTTGTCAGGCGCGCTTCCGGATCCTGCATTTGCCGCGAGTGTAGAACGTTTGTTCGCTGCGCGGGTGGACGAGCTGGGGCAGAAGTCGTTGAGCACGCAGGCGTCGCAATTGGGACGCCGGGCGTCGCAGACCCGGCGCCCGTGGAGGATCAGGCGCAGCGAGAGGTCGGTCCACTCCTGCTTCGGGACCACCTCGCAGACGTCCCTCTCGATCTTGACTGGATCGGAGCTGTCGGTCAGCCCCAGCCGCCCGGAGAGCCGGGTGACGTGGGTGTCGACCGCGAAGCCGGGGATGCCGAAGGCGACGCCGAGGACCACGTTGGCGGTCTTCCGGCCGACCCCCGGCAGCTTGACCATCTCCTCCATGCGGGGCGGCACCTGGCCTCGGTGGCGCTCGGTGATGGCCGCGGCCGCCCCCGTGATAGAACGGGTTTTCTCCCGGAAGAACCCGGTCGGCTTGATCAGAGCTTCGACCTCGGCCGGATCGGCGGCCGCCAGGTCGGCTGGCGCGGGCCATCGTGCGAAGAGCTTGGGCGTGACCGAGTTGACCGTCCTGTCGGTCGACTGGGCGCTGAGGATGGTCGCGATCAGGAGCTGGTAGGGCGTCTCGAAGTCGAGCTCGCAGCGGGCGTCGTAGACCTCCTTCAGGCGAGCGACGGTCCTCAGCGCGCGCTGTCTGGCGCCGTAGGGCCTAGCCAAGCAGCCGTTTGGCGGTGGCCGCGATCTCCCCGCCCGGGGCGCGCCCGGCCAGCCGCAGGTTGGCCTCCTTCATGACCATCCCGAAGCCCGACGGACCCGACGGCCTGACGTCGTCGATGATCTTCCTCAGCTCGGCCTCCAGCTCCTCCGCGGACAGCTGGGCGGGCAGGAAAGGCCTGATCACGTCGGCCGCGGCCAGCTCCCGCGCCGCCGCCTCCACTCGCCCGGCGCCGGAGTAGGCGTCGGCCGACTCCTGCCGGCGCTTCAGCTCCTTGCGGGCAACGCCGATCACCAGGGCGTCGTCGATCGACCCCTTGAACCCAGCCTCCTTGCTGGCGTTCACGACCTCGCTCTTGAGCAGTCCGAGGCTCGCCAGCGCAACCTGGTCCGAGCGCCTCCGGGCGTCGGCGAGGTCGTCTTCGATCTTCTGGAACAGGCTCATCCGCGGAACCTATAATCGCAGCCTCAATGAACCCGCTCGCGATCGGACCGGTCCTGGCCCTTCTCGGAGTGGTGGCGGCCTTCTACGTGCTCCGGGGCAGGGCGAAAAGCCGCAAGTCGATGTACCGGACCCTCCGCGAGCAGCGCGAGCGCGACCTGAAGAAGGCACGCGAGCGCGCGACCGCCGCCAAGGCGGCCGCCGAGAAGGCCGCCCAGGAGAAGGAGGCCGCAGAGCAGGCCGCCTCCCAGCAGGCAGCGGCAGCGGCGTCGGCCGCGGCCGCGGCCGCGAGCGCCCCGCCGGCGCAGCCCTCGAGTTCGGCCACCATCTCGCCGCTCGCGCCCACCGAGTCCGCCTGGGAGACCTCTGCGCCCCAGCAGCCTGCCTACACGCCGCCCGAACCGCCCGCCCAACCAGCGCCCGCAGCCCCCGCACCGCCGCCCCCAGAGCGACCGGTCGTCGAGCCGATCTACGAACCGCCCGCGCCCGAGCCACCGGCTCCGCAGCCACCGGCGCCCGAGCCCCCGCCTCCAGCGGCGGGCGGCAAGGCCTCGTGGGAGATCGTCCAGCCCGAGAAGGCCTCCGCCACGGGAGACGGGACCACCGCGGAGGCGGCCTCCGTTTCGAAGACCAAGGCAGGCTGGGAGCTCGGCACCGCCGAGCGCACCCGGATCGACGAGGGCCGCAAGGGCAGGAAGAAGGAAAGCGACGAGGCTGACGAGGACGAAGACGATGGGGAGCCGGGCCAGGAATCATTGGCCCAGGTGATAGTCAGCTACGCGGGCCTGGTGGCCGCGCTGCTGGTGATCCTCCTCGGAATCATCTTCATGATCGGCTCCAAAGCCACCTAGCAAGCTGGCGAAAGAGGTCGACTGCACTTCACTGATTCGGTGTCCGCCGCCGGTTTCTAGCCGACCTCGTTCGTCACCTTGCTGAAGATCCTCCGGCGGCTCGACGTCGGCGGCCTGCTGCTCGCCTTCGTGGTCGTCGATGCGATCGGCGCGGCCGTCGTCTTCGGCCTCCTCGGACTGGGCTGGCTGGGCATCGTCGTCGCGGTCCTGTCGGTCGTCCTGACGGTGGCGGGTTACCTGCGGACCGGCGCCTCGCCCCGGCTGCGGCTGGCGACCCTCGGCGCGCTGGTCTTCCTGCTGCTCTTCCTGCCCCAGTTGCTGCTGGTGGTAGCGCAGCCGCCCAACGCATCGATCATCGACGGCGTGCTGCTCAACGACGCCGCCGCCGATCGCCTGCTGAGCGGCCACGATCCCTACGTCGGCGACTTCCTCAACACACCGATGCGGGCCTTCTACCTCTCCGACGTGCCGGTCAACTTCGGCCTCGTCCGCTACGTGTACATGCCCGGGATGGCGATCCTCGACGTGCCGGTCCGCCTGCTCCACAGCGACCGCGCCAACTTCAGCTGGCTCTTCCTGCCCGGCCTCTTGGCGCTGGCCGCGGCGGCCTGGTCGCTCGGTCGCAGCCGTGCCGAGAAGGAGGCCGCGCTGATCGTGGTCACCCTTAGCCCCCTCTTCCAGCTCGACTTCTTCTACCTGCTCAACGACCTCTTCTTCCTGGCGCCGGCGCTGGCGGGGATCGGGATGCTGCGCCGCGGCCGGGTGGTCTGGGCGGGCGTGATGCTCGGACTGGCGCTGGCGATGAAGCAGCAGGCGATCCTCTTCTTACCGCTGCTGGCGATCTACGCTGTCTTCCACCTGGAGCGCCGGCTGCTGCTGAAGCTGACGTCCGCCGGCGCCGCGCTGCTGATGATCACAGTCCTGCCCTTCTTCCTTTGGAACCCGGCCGCGTTCCTGGCCGGGACCGCGGGGTTCTTCTACGGCTCCGGCGTCGACGCCTACCCGATCCGGGGTCTGGGCCTGCAGGGCATCCTGCTCCAGCTGGGCGTGATCGGGAACCGGTGGGACTACTTCCCGAGCGCCCAGGTCCAGGCGCCGCTCCTCGTGATCCTCCTGGCACTCGCCCTCCGGGACCTCCGCCGGCGCTGGTCGTGGACCCACTTCTGGGTCTGGCTCGGCGGCGAGGCGTTAATCGCCTTCGCCTTCGGCCGCGTGCTCTCTCCCAACTATCTCGACCTGGTGGTGATGCTCTTCCTGCTCGCGCTCGCCTCAGCCCTGGTAGGCGAGGCTCCAATTGAGGCCGTCGGCAGAGCGGTAGATCGGCCCGCGAGCCGCGGCGGCGTAGTAGGTGTCGACGCTCCTCACGACCCGGGTCACCTCCCGGCCGTGTAGCGGCCCCGGCCCATCCGGGTAGACGCCGTCGGTGGTGGCGATGACGCCGTCGAGCGACTCAATCCCACCGGAATAATTGGCTCCCCGGGTGACCAGCCCGCTCGCCGGATCGTAAAGCCAGGTGGCGCCGCGCCAATCACCCGCGCGGACCACGCTCCCCGCGCCGACGTAGTCGAGGGCGGTGATGCGATCCGGGATGCCGCTCACGTGGGTCCATGTTCGCCCGCCATCGGTCGAGTGGAGAAGACCGAGCAGGGTCGCCGCGAACCCCTTGGGGATCAACGCCTCGAACTCGGTGTCGCCGGCCGGCACCATCGCCCTAGTCCAGGTCGCGCCGGAGTCGTCGCTCAGGTAGAGCCCGTCGGCCCAGGCGCCGGCCAGCTCCCACTGCCCGAGAACGGTCACCGCTGTGAAGCGGCCGTTCAGCACCGCCCGCCACCGAAAGCCGGTGTCGTTCGACTGATATAGCTTCCCCTCGGTCGCCAGCAGCATGTTCGACCCGCTGACGGCGAGCGCGCGGTAGATGCCGGGCGGGGTCGAGGCCAGCCGGGTCCAACCACCGGCGGCATGGATCAGCCGCAGCTCCCGGTGGCCTTCGTCAGCCAGGTAGAGGTCGCCGCTGGGCGCCGGAGCAATCGCGCTCCAGTAGCCCTCGCCGCTGGGGCTGGTCGCCTCCCGCAGGAAGACGAGCCCGAACACGACCAGGGTCGCCAGGGCGATGGCAACAGCGCGGCCGATCGCGTTGCCGGTCACGGTGTGCAGGTATATCAGGCGAAGGCCGGGATTACCCTCTCGCCGATCTCGCGCAGCCGCTCGCCCGAGGCTGTCCCCGGCATCAACCCGAGCGTCATCTCCTCGACCCCTTCCGCCTCGTAGGCGCGCACCGCCTCGATCACCTCGTCCATCGTCTGCTCGGGCCTGATCGCGATCCGGCAGCCGAACTCAATCGGGCGACCTCTGGCCTCAGCGATCACCGCCGTCCGGAGGCGGGCGAACTCCTCCGGTGGGACGAAGGTCGGCTGGTAGCGGTCGGCCATCGTCGCCGCCCGGCGGATCGCGGCCGGCGAGTGGCCGCCGACCAGGATCGGCAGCCTCGCGCCCTGGGGCGGCAGCGGCGCGAAGACGAAGTCCTCGAGGGTCGTGAAGCGGCCGCGGAACGGCTCTTGCGAACCGCTGAACAGGTGGCGGAGGAGCCGGATCGCCTCGTCGGTGCGGGCACCGCGGGTCCTGAAGTCGAGGCCGACGTTGGTGAACTCTCCCTCCACCCAGCCGGCGCCGACGCCGAGCACCAGCCGGCCGCCGCTGAGGAGGTCGATGGTGGCGATCTGCTTGGCGAAGAGGACCGGCTCACGGAGGGGGACCACGATCACCGAGCTGCCGACCCGGACGGTGCTGGTGACGGCGGCGATCGCGGCCAGCACCGTCAGCGACTCGAGGTTGCGGCCGTACCGGGCGGCGGAGACCGGCGGCACCACGTGGTCGGAGACGTAGACGGTGTCGAAGCCCAGCTCCTCGGCCATCTGCGCCAGAGGGAGCGGGTCGGCGGCCATCGGGACGGCGACTCCGAATCTCATTGCTGGAGTACCTCCTCCGCGAGCCGGCGCCTGCCCTCGGGGCCGCCCATCACCGTGTCGAGGATCACGACCTCGAGGCCCAGCTCGTGGATGGCGGGCGCCTGGGCCGCGTCGCGGTGGTCGAGCACGAAGGTGCCGGCTTGGTCCCTGTATCCGCGGGCGACGCCGAGCGGGGTCGCCTCCCGACCGAGCCCGCGCAGCATCTCGACCGTCGGGCCCTTGAGGGCCGCGCCGGCGACGATCGGCGTCACCGCCGCCGTCCTGGTCCGGTCGAGGAGGTGTCCGGCCACCGCGATGATCGGCTCGATGCTGATGGCCGGGTTGGAGGGCCCGATGATCACCCTATCGGCCTCGGCCAGGGCCTCGGCAACCCCCGGGGCGGGAACAGCGTCGGCCAGGCCGTCGAACTCCACCGCCATCACCTTGGGCAGCTGGCGCTCGCGGACGAAGTATTCCTGCAGTTCCAGCCGCCCGCTGTCGGTGGCCAGGATGCTGCGCACCCGCTGCTCGGTCATCGGGATGACGCGGGCGTGCAGGCCGAGCCGGCCGGCGAGGCCGGCGGTGACCGCGGCGGCGCCCTCGCCCGCCGCCAGGAGCGAGGTCCGCAGCAGGTGGGTGGCGAGGTCGCGGTCGCCGAGCCCGAACCAGGGTTCGTCGCCGTACCGCTTCAGCATCTCCAGCATGTGGAAGCTCTCCCCGGCCACGCCCCAGTGCGCCTCCTCGTTGAAGACGCCCGCTAGCCGGTAGAGGACGGCGTCGGTGTCGGGGCTGATCGAGAGCCCGTAGAGCTCGAGGTCGTCGGCGGTGTTGGTGATGACAGTGAGCGAATCGGGCGGCAGGGCCGCGTAGAGCCCCTCCGCCAGCATCGCCCCGCCGGTGCCGCCGGAGAGCAGGACGACCTTCAGCGGAACATGTCCTCCGCTGCCGGCCGGACCAGCGACCGGCCGTCGCCCGGCTCGCCCTCGGCCCGGTAGCCGCGGATAACCACCACCGGCACCCGGTCGGTCTTTCCCATCGCCAGCTCGGCGGCGCCGGCCAGCTCGTCGCTGATGGCTACCACGGTGCCTACCATGGTCCGGCCGAAGTCGTCGTCCCGGCCCCGGTAGTCCACCACCGCGGGCATGCCGGCGACGCCCAGGGCGACGTTCGCGATCCCGATCCGCCAGGCGCGCCCAAAGGTGTCGGAGACAATCACCGCCACGGTCTTCCCGGTGACCTCGCGGAGGCGCTCGCGGAGCGCTGCGGCGCTGGCGTCGGGGTCGACCGGCAGCAGGCAGAGGATCTCGCCGCCGGGGACGTTGCTGTGGTCGACCCCCGCGTTGGCGCAGATGAAGCCGTGGCGGGTCTCGGCGATGATCACCCGCTCGGTCCGGACCAAGCGGACGCTCTCGTCGATCACGGCCTGGACCTGGCGGGGGTCGGCCCCGTTGCGGATCGCGATTTCCTTCGCCTGCTCGGAAGGCTCGATGGTCCGCATGTCGCGGAGCCGGCCCTCGGCCTTGGACACAACCTTCTGGGCGACCACCAGGATGTCGCCATCGCGAAGCTCGGTGTGCTCGGAGATCAGCGCCGCGAGGTCGACGCCGGACCCGATCTCGGGAAGCCCGGTGACGGGGTGGAGCTCGATCAACCAGCCCGCCGCCGCACGCGGAGCGCGTCGAGGTCGGAGGGCTCGTCGACGTCCAGGGCCAGCTCCTCCGATTCGTAGAGCTCGAAACGGACTCCGCGGGCCCGCGCGTCGGCCTCGAACTTGGCCAGCGAGTCGTCTCCGAAGTGGAGGCCGATGGCGTCGGGGGGCGCCAGGTAGAGAGCGTTGGTCCCGCCCCGCCCCGTCGCGGGCGCCGCGACCACCACCGGGCGCGCCAGCGCGTCGGCGTGGGCGAGCAGCCTCTCGATGACGTCGGGACGCACCAGGGGCAGGTCGCTGGAGAGGACCAAGACCGCCTCCGCGCCGCGCCGCCCGGCCTCCGCGATGCCGAGGGCGGCCGCCGGGTTCTGCCCGGCCGCGCGCTCCTCGAGGACCACCTCGTTGCCCGCCTCGCCGGCAAGCCGCGCGGCGTTGTCGGAACCGGCAACGACCAGCGCGCCGGTGCCGACCGCGTCTAACGCGGTGCGGGCGAAGTCGACGGCGGCCACCCTGCGCCCGGCCGCATCAAGCACCGAGCTCAGCCGGCTCTTGGCGAGGTCGAAGTCCTTGACCAGGAGGACGACGCGGGTAGTCATTTCCCCCACCGCTCGCGCAGCCGCGGCAGGATCTCCTCGCCGTAGAGCTGGAGGAAGCGGTCCTGCTGGTCGGTCGGCGAGTGGAAGATCAGCTCCCCGAAGCCGAGCTCCAGGTAGGGTCGCAGCTGCTCGAGGTGCTCCTCCGGGTCGTCGGCGACCAGCCAGCGGCGGTGGGCCTGGTCCTCGATCGCCTTCGCTCGCTTCTCCAGCTCGCGCGGGTCCTCGACGCCCGCCTTGTCCTCGGCCGGCAGCGCCAGCGGGGCCCAGAGCTTGGTGTCCTCCATCGCCCGCGAGCGATCATGGTCGTAGGAGACCTTCATCTCAATCGTCTTGACGATCGCCTCGTAGTCGCGGCCGGCCTTCTCCGCGCCTTCGCGAACCGCCGGCAGCAGCTTTTCGGAGTAGAGCTCCATCCCCTTGCCCGAGGTGCAGATGAAGCCGTCCGCCACCCGGCCGGCAAAGCGCGCGGCCACCTCGCCGGAGGCGCCGACGTAGATCGGGACCGCGCCCCCTCCGGGCTTGTCGTAAAGGGTGACGTCCCGGGTCTGGAAGTACTCGCCGTCGAAGGTGACGAAGTCCTCCTTCCAGAGCCGCCGCATCAGCTCCACCGACTCCCGCAGACGGCCGAAGCGGACCTTGAACTCGGGCCATTCCATTCCCGTGACCGGGACCTCGTTCATCGATTCCCCGGTGCCGACGCCGAGGATCACCCGGCCCGGCGCGAGCCGGTCGAGGGTGGCGAAGGCCTGGGCCACGATCGAGGGGTGGTAGCGGAAGGTCGGCGTGAGGACGCTGGTGCCGAGCGTCACCCGGCTGGTTCGCTGGGTGGCGGCGCCGAGCCAGGAGAGCGAGAACGGCGCATGGCCGTCGGTGTGGCGGAAGGGCTGGTAGTGGTCGGAGACCCAGACGCTGTCGAACCCCTTCTCCTCCGCCATCACTGCCAGATCGAGCAGCTCCTGGGGCCCGAACTGCTCCGCCGACGCCTTGTATCCGAGCTTGAGTTTCATCTACGAGGGAAATACCGGGCCCAGGAGAAAGCGATTCCGCCGATCGCCGCGACGGCGACCGCGACGCCGAGCGCGATCAGGCTCCGGCCGTTCAGGTCGGCGGGCCCCGGGAAGGTGAAGACGACGAAGGCCACGCCGAGCAGCATCATCAGGA
>Ga0307372_10003277_pt1 | contig 25992 bp, 21 predicted proteins | sample OX1MG_FD_202533 | JGI IMG/M metagenome (GOLD analysis project Ga0307372, IMG submission 202533) | Soil microbial communities from Risofladan, Vaasa, Finland - OX-1 | ecosystem: Environmental > Terrestrial > Soil > Coastal area > Acid sulfate soil | place: Finland: Risofladan, Vaasa | collected...
TGGGCCGGGCCCAGGGCATCAGCAGCGGCGGCATGACGGTCGCCATCGACCGGCTGACTCTGGCCGGGTACGTCCGCCGCCGGCCCCATGGCCTAGACCGGCGCAGCCAGCTGGTCGAGCTCACCCCCCACTTCTGGAGCAGGGCAGAGCCCATCTTGGGCGCTCTCCAGGAGCGGCTAATGCAGCTGCTGAGGGGCTATTCCCAAGCCCAGCTCTGGGAGCTGGCCCAGTTCCTTTTGTCCTGGCAAGAGGCGATCGCGGAGTCGGGGACCGCCTCGCCGTCCCCCCGCTGAGGGGATCCCCGCGGCTGGCCCTCCCTCTCCCCCCGCTCGCCCTCCCCGCTCCACTCCCCGATCTCGCCCCCCTCAGCTGGCGGCTGGCCTCCCCTCCCCCGCTCGGGGCGGCCCCCATCTCAGCTGGGACTGGCCCGGCTGGGCCCCCATCTCCATTGACGCTTGGGGCGAGTGGGCCCGCCGGCCCCAGACCCGCCCCAAGCCCGAGGTTGGGGCGGGTGGCGGGGGCAGGGAGCGGGGGGGTGATTAGAAGTGGGATTGGGGGGCTGGGAGGCGAGATGGGCCAGTGAGTGGGGGGGTGAGGTTGGGGGGGAGATCAGCGCGCGTATCGCAGATGGCAGGGTCTTGAAAACCGCTGGGGCCGCAAGACCCCCCGGGGTTCGAATCCCCGTCCCTCCGCCATGTTGATCTCACTGAGCCCCACCTAGTCCTGCTGGGTCTCAGCCCCGTTGCAGTCAGAGTTGCAGTCAAGCCGGGGCACCTCCGGGTTGGTAGGCACAGCCTCGTCAACGGCCTCGGTGGCTGTGCCGCAACCACGGCGGATAATCCCCCGATGACCACCACCGGGCCCTCAGCGAAGACAGACATCCACAACATCGCCGACCGACTCTGGGAAACCGCCGACGAACTGCGAGCCAACTCCCATCTCAAGTCGGCTGAGTACTCCATCCCCGTCTTGGGACTGATCTTTCTGAAGTTCGCCGACAGCCGCTTCACTCGGACCGAGGCAGAGCTGGCGGACAAGGGGACTGGGCGGCGGGACATCGGCAAGGCCGACTATCAGGCCAAGGGCGTCCTCTACCTCCCTGAGCAAGCGCGGTTCGCGAACCTGCTCCAACTAAAGGAGGGAGAAAACCTAGGGAAGGCGATCAACGACGCGATGTCCGCAATCGAGCGGGACAACCCCTCCCTGAACGGGATTCTCCCTCGGACGTATCAATCCCTCACCAACGACACTCTGGTCAGTCTGTTGCGCTCGGTGAATGCCATGCTGGGCAACATAGAGGGTGACGCCTTCGGCAAGGTCTACGAATACTTCCTTGGGAAGTTTGCCGTTGCCGAAGGTGCTAAGGGCGGCGAGTACTTCACACCCACTTCCATCGTCCGTCTGATCGTGGCGATCATCGAGCCATTCAAAGGCAAGATTCTGGACCCAGCCTGCGGCTCGGGCGGCATGTTTGTCCAGAGCGCCCGTTTCGTCGAGGAGCACCGTGACGGCAACGCGGGTCGTCTCTCCATCTACGGCCAGGAGCGGGTCGACGAAACCGTCCGCCTCTGCAAGATGAACCTTGCTGTCCACGGGCTCGAGGGTGACATTAGCCAATCGAACACCTACTACGAGGATCCCTTCAAGTCAGTTGGCCGGTTCGACTATGTCATGGCCAATCCGCCGTTCAACGTGAACCGGATCGACAAGGCGAAGCTGGAAGGGGATCCGCGGTTTCCCTTCGGTCTGCCCAGGGCGGACAACGGCAACTACATTTGGATTCAGGCTTTCTTCTCTGCCCTGAACGAGAAGGGTCGGGCCGGGTTCGTCATGGCCAACTCGGCGACAGATACTGGTGGATCGGAGTTGGAAATCCGTAAGAGGCTAATCGCCCAGAAGGCAGTCGACGTCATCGTATCCGTCGGCTCGAACTTCTTCTACACCGTGACGTTGCCGGTGACCCTGTGGTTTTTTGACCGGAGCAAACGCGGGACTGGCCGAGAGGACCAAGTGTTGTTCATCGATGCCCGCAAGATCTTCCGCCAAATTGATCGGGCACACCGAGACTGGGTTCCAGGGCAGATCGAGTTCATAGCGAACATCGCCCGGTTGTATCGCTGTGAGAAAGCGGAGAATGCCGAGGGGTCTGCTGCCCTAATGTCTGCGCCGTTCTCCGGCGGTGTCTACGCAGACGTGCCTGGTCTGTGCGCGGTGGCGAGCCTTGACGAGATCGAAAGACAGGGCTGGAGCCTAAACTCGGGACGGTACGTCGGCGTCGCCCAAGCCGAGGACGACGGACTCGACTTCCATGCCCGCCTGGAAGAACTGAACGAGGAACTAGAGAAGCTCAACACTGAAGCAGCGCGGCTGCAGGAGAGGATCGCAGCGAATATCACAGAGCTGCTTAGGTGACCAGCTGGCAGTCTGCTCGGTTAGGCGATCACATTCGGATCAAGCATGGCTTCGCATTCCAGGGCGAGTACTTCACCGACCACGGCCAGTATATCGTCCTAACCCCTGGCAACTTCCTCGAATCCGGGGGGTTTAAGCCCAAGTCACGGGTAGAGAAGTACTACGCCGCTCGTCCTCCTTCGGGCTTCGTCCTTCGACGGGGTGACCTCGTAATCGCCATGACTGAGCAGGCCGAAGGACTTTTAGGCAGCTCCGCTCTGATACCTCTAGACAATACCTATCTTCACAACCAGCGAATCGGCCTTGTCCACCAGTGCTCGAAGGATACTGACCTTCGCTACCTGTATTACCTCTTCAACACGAATGGCGTACGGACTCAGATACAGGCAACCGCGACGGGGACAAAGGTCCGTCATACGGCACCCGCTCGGGTGGAAAACGTCTCTGTACGATTACCACCTCTCGCCACTCAACGGAAGATCGCTGCCATTCTTTCCACTTACGACTACCTCATCGAGAACAGCAATCGCCGGATCAAGCTCCTGGAGGAGGTGTCCCAGCGAATCTACAGCGAGTGGTTCGTCGACTTCCGCTATCCCGGGCACGAAGCGATCCCGCTTGTAGATTCGGAGTTGGGCCCAATCCCAGAGAACTGGGCTGTGCGTGCGGTAGTCGAGGTCACCGAGTTGATCACACGTGGTGTGACTCCAAGATACGCAGACACTGCGAACCAGATTGTCATAAACCAGAAGTGCATTCGGGATGGGAAACTCAACTTAGCCTTCGCCCGTCCGCATGTGACCAATGTGCCACCATTCAAGTTAGTTCGGCACGGTGATATCCTAATCAACTCGACTGGCGTTGGGACGCTCGGGCGTGTTGCGCAGACTCTCCGCCCCCCAGAACGCATCGCGGTCGACTCACATATCACTATTGTCCGTCCCTCTACCGGTGTGGTGACGGAGGACTTCCTCGGCTTGACTTTGCTAGAACGCGAATCCGACCTTCAGGCGCTGGGCGTGGGTAGTACCGGTCAGACCGAACTCGGGCGGGAAGCTATTGGCAAGGTCCAAATCGTCGTTCCCCCCCTGGGGGTTCAGCAGCGCTTCTCCCAGTCGCTCGCAGCCCTCAGGGGGCTGCCACTCTTGCTGGCCGAGACAGCAACGAGACTCCGCGTCTCGCGCGAGCTGCTTTTGCCACGCCTTATCTCAGGCGAGCTTGACGTTAGCGGTCTAGAGATCGCGACCCGCGAGTATGCGGCGTGAACCGGCAGCAGTACACGGAGGACCAACTCGTCGAGCAACCGGCGATTCAGCTGTTCGAAGAACTTGGGTGGACCCACATCAACGCCTACTACGAGACGCTCGGATCGGAGGGAACCCTCGGTCGCGATAACAAATCCGAGGTGTTCCTAGCCCAACGACTCCGGGCCGCAATTGAGCGTCTTAACCCTGACACACCAGCCGAGGCCGTCGATCAGGCAGTCTCTGAGATCACCAGACCTCGGGCGGGTCTCCACTACGCTAGAGCCAATCAGCAGATTCACACGCTGCTGCGCGAACGCGTCCCGGTCTTAGTTCGACAGCCCGACGGGACGACCGTGCCTGAGAGGCTCCGCATCATTGACTGGGACAATCCCGACATGGATGACTTCCTTCTCGTGTCGCAGTTCTGGGTTCACTCCGACCTGTACCATCGACGCGCCGACCTCGTGGGCTTTGTCAACGGTATTCCGCTCGTCTTCATCGAACTGAAGGCTTCGCACCGAAACCTACAACACGCGTATGACGATAACCTCCGCGACTATCGGGATACTATCCCCCAGCTTTTTATACCCAACGGCTTCCTGATCCTTTCAAATGGCGCTGATACCAAGGTCGGCACCATCACGTCCGGATGGGAATTCTTCTCCGAGTGGAAGAAGATCAACTTCGAAGGGGAAGAAGGCGCAGTCTCCCTGGAGACGGTGATCCGGGGAATGTGTACGAAGGAGCGATTACTAGACCTGATTGAGAACTTCGTCGTCTTTCAGGATCTGCCCGGTGGCTTCGTGAAGCTCGTTGCTCGTAACCACCAGTACCTGGGTGTCAACAATGCCATAGGCCGCCTGGGGGAACTTCGCGACGCTCCTCCAGACGAACGCGGGAAGCTCGGGGTGTTCTGGCATACGCAGGGTTCGGGCAAGACAATGTCGATGCTCTTCTTCTCTCAGAAGGTCCTCCGGAAGATACCCGGCAACTGGTCGTTTGTCATCGTCACGGATCGAGGCGACCTCGATGAGCAAGCGTACAAGGAGTTCGTCTACGCTGGGGTGATCACCGAGAAACACATGCGAGCGACCGGATCAGCCCATCTGCGGCAGCTCCTGAGGGAAGATCACCGTTACGTCTTCACGCTGATCCAGAAGTTTCGCACCGAAACGGGCGCGACGCATCCTGTCGTCTCTCAGCGCGACGACGTCATTGTCATCGCCGACGAAGCCCACCGCACACAGTACGACATCCTCGCGGTGAACATGCGGACAGCACTTCCGAACGCTCGCTTCCTTGCCTTCACTGGGACTCCTCTGATCGCTGGCGAGGAGGCGACGCGCCGCGAGTTCGGGAAGTACGTCTCGATTTACAACTTCGCTAACTCCGTTGCCGATCATGCTACCGTTCCGCTCTTCTACGAAAACCGAATCCCTCAGCTCGAGATCTCGAACCCAAGGTTCGGAGACGACTTGATGGCCATTGTGGAGGAGGCTGATTTCGACGACGCGGCGGAACGGAAGCTAGCGAGGGCGCTGGGCCAGCAGTATGAGCTGATCACTCGTGACGATCGTCTTCAAGCCGTTGCTCAGGACATTGTGGACCACTTCCTGGGGCGGGGCTTCCCAGGGAAGGCGATGGTCGTCTCGATCGACAAAGTAACAGCTGTTCGCACTTATGAGAAGGTGAAACGCATCTGGACGGCTCGTCTCGACGCGAACGCCCGGCGACTCGCCACCGATAGCCTGACTCCGAGCGAGCGGGACCTCTTCTCCCAGGAGAACGCATTCATGCGGTCAACCGACATGGCGGTCGTGATCTCACAGTCCCAGAACGAAATCGCCGAGATGACCGAGCGGGGACTCGACATCGAGCCCCACCGCAAACGCATCGTTGACGAGAGACTTGAGGACAGGTTCAAGGATCCGGAAGATCCATTTCGACTTGCCTTTGTGTGTGCGATGTGGACGACTGGCTTCGACGTCCCCTCGCTGTCAACGGTTTATCTCGACAAGCCGCTCCGGAACCATACCCTTATGCAAACCATCACCCGCGCGAACCGGGTGTTCCCCGCGAAAAATAATGGGCTGATTGTGGCCTACGTCGATGTTTTCAAAAACCTCCAGAAGGCACTTTCGCTCTACGCGGTGGGTGGTCAAGCCGGCAATCTTCCCCTCGAGGGGAAGGAGGGCCTGGTCGACGCGCTGCGTGACACCGTCGCTGACATCCGGGCGTTCTGCGGCAGCCGAGATGTCGATCTCGATGCACTAGGACGGCTCAAGGGGTTTGATTTGGTCGCGGCTGGCAAGCAGACCGTTGAAATGCTCATGGTCGATGACGACGAGAAGGTCGCGTTCATGTCGCGAGCCTCGCAGGTGGACCGGCTGTTCAAGGCTATTCTCCCCGATAAGCGTGCGAATGAGTTTGGTCGCTTGCGGGCTGTCACCAAATTCCTCGCCGACACCATCGCGGGGTACTCCGAGAAGTCGGACATAGGCGGTGTCCTCGGGCGGATCGAGCAATTGCTCGATGAGTCGGTAGCTGCCAACCAATACCTCATTCCGGCGAACGACGCGGCTGCCCTGTTCGATCTCAGCACGGTTGATTGGGGGGCACTTGAAGAAGCGTTCAAGCAGGGACGACCTCGCACCGCCGCGCAGCGTCTGCGTTCCCTACTCGCAGCTCGAATTGCCGCTCTCGTGCGTCTTAATCCAGCGCGGGTGGACTTGGTTGAGCGATTCGAGAAGCTCGTCGCCGACTACAATGCCGGCAGCCTGAACACTGAGTCGTTCTTTCAAGAGTTGATGGCATTTAGCAAGGCACTCACAGAAGAAGAGGCCCGCGCATTATCCGAAGGGCTAAGCGAGGAGCAACTTGCCATCTTCGACTTGCTGATGCGGCCTGCGCCAAAGCTCTCAGACGAAGAGCGGGTCCAGGTCAGGAGGGTCGCAGAGGAATTGTTGGCGATACTGAAGCGCGAGAAAATTGTCCTTGATTGGCGGAAGGAGCAGAGTACGCGCGCCGCTGTGCGGGTGACGGTGGAGGAGACTCTCGACCGCCTACCCGAGGCGTTCACGCGTCAGCTCTATGCCCAGAAGTGCGACGCCGTGTATCAACACGTCTTCGACAGCTACTGGGACGACGGCCACTCCGTATACGACCGGGCAGCTTAGGCGCGAGTGCCCGCCGACCAGTGAAAGGCCGCCCCGGTATCATCCAACTGCTGAAGTCGGACGAACCAGAGCGGCCCCGGACCTAGGCGAAGAACTCGCCGGCTTGGAACGCCGCCATAAATGCCGATAGCCCGTTCCCGTAGGTCGGGTGGTGATAGAACTTCTCTATTGCTGCGCCCGCGACGACCACGAGCACCAGCCCGTATAGAGGCTTCAAATTCGTGTCCTCCTTTCAGCCGGGCGATTTGAACTGCGTGCCCGACGGTGCCCAGTCTGTACTATGAGAGGGTGACGGTCAAGTCGAGGGCGGACGAAAACCAGTCCCCTCTGTATGGACGATCCGAGATCGTGGCCATGGCCAACAGCTGGGCGGTCGAACGGGGATGGCCAGCCGTCTCCGAACAGGCTGTGATCGACTGGAAGAAGGACGCCCTGCTACCAAAGGTTGGTTCGCGAGCCCTCGGGCGCGGGAAGGGAACCACGGGGCTATGGGACGACCGCTCCTACATCCAGTTACAGCGTGTGATCGAGCTGAGGGCGGCAGGAATGCGCCGGCGGAGTCGCATGCGCCTCCACCTCTGGATCGAGGGGTACGACGTGCCGTGGACTCGAGTCCGTGGAGACCTTGAAGGACTCCTGGGGCCGAGCATCAGAGCGTCAAACGCTGAACTGGGGACCGATCGGTGGGGCGATCAGCAGGGCACGGCCCTATCGGAGAGGGCACGGCACGCTATCGAGCGTCATTTGGTTGGTCGGCCCGCTCTAGGTAAAGCTCTGATGGAATTTGGCCTTCCCGAGGTTCTGGCTACGCGGCTCGCCAACTGGGCGCAGCGTCCGGAAGTGAAGGACATTCTCACTCACTGGGCATACCACCTCTTCTCGCCGGACTCACCTGCACTCCAAGTGACTTTGGCGCAGGTCGCCCAAGCAGTTCCGGATCCCTTGAAGCCACTCTTAAGTCCGCCGGAAGGGCTACTGGACATGTTTGCGGGCGTGCTCGCACCTACTTCGAGTGGTAGTAACCGGGCGTGGCTAGCCGCGCGTAAGGCCGATGAGCGTCTCATTGCAAATGTTGGTGACTTGGCCCGTAACTTCGACGACCTGTGGCGATCGAGTTTCAGGGTCGCGGCAGCTTTTGTCCTGGAAGGTGGAAGCGGAGTTCCGTCCTGGGCGGTTCCGCCGATTGCCGGAGCGTTGCATGGTCTAGCGGCCCTGCAACCGCTCCGAACCAATGACAACAAAATCCTCTTGGCTGGCCTACTTCTCAACCGGCGGCGCAACCTCGAAGATCACGGCGATCCGCTGGGAGTCATGGGCCGGGCACTCGCGCCGCTATTCGAGTGGTTGGCCGAGCACCCAGATGTAATCGCGTTGTCCCAGAAGGACCCACGAGCGGCCGAGGAACAGCTATTGGCCGCTCCGCTCCCGGAAGAGACCAAGCGGATGGTCATGGAGGAGGGGAGGTCGGGCGAACGCGTTGCGGCACAGGGGGCCAGAAACTGACCGATCAATCCCAGGGAGCGGACGAGCCGACCGACGTCTCCGCGGAGGACGACTGGGTTGCGATCCCGGTGGACGATGAAGTGTGGGCGGACCCAACCCAGCTAGCGCCGCCACTGGACTCCCCCTTGCCGCCGATGCTCAACACGCACGAGATGAGCTGGGACTCTTTTGAGCGTCTCATCCTGGCGATTGCGCGGACCCTGGAAGGAGCTTTCGACGTGCGCCGGTATGGCCGACCGGGTCAGGCACAGCATGGGCTCGATGTCGTGGCCTCCTTCACTGATCGAGAAAGGCCAACGGTCTATCAGGCGAAGCGGTTGCAGAAGTTCGGGGCCGCTGATCTAACGCGGGCTGTTGAGCGCTACACCGCAGGTCGCCGGCCCTTCGGTGCTGATCGCTTGGTCATCGGCGTTGCTTCCGAGGCTGGAGATACGGAGACGATCGAACGGCTGGAGGAATTGCGTGGGACGCACAGTGACATCCAGATCGAACTGTGGGACAGGCAGTCCATCTCGGACCGGCTGCGGAACGAGCCAAGGCTGGTCACTACGTTCTTCGGTGCGTCGACCGCTGCTACGTACTGTGCGGTTTCTCCCCCGCCCGTCTCCCCGGCTGGAACAGCGTCCATCGCTGCCGATGCGATCCTTCGAGGCCCGATCGCTCATCTTGGACTTGCTGAATCCGTCCGTAGGGCGGAGGAGTCCCTTGAAGAGCAGCCGGGCGATGCAGCCGAGCTGCTCAGCACCGTCGCTGACCGTCTCGAGGAGTCGGGGTTTGTTCCCCACGCGGCAGCGGTCCGAGGGCTCGAGGCAAGAGCTCTGCATTCGGCAGGTCGACGTGCCGACGAGGCCGCCGTTCGAATCGAACTTGGCTGGAGGCATCTCAACACTGGCGACGCAGCGTCGGCTCAGTCGCAAGTTCAACAGCTCTACGCCGGGCGGGACGGCGATTCGGCCGAAGTCCTCCGGTGCCAACACGCTCTCGCAGCCGCGATTGGGCTGAGGCGCGACTATGCCGTCACGCTCGATCATCTCGCCTCAGCTGTCGACGCCCTATTGGAGGGTGACCCCAATTACGTCGACGCTCTCCTGATCCTTGCTGAGGAGGCCGTAACGGCCCGTAGGCCGGAAATTGTTCAGGCGCGCGCCGAACTGATCGAACGTGTCGCAACATCGGCACCCCGCGACACAGCTGGCCAGTTCAGCGCGGCTCGTCTCCGGATGTGTGTGGCGGACTGCTGTAACCGATGGGACGCCCTTGCGGCGACCGCACGCGAAAGCTACCCCCCAGGTGTCACCGCGCTGATGACTGCTCGGCATGCACGGTACCTAGCGCTCGTACCGCAGCCCGACGCCGCGATCGCACGGTGGCGCGATGCAATCGAGCGCGCCTGCATCGAGCAACTCAACGACGACGCAGCAGACTGGCTCTACGCACTTCGGGCGACGACGATCGAATACGGGCTGCTCGGCACCTCGGACCCAAACGAATTACACCGCCATGCCCTAGCACTTCGGGCAGCGGGCAGCGGCAGCATGTTACCCGGGCCGTATTCGGTGCGTGAGCGGGGACTTGATCACCTTCGAGAGCAGAAGTGGCCGGATGCCTTGGAGGCGCTCCGTCGCTACCTGTGGCGCTCTACGGTCTGTGCTGACTGGGTGGGCGAACTGGACGCACACGACCTCCTAGGCGACTTGTTCAGGCAGACAGGGCGAGCACATGAGGCAGTCAGGCACTATGTCGTCGCAGGGGAGACTAAGAAACTTAAGGCCCTCGCGGAGGCCCTTCCTGAGAAGACCCTTCAGGTCCCCATCGATCTCATCACGCCTCGGCCCTGGGAGAGGGAGGCCGCTTTCTCGTTCGCGGCCGCCGCCGCGGACCTCGTGCCTGACGACCAAGCGCAGCTCTGGTGCGCAGCTGCGTTTGATGAAATCACTGACCATCCGCAGCCAGCCGGATTCCTGGCTCCCAACCCGTGGATTGCAGCCTTCGAAGCCTTCGGAAATCTCGCGGAGGTCTGCTCTGAAGAAAATGCAATGACCTTCCTTCAAATCGCCGAGTCGTTGATTGAGCGGAAGCCCGAGACGTATCGCAGGACGGACGAGGCACAAGTCCGCGCGCTAATCAGTGTCGGCCGCCGTTACTCGGAGCTTCGAAGCGCCGCGCTCGATCAGCTCCTGGCGGGGTTGCTCCTCAACCAACCTATGGCCACACTCACCCTAGCAGAGGGCAGCGACCTGCTCCGTGACGACCCAGAGCGAACAGCCAACCACCTCAAATGGGCGGCTGCCGAAAATCAATTCGCCGCTCTGGCACTTGTGCTGGCAGCGGCTGACCCCAGTCCAGCAATCCCACTGGCTCAGCGCCGTTTTCAGTCGGCGATCGCGCCTCGTGTCCACCAGCCTGGTGTGAAGACGATAGGTACCGGCTTGCCCCAGACCGCCCTCCTCGTGACGGTGCTTCCCTCCGACGATCGGGCTCGTTTCGCACGTTCCATGGTTGACTTTGCGCACGATCAAGAGGAATCTGCGCTCAACCGGTGCGAGGCTCTGATTGCGCTTGGCGCGATCGCACCGCATTTGCCCGATCTCGTCCGAACAGAGTTATTCGAGGCAGTGCTACCGATCGCGCAGGGAAAGGCGGACGCGACCCCCGGACATAAAATGCTTCCGGGGGCAGACGACCCATTCCGGCGCGTAAGGATTTCGATCTGGGATCCGTCGCTCAGTGCGGTAGGAGTCCAGGCCGCGGCCACGTTGGCTAGTTCTGCTAAGCAGTACGAGCAAGTTGCGGATGCCGCGCTACCACTGCAAGATGATGCTGACGATCGGGACTTGAACTCAGTCGCATTGGCTCTCGCTGCCATCCCCGAGGAGTACGTCACGCCGTCAGCAGAGAGCCTGTCGGTGCATTCGAGTCCATCAATCCGGGCGCTCTCTGGGGTGCTCTGGGCTCAGCGCTTGGATCAGCCGGAGGACACCGGGCTCCGGCTGGCTCACGATCGCTCCGTTCAAGTGCGCAGGTCGCTGGCCGCTGCACTCAGGGGTGGTGCGAACGACACGGCCGTGAGGGCCATCTTAATCGCCGACCCTCGGCGATCCGTCCGGACGCATATCCAAGCTAATCCGTGACAGCAACGGACATTAGCTTAGGGAGTTAGATCAGAGCATGCAGGAGAACATCCTCGATCTGATAAAGGAGTTGGACGCACATCAGGACGTGCCGGGTTCCACCGACGAGGGGTATCGCAGGGAGCTGGCGGACCTTCTCGATCGAGTTGAACAGGAGCTGGGCGCAGGCGATCCAGTCGCGATCGGCCTGACAGCGGAAACAGCCGTCGTGTCTGTGCCTATGCCGCTGGGGGCGACGCGAGGCGGGCCACGGTTTCCCTATCGGCCGCGCGCGCAGTTCCTAGGGGATTCAGCCCTAGAATGGCTCGCGGACAGGGTGTCCGCCTCATCCAGCGCGCGAGTACGATCCCGATTAGCCGACTTCCTGTGGGAGTCGACGACGGGTGAGCTCAAGACCGCCGGCTTAGGCGCTCCGCAGGCATATGCTGACTTCGCTGGCCTGTTGCTGGGTGGGCTCGACGCCGCGTCTCCCACAGGCTCTCTGCAAGTTTGCGATGCTGTCGGCCGCGGCTGGGAACTCGCTCGGAGGATGAATCAGCCGGCCGTCGCTTCAATACTCGAGGAGCTGGCCGTGCAGTTCATCGAACGGGCGTTAGGTGATGACTTGGACTTCGGTTCCGCGCGTCACGCGGCATCAGCAGTCACGGTTGTCGCGAGGGACCTCGACGCAAGCCAAAGAGCGCGCGCCTTAGCTGGAGTTCTTGGCTGCATTGAGCGCTACGAGCAGAATGTTGTCATCCCCCCCTTGATGACAGAGCTCATTGACGCGAGGAAGGCGCTAGCAACGGATGAGGAGGAACGTCGAGCCTCAGATCGTAGGGCGGCCGCCTATTACGCCGAGTTCGCCGCGCGCTCTAGCCGTCCCGAAGTCACGCCGGAGTATTGGCGAATAGCCGTCTTGCTTGGGGAGCAGGGCCAAGAGGTGGCGGAGAGATTGAACAGGTACCGCCAGGGATGGCGGCGGGCGAATGAGGCATCGGGACAGAGTCTCCGTCCACTCCGTCTCCCGCTCTCGGACGGCGCCGTGGCGGCCGTAAGGCGGAAGGCCGAACGCTTAGCTCAGATGGGGCTGGCGGACCTCCTAGACAACATTGGGTCAGACCTAGTCGTGTCCCGCGTCGTGCTTGAAGAGCTGGACAAGTTCCAAGCGGCAAACGCCCCACTAACCCATCGCATCCCAATCACCGTGGTCGCGGGTGCTGGTCAGGTGGTCTCCCCTTCGGGATCGGAGTCGGAACACCTCATGCACCTGCGGATGCTTCACATGCAGGCAGGGGATGTGACGCTGGGTGAATTGTGGTCGGCACTAAAGACGCGTGCAGGGTTTATGGACGAGGTGAAAGAGTACTTACGCACGTGCGGGTTGCCGCAATCGAACCTCGAGCTGATCGACCCGGCCCTCGACACGCTCTGGCTAGGAGTCGCGCCGCTCGCTCTTCACGTCTTGGTCCCGCAGCTTGAGGACGTTCTCCGGGAGCTTCTGAGGCGCGCAGGTCAAGACACAATGCAGATGCAGCCAAACAATCGCTTCACGACACTTGAGGTTTCCCTGGGGACCGTATTGTCTGGACTCGTTTCGACAAGTGTCATCTCGCAGGATGAACAAAGGGCACTTGAGGCCGTTCTAGACAACGCCGCGGGGCTGAACCTCCGAAACCGTGTCGGGCACGGCCTCGTGCGCTTCAACGAGCTTAGCGAAGTCCGAGGCGCTCGACTTGTCTTCCTCTACCTCCTCGTTGGCCGCTGGTACCAGAGGCCAATGTGACACGGTCACAGTGCTGGGTGGGACTACTGAGTGGCCTCCCCCGCGGGCTGTGCTGAAGCGTCGAAGCGGCGCTTTCCAGGGCGGCCCATCAAAGTGCCTAGTACGAGCTCTGGCAGTAAATCAAGCGCGACATCCAGAGCGTGGCCCAGCAGTGCTGCCGCAGGCGAGCTGTCTAGATCCAGAGCCTCGACCCAGGCGACTGGGTGATAGCGCGCCAGCATCGAGAGGCCGTACAGCACCACTCACCACGTCATCAAGGGGCTTGGCGGGTAGTCGAAGCCGCAGACGGCCGGTCGGAGCCATCGTCGTCCTTCTCCACCGTACGGAGGTGGAAGCGGGTCCGGAACCCTCTCTGATCGCGGCCAGTACATAACCACGCCCCAACCATCGGGCGTGTGGTCCATGTGGATGCCAATACATTGGTTGATGGGCCGCGCAACCATCGGGTACGGGGCCAACATCGCATCGATGGATTCTCGATTGTCCGGAATCTTGGAGAACCCTATCGCGGCGGGAACCAAGGTCTCAGCTGCAATCTCGTCGAAGCGGTTGGCGGCATCCCGCGGCCACACCGTTAGTGCCACCGGCCATCGGTCCTGCAGCTCAGGCCAAACGGCGAGTTCGGGAATGGCAGCCAGCATTGCCCCAATCTGCGCACCCACCCGCAAGCCTTCTGATTCGGCTGCCTCAGCAACAGTCGGGAATTGCCCATCACCGGCCGGCTCGACAACCGTCTCGAGTATGTCGTCGGCAACTGTGGGGAGTGCCAGGCCATGGTACGGCGGAGATTCTGGAACAGCGCCTCGTGCGGCGACAATCGCGCGTCCGGCCTGGCTGACGGCGTAGTAGAGAGGTAAAGGACGGCTTGCAGGCCCCACTGCTCGGGCAGCAGCTGCGAGTTCCTCAGCCTGTTGGAGCGCTGCCCGAAACGTCGCCGCCCGAGCAGGGTCGCTGGCCGCATGCCCAGGTGGATGCACCCTTGTGGCCCGAAGGACATACCAGGCGGATAGAGAGCCAGGCACCTTCCCTTGCTTCACCCGCCAATTCTGCGCTTCCCTCTAATCTTCTTCGCCCGGCAGATTCCCGCCCTCGTACGGACATCCACCCCACCCCCACCCCTAGCGGTGGGCGCGGAGCATACCCCAGCCAGGACGGAGGGTAGACAAGCGTTCCCAAGTTGACCGCTGTCGCGGCCTCGGCACCTATCGGGAGCAGGCTGCTTCCGACGCACCTCGCGACGGGCGACCAGCTTCCCTCGTCAGTGGACTCCCGCGCCAGCAAACGGCGGGGCCAGCTGCCTCGCATTCACCCCCTCCCCCAGCCGCCGCAACTGACGGGATCTGGCGGGTGAGGGACGGGCTGGCACGTTCTAATCGACCAGGGCCTTGCGCGCTTGGGCTAGCTGCTCCCGCGACAGGTGTGCGCTGAGCGACTTGGGACCGCCTCGGCTGTTGGGATGGGGCACCGTGATCAAGAGCCGTTCTCTACCTGATAGCTCTATGGGTCCCACGAGTCCGTAGTGCAGGGCAAGGTGGAAGCCATGATTGAACCCCTCCCTCCCGAACTTTCCAACCACGATAACCACACGGGACGGGGAGGCCGCGAGAACCTTCTCCAGGTACCTCTCAACGCAGGTTGACAAGGCCGCCGCAACCCCTGCCTGTCCTGGCCCTCCGCAGTGGACCACCTCTGATAGTGCATAGTCATGGCCTGCGAAGACAGAGCGAAGGAGGAGCTCTTCCGCCCGCCGTCTCGCCCAGCCCCAGTAGGGAACCCATTTTCCGGGGACGCCGTGGCGGTTCACGAGATAGGCGCCATCGGTAATGCCCGGACGTTGGTCCTCGTCAAAGGCCTTGTCCTGGCATGCCAATAGGATCTCGTCGGAAGAAGCGGAACTAGGGTCCTCGGGATCATCGCTTGGATCCCTTCCACCGCCAGGGTTAGAACTTACGAACAGTAATGGGGCTTCCGTGAGGTGCCCGACCCACGGCTCGGGAACCCACTTCGCACTGTGCGGGCCTCCGGGGCCAGTTGCGACCTCGTAGCAGCCCCGCCGATGCCCGTCCTTCTCGACGCACTCAGCGAGGACCGGGCAGCGCATGATTTGCACTGCCAGTTCCCGAGAAGAGCCACCGAGCTGGTTAGCCAAGGGGATTCGCCGGAAGAACTCGGCGCGGGACCTCGCCACCGTGCCGATACCAGAGCTCGATCACGGGGTTCCCACGGACGGTTCCTTGATCATGTCCATCAGATTTAGGGGCGCGGCCAGTACCTGCTGATCCTGAGAGCTCCTGCCCGTTTCGAAGATCGACCGCCAGTAATCATTAGTTTGGCGACCTCCGAAGACGGTCGCTGAGAGGTCGCGGTTGACCCAGAGGGGAAGCGACCTCAGATTCACCAAGTATGCGCGCAGCCCGACCCACAACTGCTCCGGAAAGAGATACTGGAACGACCGCGTGTCGTCGAAGGGCTGCCCGGCAAAGGTGAAGTGAAGCTGCACGATCTGCCGCACGTAGCGAAGCCACGAGTAGATCACCTCCTCCTTGCACATCCTGAAGGCGCGGAGGTGGGGTTCAGGTACCAAGTCTCCCTTCTGGACCTTGTTTTCGAGCCGCGCGGTGCCCAACCCAGTGTCGAACTGATCCACCAGCAAAGTGTCGGCCACTAGGTTCATCAGCCGAACCACTTGGTCAATCTCCAAGGTTCTGGGATTCAACCCTACCTCGGCACGATAGTTAAGTGGGGTGTCCAGCACGTCGGGAAAGATGAAGAATGACAGAAAAGTCTTCTCGATTGTGCTGTACGAGAGAGGCTTCTCCGTGGATTTGCCGCCGAACTCCACGTACGTCGTCAGCTTGTTATCCATATGATGTGTAATAGCAGCTCGAACGGCATCGAGCGCATAGCGCTTGACTTCCCGTGACTCGCCCCGGAAGAAATTGACTAAGTCTCTCTCAGACATTGACTCATCGTCGGACTCTAGACGCTTTTCGTGGCGAAAACGCTCGAGACGGTCAGTAAAGAGCGATTGGCCAAGGCGGCGTTGGACAGATTTGTCAAAGGCTACCTGTCGGAGCGTGGTACCAGCGTTTGTGTTCGTCGTGAGCAGTAAGTCTGGATCGGGATCTACGAAGACCCTCACGGGAAGCGCGCGGACTCCGAGCAGGACTTGAGCCGTTGCCTTGTGCTGCCCGTCAAAGACCTTGACTTGAGCGGAGCCTTTAGTCCGATCCACCCAGGCGAGGGCGACGTGAAGCTGAGGTCGGCCGCGATGGAATTCATTGACCAATCCAGCGAGGCTGCCTCCGATGGCCCGAGGATTGATCCGATCATCGTGGTGCAGGTAGGCGATCGGCAGTTCAGCGAAGAAGTAGGAAAGGCGGCTTAGGCGGTCTGTGAGCAGCGGAGATGTGTGGATTCCCGGATCGCCGATGCTGTCGAATACCAGACGCACGCTGCCATCACTAGCATCAAATTTCAATTCGTGCTGCGCTCCGCCGTACTGAACCAAGACATCAGCGAGATTTGGCGCCCGGTTCTCTGCCTCGCAGGCGGCCTGAATTCGGCCGAACCGCGCCAGCACCCGGGCAACTCTCAAGTCTGCGGCTTGCTTGGATCTATTGCAGTGCGCGTGAGTGATCGCGAAGTTCTCAGGGCCGTCCTTCCCTCCGACTTGCTGCGGCTCAACATGATCGATGTCGATGCCGTCCGAATGGAGGACCAGATCGATTGGTTCCTCGCAGATGAAGCACATCCCCATCTGGCTCGCATGAAGGCTCTTCAGAAGGCTCACGCGATCCTCGGGCTGAAGCTTTGACAGGTAAAGAGAGGCCATCCTGGTTATGCCTCCCTTGCTGGATCGAGCGGGCTGCCTATAAGACACGCCGGCACTTCAGGAACCACTGGCGGTCCAATTGCCACGGGCGCCATTGTAGCTGGAGAGTGGCGGCGAAACCGCCGAGGACGGCACCAGCGCGGCTTGGTGCCCTGGGCAAAAGGTCCACTCCACAGTCAGCCTGTCCCCTCCCCGCCCCCCGCAAGTCCGGGGACGGATCAGGCCAGACTAGGGAACTCGTCAGCTGGTCGCTTGGGAGTCAGATGCCGCGTCGGTCCCGAGGGGGCGACGATGCTGTCGATTCACGCCATCCAGTCCCGGTCAATCCAACCAGGCCCCGACGGAGACTACGAGCAGGCTCTCGGTGCCACGCGGAGCAGTCTCGATCGTCTCGAGGAGGATTCCCGGCGCTAGCCGGGCGTGGCGGTCAACCCTCTCAGGCGGCGACCGGCCCCGGAGCCGCGACGGAATCTTCGCCCGGGAGGCCATAAGCTCAGGACGATGACTGTTGCCCCCGCCGCGCCACGCTTACATCCTTCTAGCGGGGCTCTCGACGTTGGGCGATGAGCTCTGGCTTGATTTGCTGCCGCTCCTGCGTGCACGCGATCCGCTTGCCTGGAACCAGGTCATAGAGGAGTACTTCACGAGGGTCCACGGTTGGCTCCTCCATTGGGTGCGCCGCCGCAACAGCTCCCTAGGAGCGCGAGTGAGTGATGATGAGGTACGAGACTTGACGGCAGCTCTGACCGATGAGGCTTTCCTGCAAGCGCGAGAGGATATCGACAGTTTCGACCCTGACAGGTCGGCGTTCCCGACCTGGGTCCAATGGAAAGGCATGAATCGTCTGAAGGGCACGTTGGACCGGGAGCTACGCGGGTGGGCTGACCACGATAGTCTGGACCGTCCCCCGCGTCGACGCCCCGATGCGCGAGACCACCTCCAGGCCCCACTGCCCGTCGCCAGGAGCGCTGAGGACGAAGCCATCGACAGCGCCGCCGAGATCGCAACTCGTGATCGCATCGATGCGATACTGACCACCATGCCAGTGGATTGGGCGAAGGCCCTGATTCAGGTATGGGTTCCCCGGCTTGATGGAATGCCGTACCCGATCAAGTCGGCAGCCGCGGGGATTGGACTCTCGCCCACCGCTATGGATTCCCTATACCGTCGCGCGATCAGGGACTTCCTTCGCCGCTGGCAGGCCCTGGGCGGGGATGATCCCGAAACTCAGAAGGCCTGATGCCCGAGTTTGACGAGATGGAGCAGACTGTCCTCGGATTCCTCGATAAGGCATACGCGAGCTCACCGGAGCCGCCACCGTATCTCTCCGCGGCTATTGACGAATCGGCCCCGACTGGAATTGCGCCAGAGCAACTAGACACGCTGCGCCGGAAGTTGCAGGCTCGGCTCACAAAGGGGTCCACGCTAGGTGTCCTCGTGAGCCGGCGTCGCCAGGCAATGGCAATCGAGGTTGAGGAGCTAGCTCTGCGCTCTCGATGGGCCCCAGACCGCGTCGAGACCCTTGAGGCCGACACCCTCGATCTAAGCAGTGTCGAGCCTGAGGCTCTCGCGAGGCTGCTACGTGCCTTGGCGATCAAGAGAATCGGACCGGTCGACGCGCCGCTTAGGTTGCTGGCCCAAGAGCACCTCGCAGTCTATGAAAGCTTCGAGGGCCCGCTGTACGGACGAACCCGACGGGACGTGAGTCCAGTGGACCGCCGTCGAGATCTTACGAATGGAATCGCGCCGCTCGACCGCGAGGCGACCGCCAGGGCGGCCGACCGGTACCTCCGCGAAGTGCAGGCGGCGCTTGAGGGCTCACGACCTAATCGAAGCTAGTCAGCTTTAGGAGCAAGCCGTGCTCATTCAACTTGATCTGCAGGGCCTCCTTGGAAACGTCGAAAGTTCTGGCCAGTTCGCCGAGGCGCGTCTGTCGCCGTAGCGCCGACTTCACCTGTGCAAGTGGCATTAGCAGCTCTGCCGCAAAGACATTTGCGGCACGTTCGTCCGCGGGAGCGAGTCCACAACCTTCATGCCCAAACGACAGGTGTCCCAGCTCATGAGCGACGCTGAAGCGCTGGGCCGTGTGGGCGAACGCTCGGTTCAGCTCCAGTACCCAAACGCTGTCCTTCCGATATAGTCGCGCGTCGACCGATCCGAGATCAGCTTCAGTCACCTGCAGCCCCTCCTTTACGGCAATTGCATGAACATCGATCGGCGGCTTGGTCACCCGATGCCGTCTCGCGACGGAGCGGGCTACTTGCCGGCAATAGGCTATGTGAACGTCAACCATGAGTCCGAGGGGCGAACCGAGTCATCTGTAGAGATTACCGCGAGCGAATCCGATTTGGACAACTACTAAGTGAGGCGTGAAAAATGGAGACCCAGCGAGCAACCCCCTACTACGTCAATGGCGAGCGCCAAGAGACTGACGAGGACAAGCTAACCGCCCGACAGATCCTCGAGCGGGCCGGGTTCAAGCCCGCGGAGGAATACGAGTTGGTGCGTGACCATCCTCACCACGTCTTTACCGATCCAGACGAGACGGTCGAACTCCACCTGGACGAGCGCTTTACCGCTGTGTTCCGTGGGCCGACACCTACCTCCTGAGGATCACGGGGATGACCCACGATGAACTCGCCACCTACCTCGAGAGCGTAGGCTTCACGATCGAGACACTGGAGGCCGGAGGGCCGCCCGCGACGGCGTCCTTCTTAGTGATCCGCGACTTCGAGGTCCGCGTTGGGACTAAAGCGGGTCAGAAATACGAGATTGCAGTCCAGATGAGCACGGCTGTTCCCTACGTACTGCCACCCGCCATCCATGTGCGGCCACATGCTGTCACCATGGGGTCCTCAGCGAGCCAGGGTAGCCCCCTCGGTCCTGACTGGCAGTACCTCAGCCGTGTTTTGCGGGTCACGCCGACCCCGGCCAACGTGGTCGCCCACCTCCATTCGATCTTCGGTGAACTGTGAACGCTGTCGGGCACACGCCCTCGCCCGAATTCTCGGTGGCCATGACCGACGACCTCCATGCCTCGCTTCTTCGGCACCTCCGACAGCATGGGGAAGACCAGGAAGATCTGACGTTCGCAGTCTGGCGGCCGAGCCGTGGTAAGAGACGGCTGACGGCGATCGTGCAGCGGTTGGTGCTACCGACAGAGACGGAAAGAGTTCTCCACGGAAACGTGGCATTCACGGCCGACTATCTACTCCGTGCGCTAGCCGCACTGGGTCCGAACGAGGGACTAGCACTCGCGCACAATCACTTTGGTCCCGGCTGGCAGGACATGAGCCTCGATGACGTCGAAGCTGAGGAGAATCGGCTCGCTGGACCTGCCTTCGGCCGCACGGGCCTTCCTGTAGTCGGCCTCACATCGGGCTCGGACGGTTCGTGGAGCGCTCGCGCCTGGAACCGTGTAGGCCCTAGCCGATTCGAACGCCAGTCGGCGAAGAGTGTACGTGTAGTCGGACTCGGGATCGGTTGGACCTTCCATCCTGCACTCCACCCGATCCCACCTCAGCAGGCTAGCCAGATCGCAACAATAAGTGTTTGGGGTGATCGCGCCCAAGCTGACTTGGCGAGAGCTCGCTTGGGGGTAGTCGGGCTCGGAAGCGTTGGCAGTTTGGTATGCGAGTCTCTGGCGCGAGTAGGCGCCCGCGATCTCACCCTGATCGACCACGACCGGATAGAGCTGAGAAACCTTGACCGTACTGCCGGCGCAGTCGTGGCTGACGCCGCCCACCGAAGGAAGAAGACCACTGTCGCTGCCCGGACCGCGCGAACTGCTGCAACGGCGCCGGATCTCACCGTTAGTAGTCAGGCGCTCCGCGTCGACACGCCAGCAGGACTCGCCCATGCGCTTGATTGCGACCTATTGTTCTGCTGTGTGGACCGTCCTTGGCCCCGCCACCTCCTGAACTCACTCGCTTACGCCCACCTAATCCCCGTTGTTGACGGCGGCATTCTGGCCGCTGTGGCCGGCGATCGTCTGCTACACGCCGACTGGCGGATCCATACGGTCGGTCACGGCCGAGCATGTATGGTCTGCCTAGGCTCCTTGGAGCAAGAGGACATCGCTCTGGATATGGCAGGCAAGTTCGACGAGCCCGACTATATCCGCAACCTCCCGCCGGAGCGGGCCGCTGTGATCTCTCGTCGAAACGTATTTCCCTTCAGCATGAGCGTGGCCGCTCATGAGGTTATCCAAGGCATTGGCTGCATTACGTCTACGCCGCGGCTGGGCGCCACCGCTCCCCAGTTCTATCACTGCTATCCGGGCATCATGGAGACCCTAGACATCTCTGACTGTCGTCCGGACTGCCCTTACCTGGAGCTGACCGCGTCAGGGGCCGACCTCAGCGGCAACCTCCTCCTTGACGCTCGCCCAGGTCGCGGTGGAAGCGCATCGGCACCACGGCGCGCTTCACTCGCACCACAGAGGATGGTAGCGAGCACTCCGGTGAGTAGTTGGGAGAGAGGAGACCGCGGGTGGAGCTGACCACGCGGCCGACCTATGAAGTCGTGTGCGCGACCTCGCGTCGGTCCTGAGCATACACCCTCTTTTCTCCTCCTCCTCACCCGCCGCAACTCCCTATCTCTGGGGGCTGGGCCGAGGGGGCCGGGACTGGCTCGGGTTAGGCGTCAGGACGCCGCCGGTACCTGCTGGCAAGGTACTCAGCGAGCCAGGCGCGAGTGCTGCGCCACTGCCCATCCGGGCTCCTCTGACCTTTGAGCCGGCCGCGCTCGATCGCCACCCGCAGACTTACCAGGCTGTGCTCCTTGCTGGCCAGCGAGGCGAGCGGCACTAGTCGGTTGGGTCCGGCCACCGCGGGCACCACGAACCGGTAGAGGTTATCGGTGACGGCACGCGCGATCAGTTCGCCGAGCGGTCCTGGGTCGCCGGCATCGGCACGGCGCAAGGCTCTCAGATACCGGGTTCGATCGCGGGTATAGATGACCGCCGGAGGGTAGCCGGAGCGCACCAGGAGCAGATTGAGGAGGAGCCGCCCCGCCCTTCCATTGCCGTCCAGAAAGGGGTGGAGCCGCTCGAAGGCACCGTGAGCCTCGGCCAGTGACTCGACTGGATTCGCGGCGGTCCCGACCGCCGCGAGCGAGGCAATCCAGTCGGTCATGGCGGCCCGGACTCGGACCCAGGAGGGGGGCACCATGCCGCCCGGAAAGGGCTCGATGTCGTGCTCCCGGAAGCTGCCCGGACGCTCGCTGGGAAGAGCATTGGGATGCGGCGCCACCCCCCATACCGGTCCCATCGCCAGCTCGTGAACGTGGCGCACTTCGGTTAAAGTGAGTGGGGTCTCGGCCGTCCAGCCGCCTGAACTGAGCGCATGGCCGTAGACCCACTGCGCCGCGGCGGCGTAACCAGTCACCTCCAGGTATTGGCTGAGCTCCTTGTTCCCCACCGCCCGACCCTCCGCCAGAAGTGCCTCCACCTGCTTGATCACCAGGGTGTTGCCCTCGAGCGCAGTCGAGTGGTGAGCCTCCTGGTACCAGATTGAAGTCCAGATTCCTTCGGCCTCAGCGGGCGAGGGCAGTCCGCCCATGCGCTGGCGGAGCTCCGTCATCGCCTCCTCCAGTCGCTGGTAGACCAGTTGCCGGGAGGGCCGACCTCGCCGAGAAGTGTTCTGTCCCATCGAGAATAATGTTAACACGACAAATTGGATAAGTGTTGTGTTGAGATTATTTTGATGGTGACGCGACAAATCCGCATCCGAAGCCTCGAGCCCGAGACCGTTCCCAGAGGGCCCGTCCTCGTCGCCGATCCAAATGGCCCAGGTGATTCGGGCCGCCCCAACTTAGCCTGAGCCGCGGGTGGGCCTGGCGGGCCCAGCCGCCCCAAGACTACTGAGAGGAGGGGCGAGACGGCGGGACGGCCGGAGCTGGCGGCTGGGGACGCCTTCTTCCTAAGGGGACCGGAACTCGAACACGGTGCCGACCGACGGTTGGACGAACGCACTAGGCAGGGCACGGGCCAGCTGGTGGGTTGCCCTCCACCCGGTGCAGTGTGCCGGGACCAAGCGCTCGACCCCGACGGCGACCAGGTCGGCGACCGTGTGGGGGATGAGGGGTTCGAACAGTCCGCCGGTGAGGTGGAAGCCTCCGATCACGCCGGCGACCCGTGGCTCGCCGGTCAGCCGCTGGGCGTTGCGAACGACATTGACGACGCCGGCGTGGGAGCAGCCCGAGACGATGACCAGCCCCTTGTCCCGGACGTTGACGACCACGTTCTGGTCGTCCCAGGTCCAGGGGTCGGGCTCCCAGTCTCCATGAGCCCGGGCGAGTTGCGCCGGGATGCCCTTCTCGTAGTCGGTGACCCGCTCGACTTGGCCGGAGACCAGCAGCTTGCCATCGATGAGAAGCGAGGGACCACGCTCCTCGACCACGGTGAGCCCCTCCCGCTCAAGGTCGTTGTGGCTCGGCGGGGGCAGGTGCAGCTCGGCGCCGGTCGGCAGTACCACCTTCCGGTCCTTCCAGGCGTCTGGGTGGATGATGAGTGGCAGCTTCATCTTGCCGTGGCGCCGGAAGAGTCCTTCCAGGCCGCCGTGATGATCGACGTGACCATGGGAGATGACAATCGCCCGGAGATTGGTCACCTCGATCTGCATGACGTCGAGGTTGTGCTGCAGTCCCAGGGGGGACAGGCCGCCGTCGTACAGGACCGAGCTTCGCTCACCCTCCGCCTCCAACGTGAGGAGCGCTGAGAAGCCATGCTCGCCCAGCAGCGAATCGTGATCCGCCCAGTCGTAGCCGAGTTTGAACCGATGGACACCATCCTGGCCCGCCATCAGGACGTCGAGGTACAGATCCATGATGATGGTCACCTCAACCGCGTCGACGGGACGCAACTCAACGGTCACCGGCGGTTACCCCCGAACCTCTGACCTGAACGCCATGAAGTCGTGTTCCCCCCTTTCGGACCACATCTCGCCCACCGGCGGGGGCATGTGCTCCAGGGTGATCGCTCGTTCCTCACTGGTCATCTGCTCGAAGATGAGACCGAGGATGAGCCAGGGCTTGTCCCCCTGGAAGTGGCCCATCGCCCAGCCCGGCATCGCCCCCCACTCGTCCTGAGACAGCGTAGTCGCCGCCAGGGGAAGGATCTCGCGCTCCTCGTCGACCAGATGCGAGTCAAGTTCGATCGCCAGCCGTCGGACCGCCGTGACGAGTGCAGCCGCATGTTCCTGCGTCGGCGCGGACGCGTAGGCGGCGACCGCTCGATCAGCGGATCCGGTGACCTCCTCAACTGCCGCGTGTTGGTCCTCCATGCGGTCAAGCAGGGCTGTATGCTGCGGGGCCCGCTCCCGCAGCAGCGGCCACAGCAGCTCGTCCTCGGCGCCGTGATGGACGCGAAGAAAGGCGAGCACGTTCTCGTAGAACGAACCCACCTTCGCGGCCCGCTCCCGGTCGCCATTGGCGCTGGCGCCAATCAGGTCGCTGGCTTGGCCGAACGCGTCGCGGAACAGGCCATGTGGGAAGCGCATGTCCGAGGTGTCGCAGTGGTGGGTCGTGGTCTCTTGGGGCATGGATGGCTCTCCGTTGGGACGATGGATGGATGCGCCGGGAGTATCACCCATGCCTGGCGCGGCCGCCATCCCCCGACCCGGCCATCTCGAGAGCAGGGCGGACATGGCCCGATCGGGCCATGTCCGCGGTCAGGTGAGGCCGAGGCGGATCGCCTCGGCCGCTGCGGCGGCGCGGGTGGGCACCTCGAGCTTGCGTAGCACCGCAGCGACATGGCGGTGGACGGTGTGCGGGCTGACGCAGAGCTGGCGGGCGATTGCCGGATTGCTGAGGCCGATGGTGACAAGGCGGAGCACCTCAGTCTCGCGCAGGGTCAAGGGCGAGGCTACCCCCGCTTGACCGGTCTCGGCGAGCAGACGACGGACGGCCTCGAGAGCGGCGGCAGCCTCCTCGGTACGTCCGGCCGCGCTCAGCAACGACGCCTCGTGGCGACGCGCCTGGGCGGCGTCGAAGCACGTTCCACAACTGGCGAATAGGCGCCCGGCCTCGCGATCGGCCGCGACCGCCGGGTCGACGTCACCCTTCAGAGCGTGGAGGGCGGCTCGCGCCAGGGCCAGCCAAGCCCGCGCCGGAACGGTGGCGATCCTGCTCGCGATAACCTCGAGTTCGTCGAGGGCGCGCTGCGCGGTCTCGACCTCACCGGCCGCGGCGGCGGCGCGCACCGTGAGCTGCTGGGAGAGGACGCGGCGAGTATCCCGCTCGCCGCGCGTCATCGTCTCCACCTCACCCGCGAGCCGCAGCGCGGTTACGGCCTGACCGGCATCGAGCGCGAGCTCGCCGCGGAGGCGCAAGACCTCGGCAGAGTCAGCGCAGTCGCGGAGGAGGTTACTCGCCGCTGCCGGATCACCGCGGCGGCGTTGGAGGTCCGCGAGCTTGACGAGTACGTTGCCGCGGATCTGACGGTGCCCCAGCCGCCAGTGCCCGGAACTGAGCATGGCGAGCGCATCGCGCAGCCGCGCCTCGCCCTCGCGGGTGCGCCCCAGGACACCGAGGATCCAGCCGTAGCTGGCCAGGCAGTTCGCCTTGAGGAAGCCGTTGGGACGGTCGCCGGCGGCCGCGAGCCCGATGCGGCACCACTCTTCGGCGCGGGCATAGTCCTGCGCTAATTCGCAGGCGGTGAGCGTGACGCAGAAGCAGTCGCCGATGACGAGGGGCGCGGTGGTGTCTCCAGCTGTGACTCCAGCCATCGCGTCATCCAGCAGCGCCATGCCAGCATTCACATCGCCGAGGAGGACCAGGGCGAGCCCGCGCTCGGCGTGCGCGGAGAGCTCAAGGTCACGGCTGCAGAAACGACGGGCGATGGTCTCGGCCTCGATCGCCGCGGCGGCGAGGCGCTGGTAGTCGCCGTCGAAGGCAGCGCGGTAGAGAAGGAGCCACCCGTGTT
>Ga0307372_10003279_pt1 | contig 25978 bp, 23 predicted proteins | sample OX1MG_FD_202533 | JGI IMG/M metagenome (GOLD analysis project Ga0307372, IMG submission 202533) | Soil microbial communities from Risofladan, Vaasa, Finland - OX-1 | ecosystem: Environmental > Terrestrial > Soil > Coastal area > Acid sulfate soil | place: Finland: Risofladan, Vaasa | collected...
ACACCCTGGCCGCCGCCGGGCACGCCTCGCTCGTTGCCGCCCAGGTGGCCGGCACCCAGGCGGCCTTCCGGGTCGGCGCCCTGGGCGCCTTCCTCGGATTCCTCCTGGCGACGGCGTTCGTGCGGACGCCGGTGGGACCGGCGACGACCTGACCGTCGTCGGGGGCCGACCGGGTCACTGCTGCTACCCGGCGCCGAGGTACGGGCCGTCGAAGGCGAAGGGCCCCCCGCCGGCCGCCGCCGGCCAGTAGCCCTTGCCGTCGGAGGTGGGCACGATATGGTCGACCGGTGAGACCAGGGCCGCGCCGACCACCCTTTTGCGAGTGAGCTGAATCCGATCGAGCTGGTTCGAGTCGATACCGAGGCGGCTTCGATTCGCTGGCGCGGGCTCATCGCCACCCACCACTACTTCGGCTAGACCCCGTTCGCCGGAGCACAGCTGCGCTATCTGGTCGAGTCTCCCCATGGGACACGTGAGCTCTCGGGTCCGCCGCGTCAGCGTGGGCGTGCGCACCACGAGACGGTCGAACAGCTCGGGCGAACACTCCGGGCCATCAGTGATACCCATATCGGTCGTGGGGAAACACAGACAGCTAACGCGCGCATGGACCGGCTTTTGAGCGAACTCGATGAGCTTCGCCACCGGTTCGAGACGAGCGCTGCCAACGACCTGGTTCCCACCGGACGAAAAGAGGAGGATCGGGCCGAGGCGGTGGCGAGGACCGTGACGGAGCGTTCTGCCCATCAACGTCATCGGTTGCGGAACTTGGCCCGGGTGTCAACACCTGGCCGAGGCATCGGGCGCTGAGTGGCCCCTTGACGGCCCCGGGTGACGACGACCGCGTGTCCCTGGCACCATCATTCGGTATTCCTGGTGGCGCGTCAGGGGTTGCGGACGTACCCCTCCGTATCGCTGCCGGATAGCTGGAGCTGGTCGAGACCCAGAGGACGCGCCCAGCGACGAGGAGTCGGCCCGCATCGCAGACTAGGAGATCGCGGCCGTGCGGGCCGAGAGGCAGGCCGTCGTTCCACCCGAGGGCCGGCGACCCATGGACCGCTGAGAGTGTGAACACAGAGCGCTCCCGATGATCTGTGCAGCTCCCCTTGTTTCACCGCCGAATCATCACCCCGCCCCTCAGGCCGGACAGCGACCGCGGAAGAAGGCCCCAAAGTCGTCGGGTACGCCATCGAGGAGCCTGCTGGCCACCAGCCCTTCGGCTGCCCGGCGCATCTGGGCATCGGTGAGCTTCATGGCCGGCGCCCTGAGCGGCCCCCCGCTGTAGCCCTGGAGCCACGCCTGGTACTTCCAGAGATAGCGATGGTTGAAGTTGGCCCCAGACGCCTGCGCCCGCAATGCCTCTCGTGCCTGGCGAGCCGGTTGGATCTGCCAGTAGAGCGCCAGGGCATCCTCGCTCCTGCCCTGGCGCCGGGCCTCCAGGTAAGAAGGGACGATCGAGCCGTAGTACTCGTAGTTGCTCGTGCCGATCCACGGGGTTCCGAAGAGCTCGTCCCACATCAGGAGGTTGGGCTCAAAGGGGTCGCAGACACGGAGCCCACGGTCAGTGAACCGGGTGAACATCTCGTGGGCGCCCACGACACCGGGGTGGCCGACCTCGTACTTGAGCGCGACAACATTGGGTTGGTCGGCCAACTCGCTCCACACCGACAGCGGGAAGCCGCTCGGGTCGAGCCGCTCGAAATTGTAGTGCGGTGCGCAGAACAGCACCACGGCGAGGTCGGTGCGCTCGCAGAGGGCCTGTGTGTACTCGGTGAGATGACCTACGGTCTGCGGGTAGAAGCTGTTGGGATAGGCGACCAGGAGCCCGTCGACCCCGATGGCCCACGCGTCTCGTGCGCATCCCAGCGTGTCCTCGAGCGAGTCGAACGAACCGTGCATGACGAAGTACTGGCGCCCCGCCGCCTCGTCGACGGCGATCTCCATGAACTCCCGCATCTCCGCGGCGGTGGTCCCGCATTCTGAGGTGAGTAGGGCGCCCCAGAACCCCAACTCGATATTGCGTCGCACGTCGTGTCGAATGGCCTGCTCGTTCAGACCTTCGAGGCCGGCGGTGAACGACGGCAAGATCACGTTGCAGACGCCGTTGAAATTCTCGAGCGCCCACGCCTTGGCATCGGCCTTGGCAAAACGTTCAGTGGGTGGCACTGATCTCTCCTCTCCTATGCATATGGTTTGATCGCCGGGAACGCCCCCATGTCCCGCCCGATGGCCCGTTCGACGGCCAGGTTGTACACGCCCACGGCGACGGCGACGTCCTGCATCGCATTGCCCGCCGACTTGAACAGGGTGATCTGCTCGGCCGACTCCCTGCCCACCGCACCCGCTTCGAGCTCCCACAGCTCGGCCACCGTCCCGAGATCGACGCCAGCATCCCCGGCGGCACGCCCGTCGCCAGACTGGGAGACCGTCCCTCGATCATCGACGATGACGACGTCACTGCACCTCCACACCTCGTCTTCGACCTCCCGAGCCTCGGCCCGCACCGAGCTCAGGCCGGTCACGTGCGCGCCGGAGCGGAGCCAGGCCGCCTCGAACACCGGCTCACGGGGTGCCCGGATGGCCACCGCCGTCGTGAGGCAGGCTTCGGCCACGGCCCGGGCCGACTCGACAGGGGTCACGGTGATCCCGAGTTCGGCCGAGAGGTCCCGGGCGAACTCGTCCCTGCTAGGTGGTCTGGGGCTGAAGACGACGATCTCGTCGAGCGATCGGAGCGAGGCGTAGGCGGCGGCGAACGCCCGTGCCTGCACGCCCGTCCCGATGATCCCGACGGTGCGCTCGGTGTCGCCGGCCAGGAGATGGGTCCCCAGGGCGCTGGTAGCCGCGGTCCGTCGGGTGGTGATCCAATTGGCATCCATCACCGACAACAGCTCACCCGTCTCGATCCGGTAGAGGTTGATGAGGTAGCGCATCCCGAGCCCAGCGGCGCGGTTCATCGCCTTGAACCCCATGTAACCCGAACCGTTCAGGAACGCCTGGCTGATCCGCAACCAATGCCCGCCTTCCTGGACGTCTGTCGTCTGGCGGGGTGGCATCTGCACCTGGCCGCGCGCCTGCTCGCCGAGAGCCCCCCGGAGCTCGTCGATGGCTCGACCCACATCGAGCACCTGCAGTACGTCCTGTTCGTCGAGCAACAACATCAGGTCATCCTCTCTTCGTTCAACGGCATTGTCTTCTCTTGTCCCGCCGCGGCTCGCATCCGAGCACCAAGGGTGCCGGCGGAGCGGTGACCGGGGGTCACCAGTCGACGGCGATGTACTTGGGCTCCAAGAACTCGAGGAGCCCGTGATGGGCGCCCTCACGCCCGAGACCGCTCTGCTTGGTTCCCCCGAAGGGTGCCGCGGGGTCCGACACCAGCCCCCGATTGACGGCCACCATCCCTGCGTCGAGCCGTCCGGCCACGCGGAGGCCCCGCTCCAGATTCCCGGTGTAGACGTAGGACACCAGTCCGTACTCGGTGTCGTTGGCCGCGGCCACTACTTCGTCCTCGTCGTCGAAGGGCATCACCGGTGCCACCGGGCCGAAGATCTCGTCCGCCAGCAGCTCCGCGTCGGCCGGGACGTCACCGATCACCGTGGGCTCGAAGAAGTACCCCGGGCCGTCGACGACGTTGCCGCCAACGACGACCGTGGCGCCTCTGGACCGCACGTCGGCAACGAGTGCCGACACCTTGTCGCGCTGTTTCTTGCTGACCAGGGGGCCCAACTCGACGCCGGCCTCGAGACCGGGCCCCACCCGCAGGCCGGCCATGGCCCGGGCCAGGCGCTCGGTGAACTCGGCGGCCACAGGGCGCTCGACGTAGAACCGGTTGGCTGCGGTACAGGCCTCGCCGCCGTTGCGCATCTTGGCCACCATGGCGCCCTCGACGGCATCGTCCAGATCGGCGTCGGAGAAGACCACGAAGGGGGCGTTCCCGCCGAGTTCCATGGAACAGCTCACGATGCGGTCGGCAGCGGCGCGCAACAAGAGACGTCCCACCTGCGTCGAGCCGGTGAAGGACAGCTTGCGCACGGACCTGTGGTGCAAGAGCGCATCCACCACCTCGGCGTTCCGCTCCGTGGTGATCACATTGACCACCCCGGGCGGAATTCCGGCCTTGGCCATCAGGGCCCCGATGGCGAGGGCGGTCAGTGGCGTCTCGCCCGCCGGCTTGAGCACCGTCGTGCAACCGGCGGCCAGTGCCGGAGCGAGCTTGCGTGTCGCCATGGCCGCGGGGAAGTTCCAAGGGGTGACCAGCAGGCTGACGCCGATGGGATGGTGTTCGACCAGGATCCGCTTGTCCCCCGACGGCGCCCGGACCATCTGGCCGTGTGTCCGGACGGCCTCTTCGGCGAACCAGCGGAAGAATTCGGCCGCGTACCGGACCTCGCCGACGGCGTCCGGTCGTGCCTTGCCGTTCTCACGGACGATCAGCTCGGCCAGTGCGTCCTCTTGCTGGCGCATCAGCTCGAAGGTGTTCCGCAACAGCTCGGCGCGCTCGCGGGGTGGGGTGGCGGCCCACGGGCCGGCCGCTTCCGCCGCCGCGTCGCCGGCGGCCAACCCGTCGATAACGGTGCTGTTGGGGACCGAGGCGATCGCCTCCCCGTCGGACGGGTCACAGACCTCGAAGCGCGACCCGTCCGACGACTCGACCCACTTGCCTCCGACGAACATCTCGCCGGGGAACGAGGCGAGGAGCTCGTCGGAGGCGGCCGTCGTCACCCCGCGTCGGCCCACGCTCATGCCGGATTGCGCCCCTCGTAGAAGCCGCTGTCATCGCTGGGCACCGTGAAGCCCGACGCCTCGACGCCGGCTCGCAACATGCGCATCTGGCCGGGGTTCAGTCTCATCTGTGGCATCCGGAGGAGGCCCCCGTTGAAGCCTTGGAGCCACGACAGATACTTCCACCCCACCCGGTGGATGAGGTTGGACCCACCCCAGGTCTGGCTCCATGCACCTTTGGCCTCCCGTGCCGGCTGGTAGCTCCAGTAGATCTCCATGGCTTCGTCCCACTTGCCCTCGTGGAGCAGGCGGAACCATGTCGGTACGCGGTTGCCGAAGGACTCGTAACCGCTGGTACCGATCCACTGCATGCCGAACCAGTCGACCAGCGCGGGAGCGGTGTGCTCCATCGGGCACTGCACGAGGACCTGGTCACCGCACTTGCGCAGCACGTCGGCCACCCCGGTGACGATGCCGGGGGGATTGGCCTCGTACTTGATGGCGGCAGACGTCTCGAATGCGGCCATCTCCACCAGGGCGTCATGGGGAAAGCTGGTCGGTGACAGGGAGCGGTAGCCCCACGTGACGACCGAGAAGAGGATGAGGGCCAGATCGGTCCTGTCGGCCACGGCGCGGGTCCATTCGACGACGTCGCTCGACGCCTTCGGCACGAAGTTGGTGGGGTATGCCAGGAGCCCGGCCTCAAGGCCGAGTCCGCACGCAGCGTCGGCGACTCGCATGGTCTCCTCGGTCGTGGAGAAGCTGAGGTGCGAGACGAGCTTGAAGCCGTCCGGCGCGGCATCGGCGGCCACTTCCATGAAGTGGATGTACTCGTCCACGGTCGTGCCGCACTCGGACGCCACCAAGGAGCCCCAGAAGCCCATCTCGGCGGCCAGGCGGACGTCGTGGGCGATGGCCACGTCGTTCAACTTGGAGAAGTCGTTGTTGAACGAGGGCAGGACGACGTTGCAAGCGCCGCGCCATTCGGCGCGTGATCGCTCCTTGACCTCATTGCGGCGATAGGGAAGTGCCATGGTTTCCTCCTTGGTTGATGGTTGATGGTTCATCGTCCGGCGACATGCCGGTGAGAGCGAGCGGACTAGTCGTCGAACTCCTCGAGCGGTGGGTCGACGGTCACCTGGCGTGCGGCGGCCGGGGTGTTGCGACTGCGGAGTGCCCGGATCCGACCGGAGATGACGACGGCGGAGATGCCGGGGATGTCACCGGCCGCCATGGCGGTGAGGGCCGTGCCCCCGACCGATCCCCACGGGGCGTCCATTATCACCAGGTCGGCGGCGGCCCCGGCAGCCAAGATCCCTCCGGGGATGTCGAAGATCCTGGCGTTGTTGCCGGTGGCCAGACACCACGCCACCTCGGGAGCCAGCCCGCCGAGTGAGCACAACTCGGCCAGCGTCTTCAGCACGCCAAGCGGCATGACACCGGTGCCGGTCGGCGTGTCCGAGCCCACCACCACCCGCGCCAGGGCCCCGGCATGGGAGGCAACCTCGAGGATCTCGAGCGACGACCGGAGGTTCCCGGCCTGGACGAGCTGGAGAGCGCCGTCGGTGTCGTGCACCAGCTGCTCGGCCCCGTCCACGGTCAGGGCGGTGGGTCCGCCGTTCACATGCCCGAAGATGTCGGGGCGGAGGACGAGGAGGGTCTCGGCGTCGATCGGCAACGACCCGGGCACGCTGGCGCCCCCCGTGTGGCACATCACGCGGATGCCGTGGGCTTGGGCATTCCGGACCTCCGTGGCACCGTCCTTGGGGTTGAGGTACGCACCGAACCCGAACTTGGCCAACCGCACGCCACCGGCCGCCAGCTGGGCGAAGTCGCCATCGCTCAGCCCCGGCTCGAGGATCACCGTGCCGGCGTGGACCTGCATGCCGTTGGGTCGGAAGTTGTCGAAGCAGGCCCGGGCGGCGAGGGCCAGTGCCTTGACCGCAGTCACGTCATGCGGCCTCCCCGGGGCGTGGATCTCCCCCGCCGAGACCACCCGGGTGATCCCGCCGTGGGTATAGCTCTCGAGGAACCCGACCGTGCGTTGGCGAGGTGTGTAGTCGCCGATCACGACGTGACAATGGGAGTCGATGAGCCCGGGGGCGACGGTGGCTCCACCGGCATCGACCGTCCGATGGGCCCGGGCGATACGGTCCGACAGATCGGACCGTCGGCCGATGGCTTCGATCATCCCGTCCGTGCAGATCAGGGTGTCGGCGTCGTCGATCACCGGAGCGGCGATGTCACCCGAGAGAATGGTTCCGGCGTTCACGACGGCCAAGGTGGTCACGACGAGGCACTCCGGGCTTCGTCCGCCGTCATGCCTCCGAGCCGGGCGTGCAACCGGCCGCGGTTGGCCACGGCGGCGATCACCACAATCTCGTCGGGGAGGGGGGCGTCGGGGATCCGGACCTCGATGGCGTCGTAGTGGCTTCGGACCCAGAGCTCGTCCTTGAAGGCCAACGGCACGTCGATGGCCGTTCCGGGACCACCGACCTTCGTCGCCGAGGTGATCCAGGCGGCGCCACCGCCGATGGCGCTTCGGAACGCGTCCCCGAAAGCCGACGTGAGGCAGGCGTTGGCGTGCTCCTGCTCGCCGGCTGTCCCACAGACAGCGGCCTTGCCGTAGCTCTCCGGAGGACATCCGAGCGCTTCGAGGGCGCGAGCGCCCAGCTCGCTCCCCAGTGCAGCGGACGGCTCGATCAGGGCCGAGAGATCCTCGACGAATCCCTGGCCGGCCAGAGGGTTGGCGACGACGGCCAGCGCCACCACCTTGCGCAGCGGCGTTCGGCCCGGCCGACCGGCAGCCGTGCGTGTCTCGTCCACGACAAGCTGCATCTTACGAACCTCCAGCACGGAGCCCTCCTTGAGTGTTGATGGGTACGGGTGGGTGGTAGTCGATTGGGTCTCCGCGCCCGCCGTCCGAATTGACGACGGCACCGTTGACGAACGGCGAAAGTGCGGGCGAAGCCAGGAAGACGAACGGTCCAGCCTGGTCGTTCGGCGCGGCCGCCTGTCCGAGGAGGTTGCCGGCGGCCAGGCGCTGCGTGCGGCCGGGGACGTCCTCCACGGTCCGCACCTCGCCGAGCGAGGCCAGACCGCTCAGCGAGGTGCGGACCGTCCCACCCGGTGCCACGCCGTTCACCCGGACGTCGGGGGCGAGCTCGCGAGCCAGGTGGGCGACGAGCCCCCGTCCGGCCCACTTGCTGGCCCCGTACAGGACTCCTGCCCCCTCTGGGTGGAAGGCGGAGCTCGACAACGTGAGGATGACCGATCCGTGCTGTCGCCGCAGTTCTCCGGCGGCGGCACGGACAGCGAGCACCATGCTCTTCACGTTGACGGCGAAGATCTCGTCGAACGCTGCCGACAGTTCGGTCGGGGCCAGGGATTCGATGGGCGCATGGAAGTCGAAACGACCGGCACAGCACACGAGGGTGTCGATCGCTCCGAAGGCACCGACGGTGGCATCCACCAGGGCAGCAGTGGCCGAGGGCTCGCTGGCGTCCCCCGTGACGGTGATTACGGCCGCCGGGCGGTCGGATGCCAAGTCGTCGAGCGGACTGGTGTCGAGATCGAGGACGGCGACACGCGCCCCTTCCTCGACGAACCGGTCGACCACGCCCCGGCCGATGCCGGTGGCCCCTCCGACAACCGCGGCGACCGAGCCGTCGAGCAGGCACCGGCTCACCGGGGGGAGTCCGTGACGGTGGGTGAGGGCCCGAACGGTTCCTCTAGCAGGGACGAGAACACCTCGGGTGCCTGCCACGTGAGGGACTCCAGCTGCAACGCGTCCAGGCGCACGCGAAGGCCCAGGCGGGGTGAGCTCACTTCGAGGCGGACCCCGTTGTGGGTAGAGACCCGCTGCAAGGTGACCTCAGCGAACTCGTTTGCCACCGTCACCGGTGCCGCGTCCGAACAGGTCTCGGAGGTACTCACGTCGGTCATAGGAACACGGACAGACTGTTGCCCGTGAGGTTGCTCTGGTCGACCGCCATCCACCGACGGTGAATGCGGAACGAGTCGCCGAGGGGTACCAGTTCGTCGCGCCGATCAGCCGAGTAGAGGTCGTGGGTGGGCTCGTCTCCCCGGTTCCGGTACACGAGGACGTTGGAACGGACCTCGAGCGCTCCGTCCTCCCCGGTACTGATGACCCGGACGTTGGAGACGAAATGGCGGGTCCGGGAGGGTGGCTGCTCGGCCCAGGCGTACTCGGACAGCAGCCGCTGCACACGGATGGCAAGGGTCTCCTTGGAGTCCCAGAACATGCGCCCACGATCTGAGAGCTGCGAGCCGGCCTGCGCCTCCCGGGTGACACGGAGGGGAACCTCGTAGGTGGCGTCGTCGGCGAAGAGTTCAAGCCACGCCTCGAATCGTCGATCGTCGACCAGCTCGGCCTCGAGGAACAGGAAGCGCTCGACCATGGCGACCAGGGAACGGTCGCCGGCCCCGGGGTCCTTCGCCGACGGGTCGGAGGCGGTAACGCTGGGGGTCATGGCTGCTCCAGGAGGTCGAACCAGGTCTGCCACAGGTTGCGGAAGTTGGTCTCGGTCACATAGGGCTGGACGGCGACGCCTGGACCGGGGAAATCGGGCAGTGGCTCGTGGCCCAGACCCATCAGGTACGGGAAGGAGACGTCCCGGCTCAGCGGCGAGCCGGCCATGCGGGTCACCCGCGACCAATTGTCGAAGTCGTCCTGTTCGAACATCCCGGCATGGCCGAACGCCAACGTATAGGCGCGGTAGGCCTCGCGTTTGTACTCATCGGAGGCGTCGGTGGGGACGAGGCACCAAGACAGCATCTGCATGCGCCCGACCCCAATGGGCTGCCACAGGCGCATGGTGCAAAAGCGCAGCCCGGGCTCGCCCGGTACCGTGCTGAAGGGCTGGATCAGCAAGGAGAGGTTGGGGAACACGGTCCCGACTGCCGTCCGGGTCTCACGGAAGATCGACAGCTGCTCTTCGGTGAGCTGCTGTTCCATCAGGGCGACGACGTCGTCGGGATACCCGAAGAACGGTGGCATGCCCGGGGTCCGACCGAGCCCGATCCCGTGCCCCTTGCCCGGAATATGCACGGCGTAGCCGGCGGCATGCGTCGATGCCGAGGAGGCGTAGTAACCGAGCTGGAACCCGAATTGGTGGGCCACGGGCGTGTGGTAGCCGTCGCCCGCGAAGTTCTCGGCACAGATCTTCCAGTCGACGTCGGCCACCCATCGGTCCGGCGGCGCATAGGCCTCAGTACCGTTGGGCCCCGGACGCAGGTACAGGTCGAGATAGAACTGGAACCCGCCCAGGTATTCGTCGAGCGACGGAGCGTCCGGATCGATGCACCCGAACACGAGCCCGGCGTACGTCTCCGTGCGAACGGGGAGCAGTCCCCAGTCATCCCGATCGAATGTCTTGTCGTAGACCGTCCGGATCTGGGGCACGCCGATAAGCTGACCGGTATTGGTGTAGGTCCATCCGTGGTACGAGCAGCGGAAATGCGATGCATTTCCCTCCGATGCCTTGCAGACCTGATTGCCGCGATGGCGGCACATGTTGAGGAAGCATCCGATATCGCCCGATTCGCTCCGGGCCACGATGACCGAATTGCCCGCCAGGCTGCGGAGCACGTAGTCGCCGGGATCGGGCAGTTCGCTCTCGTGGGCGAGGAACAACCACACCCGGCTGAAGACGCGCTCCTGCTCGAGATCGAACACCACGGGCGAGTTGAAGATCTCCGCCGGCAGGCGGCCGGCCGGCAAGTCGGACCTCACCCGGTCCAACAGGCGCTCCCTCTCCTCGGAACGCTCCGATGTCCGTGTCATCGCACCCCTTCTGGATCAGCCGTGTCGAGGTCTGCTCGGACGATGGATGTCCCGGTGAGCCACGCAGGGACCGCCTCGTATGCCAGGGTGCGGTACGGCGATGCACCGGTGGCACCGGCAACGACCAGCCAGGACCGGATCTCATGGGCCCCGTTGCCGGACCGATCGATGTCCTCGTCGGTGAGGTCGAGAAGCTCGTCCGCCCGCCCCTGCTCGAACGCGTCCAGGACCCGCCGGTCGAAGTCGGGGTCGATCTGGCCCGCTCCGGGCAGCCCCACCCAGTGAGACAACCCGCCCGTGCCCAGGACCATCACCCGTTCGGCCACGTGCTGGTCGGAGATGATCTCGGCCAGGGCGGTCCCGAGGGCATGGCAACGTCGCAACGAAGGGTACGGGGGATGGACGCTGTTCACCACGATGGGGACGACTGGGACCTGCGCCCCGGTGTCGAGGAGGGTCAAGGGAACGGAGAATCCTTCGTCGAAGCCGTACGCGCCGGCCATCAACGACGGATCGAAGTCTCGACGGAGAAGACCCTCGTACAGGACTTCTCCCAGCCGCTCGTGTCCCGGATATTGGATGCGCGGAATTCTCAAGAATCGAGAGAATGCATCCGAAGCGGGCAGCGGGTACTCCCGCGCACTTCCCACGGAGAATGCCGGGAAGTTGGACAGGAACAAGTTGGTGAAGTGCTCCGACGAGACGGCCACGATGGCATCGAGGTCGCTGGCCGCGGCACCGGTCGCCAGCTCGGCGAATCCGCCGAGCACGTGCCCGGCCGCGGCGGGGTCCGCCCGCTCCGGAAACCCAGTGATGCCCGGTGAGTGAGACGTGCACGCCGCCAACACGATCGATCCCATCAGTCGGTCCGCTGGCGTGTTGCGGCACCGGGGGAGCGCAGCGCCGCATAGTAGTCGTCACGGGAGACGCCGAGCTCGAGCGCACCGAAGTACAGCAGCAGCGGGTTCACGCCGAGCGCCAACAGTGTGGAGAAATCACCGTGCTGCATGGCCGTGCGCTCGGAGTCGTCGAGGCCGTATTCGCTCATCGTGGCGGTTCGGTTACTGGTCATACGTTCGACCACGTCCGGATCATGGCGGAGATCCCAAAGGAGGCGTTGCAACTCGAAATGTTCTGACATGCCCTCCCTTTCCGTGATGAGGCGCCGACGCGGGGATCCCGACCGGTAGAGTCGGAACAGGTACCCTTGGAAGCCAAGTCCGTCTGAGGGGCGCTGGCTATTCCCCGAACGGGTACATTGCGGACCAGGTTCCATGAGGGGCAATCGGCAGAGAGCCGACGCCCATTGTCACCTGTTCGGGTACATTTGGCCCTTACCCCTAGCAACCGGGTAGTGGGTCGGTCAACCTTCACTTCACCAAGTCCCCCGCCAGCGGCTCAGCCGTCGGGAGACCCGAGTGGAGGAGGGTATATTGCGAACCACCGAGGCAAGGAACGGGGCCCGCCGCCCGGCCATCGCATTGGCGACAATGGCGGTCGGCCTACTGCTCGCAGCGTGTTCGAGTTCGGCCGGTAGCAGCTCGACCACCTCGACCGGAGCGCCCAACTCGGGAAGCTCGGGGGCGAAGACCGGCTTCACCATCGGATTCTCCAATCCGCAGGGGACCCAACCGGCCCTGGACGTGTTCCAGCAGGCGCTGACCTCGGCTGCCGGACGTGAGGGGATCAAGGTCACCTCGCTCAACGCCGGCCTCTCGGTCAACAGCCAGGTGTCGGACATCCAGCAGTTCATCAACGAGAAGGTGAAGGCCATCGTGGTGTTCCCGTTGGCCGGTCCACCGCTCGTCCCCGTCCTCACCGCAGCTCGCAAGGCGGGGATCGCCGTGCTGGGGTACAACGCCGTCACCACCGACGCCGCGTCGGCCTCGGCGCTCTACCCCTTCAGCGCCGACATCAATCAGGGCCTCATCCACCAGGGTGCGACGCTGGCGGCAGCATTTGTAGTCAAGCAGCTGCACGGCAAAGGAAACGTGCTCGGCGTGGGTATCGCGGCACCGGTGCCCTCGCTCCACGCGTTCATGAGCGCGGAGCAGACAGCGGTCACGTCGGGCAATCCGGGGATCACCTGGCTCGAGACCGTGGCCGACCAGACCGATGACATCACAGGGGCGGCCGCTCCGGTTGCCGATGCGCTGACCAAGTACGGCAATAAAGTCGATGCCGTCATGGCCTACTTCGACGGTGCCGCCATCGGGGCCGCTCAGTCGCTCAAGGCGGCTGGAGTCCACGCAGTCGTGGTCGGTCAGCAGGGCAACAGTGACGGTATCGCCGCTATCAAGAGCGGCGAGATCGCCGCCACCATCAACGAGATGCCGTACGAACAGGCGGTCATCGCCCTGGCCATGGTCAAGGACCTGGTGGCGGGTAAGTCCCTGCCGCTGGTCGTGCATCCACCGGTCCAGCTGGTGACCAAGGCGAACCTGGGACAGTACGTCCCCTGGGCCACCGGCTTGGCGGAGGTGGCGTCGGGGAAGCTGAAGCCACCGACCACCCTGTCGGCCAATCCCACCGCCGGGTGAGCGGAGGGGCGTTCGTGGCCGCGCCAGCGATACGGCGAACGGTCCTGCGGTCGTGACCGCTGCCGCCGCCGTGTCGCTGGTCGGCATCACCAAGGAGTTCCGGGGGACACCGGTCCTACGCTCCGTCGACTTCGAGCTGGTGGCGGGCGAGGTGCATGCGTTGGTAGGCGCCAACGGCTCCGGCAAGTCGACGCTCATGAAGATCGTCTACGGGGTGCACCGGCCTTCCGCCGGGGCCATGCGGGTCCGTGGTGAGCCCATCCACCTGCGCAGTCCGCGACATGCGCTGCGCACCGGTATTGCAGCCGTGCCCCAGGAGCTCCCCTTGGTCGGAACCATCACCGTGGCCGAGAACGTGTTCTTCGGGGATCTCCCCTGCCGTCGGGGGCTCGTCGATTGGGGGACGCTACGACGGCGGGCTGCCGAGGTGCTGACCGTCATCGACCCGGATGGACGGATCGATCCGGACCAGTTGGTGCAGACAGTCGACCTTGCCGGCCAGCAGCTCGTCTCCATCGCCCGCGCCTTGGCCCAGGGTGCCGACATTCTCGTCTTCGACGAGCCCACCAGCTCCCTCGACGCCGACGCGGCGGCGCGGCTGTTCGACGTCATCGAACGTCTCCGTGACGATGGTCGGGCCATCGCCTTCATCTCCCAGAGGCTCGATGACATCTTCGCCATCGCCACCCGAGTCTCGGTGCTGCGTGATGGAGCGATTGTCGCTCGTCTCCCGATCTCCGAGACCAGCTCTGCCCGCATCGCCGAACTGATGGTGGGGCATGCCCCCGTGAACCCGTCTCGTCGGGTCCAGATCTCCTCGGGCCCCGAGATCAAGGATCCGGTCCTGGCCGTCGAGCACCTGAGCGTCGGCCATGTCCAAAACCTATCCTTCCATGTCGGCCGTGGCGAAGTGGTGGGTCTTGCCGGTCTGCCCGGCGCAGGACTCGAAGAAGTGCTCGGGGCGCTGTACGGACGCCGCCGGCCCACGGCAGGGACGGTGACGTTCCTCGGTCGGGAGATGACCAGGTGGCCGACGAGACGTCGCGTCGGTGCCGGTGTCGCCTACGTCTCGGGGGACCGCCGGGGGGAGGGGCTGGTTATGGCCCAAACCGTCGCCTTCAACCTGGCGATGGTCCTGAACAACCGCCCGAGGTTGTCGTGGATCTCGCACCGCGGGCAACGTCACGCCATCGACGGGGTCATGGCCGAGCTCCGGGTGACGCCACCCGCGCCCGATGCCCAGGTCTCCATGCTCTCGGGAGGGAACCAGCAGAAGGTGGTGGTCGGGCGTTGGCTGCTGGCCGATGCTCGGTTCTGGATCCTCAACGACCCGACCCGCGGGGTAGACATCCACGCTCGTAACGACATCCATCGGCTCATTCGTGCTCGCGTGTCGGCCCAGGGCGGCGCCCTGATGACCTCCTCGGACGTACGCGAGCTGCTCGAAGTCTGCGATCGCGTCCTGGTCCTGTCGCGGGGCGTGCTGGTGGCTGAGCTCGAGCCGGCGCACTCCTCCGAGCACCAGGTCCTGGCCCTGGCCGGGGGTGCGGGTACCGGATCCGATGCCCCCCGCCGTCCGATGGCCTTCGACGATGACGGTTCGGTCCCCAATGATCCCGACAAGCACGGAGCCCGCTGAACCATGTCCTTGCCCTTCACTACGCGCCCACCGATCGAGACAGCGAGGGAAGGGCAGGCGGCCTTGCCGCTGGACCGCAGCCCCGGGCGCTGGCAGGGGGCGCGATGGGTGCATGCCCGCGTCCGGAACTTCCTCGGAGCGGCGATCGCGCTGGTCATCCTGGTCGTGCTGCTGGGCACGACCGAATCGACGTTCCTGACCGTCGGGAATCTGAAGAATGTCCTGATCACCAACAGCTCGCTGATGATCGTCTCCGTGGGGATGACCTTTGTGCTGATCTCTGCCGGGTTCGATCTGTCCATCGGGGCGATGATGGCCGTGTCCGAGGAGCTGCTCTACGAGTTCCTCCGGGCGGGAGTGCCAGCCATCGGTGCCGTTGCCTTGGCGCTGGTGGCCGGCTTCCTTATCGGAGCGTTGATCAACGGGGTCCTGGTCGGAGTGCTCGGCATCAACTTCTTCGTGGCCACGTTGGGCACCATGACGCTCCTGTACGGCCTGGTGGACGTCATCACCAACGGTGCCAGCCAGACCATCCAGTCCTCGACGCTCAACCGCATCGGGAACGGCACGCTGTGGGGGATCCCCATGCCGATCCTGTTCATGGTGGTCATCGTCGTCCTGGGGGGCGTCACGCTTCGCTGGACCCCCTACGGGCGATCGATCTACGGAGCGGGCGGGAACCGCGAGGCAGCGCGCCTGGCCGGCATTCCCGTCCCCTTCGTCATCATGTCCGTGTACGGGATCGCCGGACTGTGCGGTGCGTTGGCCGGCGTGGTGAACGCCTCCCGCCTGGCCGCAGCCACACCGACGGACGGCTCGTCGATTGCGTTGATCAGCGGAGCGGCCGTCTTGCTCGGAGGCACGAGCCTCTTCGGCGGAACCGGTGGGATTTCCGGCACGGTGGTCGGGGTGGCGGTAATCGGGGTTCTGGGCAACGGGGTGAACCTTCTCGGTGTCTCCAACTTCTGGCAGGACGTGGTGACCGGTGCGGTACTGATCGGAGCGATCCTGCTCGACCGGCTGCAACGCCGAGGCCAGGTCTTGCATTGACGGGCCGACTGCCCGCCTGGGACCGAGCGTGACGCTCCTCTATGAAGCCATGACCCAGTCCTTCGTCGACGAGGGCGTCGAGGTGGTGTTCTGCCTGATGGGCGACGGCAACAAGCACTGGTTGGTTGACATGGCGGCCCAGCGGGGCGTCCGCCTGGTCCATGCCCGGCACGAAGGAGCGGCGCTGGCCATGGCGGACGGCTACGCACGGGCCGGAGCGGGGGATCTGGTCGGCGTCTGTGCGGTCACCTATGGACCGGGGGTGACCCAGCTGTCCACCTCCTTGATGGTGGCGACGAAACACGGGACCCCTCTGGTGGTGTTCGCCGCCGACGTGCCCGACGGCATGCGCGACAGCGGCGGGCACCTCGACATCGACGAACGTGCGGTGCTCGAGGCCGCCGGCGCGTCCGTCCGGGAGATCCGGCACCCGCAGCGAGCCCGGGACGATGTGAGGCTGGCGTTCCACGATGCCCGTGTCCTCGGTCGACCGGTGGCGCTCCTGGTCGGTGTCGACGTGCAGGAGCAGTCGGTCGGCCACGGCGCCGCCTCGTCCGGAGGGCCCATCGCCATCCCCCGCGGAAGGGTTGCCCCTGATCCGCGCGCCGTGGACGACGCCGTCGACGTCCTGGCCCGAGCAGAGAGGCCACTGATCCTCGCCGGACGGGGTGCGATGGCTTCGGACGCCCGTGAGCTGGTCGTGGCCCTGGCCCACCGCCTAGGCGCCGTGGTGGCCACCACGTTCCTGGCCAAGGGCTGGCTGGACGAGTACCCGGCATCGGTGGGGATCGCCGGGGGATTCACCCTGGAGGAGTCCCGAGGGGTGATCGAGAGCGCCGACTGCGTTCTTGCCCTGGGTGCCAGCCTCAACGATCACACCACGGACCACGGGCGCCTGTTCGGGACGGCTGCCGTCGTGCAGGTTGATCTGCGCCCGCACGCCCTCGTCCGCAACCAGGAGGGATCCGACGTCTATCTCCGGGGCGACGTCTCCCAGACGGTTGGGGCGTTGCTCGCCGCCCTGGAGCAGACGGGATCGGCGCCAGGCCCGTGGGCGGGATCGATCGACCCGGTGGCACTCGACCCCAGGTCCGCCCACGTCGCCTCGACACCGATCGACATCGAAGAGGGCCGTGTCGATCCTCGCCGGCTCATGCTGGCACTCGACCGCGTGCTGCCCGACGACGCCCTGATCGTCGTGGGAGGGGGCCATTTCATGGCGTTTGCCGCCCAGTACCTCTCCAATCCGGGACGGCGCAGCTTCGAGATGGCCTTCGATTTCATGACGACGGGGCAGGCCGTGCCGACCGCCATCGGGGCTGCCGTGGCCAGGCCGGACCGGATGGTGGTGGCCATCGAGGGAGATGCCAGTTTCCTGATGCACGTCCAGGAGCTCGAGACCGCGGCACGCTCTGGCATCCCCCTGTTGGTCATGGTCATGAACGACGGGGCGCTCGGGGCCGAGTACCACAACCTCCGCGCTCACGGCCTCGATCCGTCGGAGGCTCTCGCGCCCACTCCAGACCTGGCTCGGCTGGGCCGGGCGTTGGGCGGGGCCGGGATGCGCCTCGACTCCCTCCAGCAGGTCGATGAGCTCATGGGTTGGTTCGAGCCGTCGGGTGGACCCCACGTGGTCGACTGTGCCATCTCGCGCCGAGTCGTCGGTCCCGTCTGATGCCGGAGCTGGTCGACGACGCCATGGGCGGGCGGGCCGGCCGGCCGTGGTCCGGTCTGGCCAGGTGTGTTCGCTGATCACGGGGGACAGATCAAGGGGTGTCCGCCGGGCTGCCAGGCTATACTCTTCCTACGAAACCGTCACCGCTTTCTACGTTGTTGCCCCGCTCCAGGGTGCAGAGTGTCCTCGACGTCGTCGGGGCGTTGCAGCAGGCTGCTTCGGCTAACGACGTGCAGTCCGCGTACCTGACCGCGATCTCCACTGCGGTGTCGGCCGGCGGGCATGGCTTCTACGTGCTCGACCCCTCAAACGGGAGGCCGGTCGACGTGGTGGCGACGGTGCCCGACAGCTTCCTGGAGCGCTACGAGAACGAGGGACGCTACGACGACCCGGTGCTCGACCAGGCCATCGCCGCCCGAACCCCGATCGACTCGAGCCGGCTGTCCTCCGGACGGTCCTGGTCGGCTTCCGCCGTGCTCGCGGTGCTCCAGCAGGCCGGCTTCTATCACTCCCTCGAGGCACCGGTCCTGGTGGACGGTGAGGTCACGGCCACCTTGAACATGGCCCGCCAGCCGGAGGCGCCACCGTTCTCGAGACAAGACCTCACCGTCATGCGCCACGTCGCCGAACAGGTCGGTGCCGCGCTTACGCGCGCCCAGCGGTACGAGCAGGTCACCCGCGAGGCGCTCGTGCTGGCCGATGCGTTGGACGCTTCGGAGCAGCCCATCGTCATCACGACCGTGGAGGGACAGCTCATCTTCCGCAACCGGATGGCAGCTCGTCCGATGCCGGGGTCGTCTATGAGCTACTTCGACCGAGTACAGCCGGTGCTGGGCGCTGCGCTGGACCAGTTGCGCAGTGGCACCAAGCGGATCGCCAACGTCCAGGAGCACGTGGCGACGCACGCCGGCACCCAGTCCGAAGGGAACGCCGATCCTTCTATGGTGCGCAGATCGTCGCCCGGAGACGAACTGATGGCGGTCAAGGCCGTCCGGCTGCGATCCGGCAACAATGCCGTCGTCTCATTCGTCTCCCAACGCCACGCCCAGTCGATCGGCCTCCCCGACAGCGCCACCCCTCTCTCCCCGCGGGAGAGAGGCATCGCCGATCTGGTCAGCCGCGGACTCACCAACCGACAGATCGCCGAGCTCTCCTACGTGAGCGAGAACACGGTCAAGCAGCACCTCAAGCGCATTTTCACCAAGCTCGAGGTGAACTCACGTGCGGCGCTGGTCCAGGCGGTGTGGCAGGCGTCCACCTCCGACGACACGTCTTGAGGTGCCACGAAAGACGGAGAGTGACGCTTGCGGCCGACGACGAGGACATGAGCGTGGCTCGGCGACTCCGGACCGGCACGGGCACATGGCGGGCGTCGGTCGCACTGGGCGCAGTGATGCTCGCCGCCACGGGGCGCTCGGCCAGTGTGCAGCCGTCCACCGCCGGGCTGGTGCTCTCACCCCCGGCCGGCACCTCGGTCTGTCCGTCCCGCCCGTCCTGCCCCGTGTCGTCGGCCTGTGCCAACTCCGAGCCTGTGGGTGGAGTGGCATGTGGCCCTCCCGCTGGCCAAGAGCGTCGCGGTCGGGTCAACTCGAATTGGCGCTTCCAGCGGATGAGAAAGGGCTGCCACTACACAAGGAAGGACTTGTCGAAGACACCCTCGTAGAGGCCCTCGAGGGGTGACCGCCTCAACCGCATCCTGACTGCCTTTCGTTCCGATCTCCTGAGCACTCGAACAGTGCCCACAAATCTCAGTGGCAGCACTCCTGGCAGCATCGATAAGGCAAATGGCCGAGAAGCAGAGCTGGTAATCCTGGCTACCAGGAGTTTCCCGAATCTGAGTGCGCCCCCGAGATTTGAACCCGGAACCTGTGTTCTGATGGCACAGGAGTTGACGGACGAGTAGTTCCCGTTCCACCACCGTTCCATCAGACTCCCCGGATTGGACCGGACTTGCCAACATCGATCGACGGCGGGGGAGTGCCAGGAGCGGAACTGACCAGGGGATTCGGATCCTTCACTGCCGTCCGGCACCGTTGCCGTCGTAGTTCAAGTCTCCCTCCGACGCGACAACGCGGGAAGCTTCCCGCTCACTGCAGTGGGCCTACCCCCTCCTGCCAAGAATGGATGTCTGGATTGCTGAGTCGGAGATGGGGCCTGGTGGGTGTGTCCGGCGTTCCGGTCGGACTCGCAACCATTCTGGAACGGTCTGACCCGACCCGGCGACGGGGGCACTCCGGCCGAGCTTCGGACGGATGTGATTCAGGCCTGCAGGTGGCGGTCGGGAGCCTCAGGGATGTCAAGCGGAGATCGTCGTTCGAGTAGCCATCCGAACTCGTTGCCCTGGGTACCCTCCTCGCCGGGTCGCACCGTATCGATGACGTCGAAACACGCTCTGAGCTCCCCTGCAGCGTAGGCCATCACGTCCTCGAATTCGCTCATGTCCCACACGTGCGCGTGTACGGAGCGACGCCGATGCAGTTCTATCTCCTCCGAGCTCCGTTCGGAAATGAGCACATTGGTATCCCGACCGTCCCCCGTCGATTTCAGGCACCCGATGATGAAGTCGACGATATGAGCGTCGTCGACCTCTCGGACATCACGCCGGTACTCGTCGACGAGGTGCGCCAGTGGTGTGGGCGCTCGTTCACGGTCGAATGTTGAGTGCCGATCGGGCAACAGGAGGATCAGGAGACCACCAGGCCGGAGCACGCGGTGGATCTCCACGAGCATGGCCAGCGGATTGGCCAGATGCTCGATGATGTGACTCGCAATGGCGAAGCTCTGACTCTCATCCACGATTACGTTGAGACGGTCAAGATCAAGGTTCACCGGAATGTCCGGTTGCAGAAACGTCTGAGGGTCGCCCAGTTCAGGAAAGAGCGAACTGTTCTCCCCCGGTTCCCACCGATCGAGGTAGCGGACCTTTACCCCAGCAGGCACTGGGAACGGACTGTGGCCCGGCCCGAGCTCGATTCCCTCACCGACGAGTCGAGATGCGAACCGGCGGCGGGCGGCGAGCGGATCCGGGACGGTCGCCTGTCCCTGCTCGACGAGACCCGCGGGAGGTTCCTGCTGTCCCGAAACGTCCATGTCCGTCCGTCGACGTGATCTAGGCCACGCCATTCGACTCCAACCTCACCGTGCGGACCCAACCCATGATTGCCGTGACAGTACCAAAGGACCCGTGGGAAACCCGGCAATCTGCGCCCCAGCTTCGGCTTCGCGTCCGCTCGGGACTACCGGATCCGCTGACTGCTCCACGCCGGCGAGGCCGAACGGGCGCCTGCTCGTGCCGTGTCCGCCAACGTCTGCGATGCTCGCGGAGCGGGCTCGGCGCCACTCCACCGGCAGGTCCGGCGGGCGTCCAGTGCCCCGTTCTGTGCGGGTCTGCGCCTCAGCGAGGTCCCCGACATCGCCGGCCATGGCGCGGCTTCGGCCCGCCGCTCGGGTGGTCATCCGGCATCGGACGGCAGCGCTCCGTCGCATGGGCACGTGGCGCTCGAGTCCTATTTCGTTCCCACGATGCAGCGCGCCACGCCCGGAACCCGGACCCTGTCGTCCTTGTCGAACGCGCGCACCTGCGCGATGACGCGTGCCCGGATCCGCTCCCGCGCCAGATCGTCGACCTGCTGGAGCGCCCCGACCGCGAGCGAGACGTGCTCGCTGATCATCTCCCAGTACTGGGCGGGCGAGCGCGTCACGAGTTCGACGCCGACGTCCCATTCGGCAATGTCTCGCAGCCCCGCGCCCTCGTACAGGGCACTGACGCATCCCGGTGCCGCACACCGGAACATGTTCGGCCCGTCCGGGTCGGGAGTCGCCAACACCGCCTCGGACTCGATTGCCTCCATGGCGATCGTCGTCCACGGGTTCTCCTCGGGCTTGATCCATACCGACGAACAGAGCCGTCCGCCCGGCCGGAGCACGCGCGCGAACTCGGCCGTCGCCCTTCCCATGTCGGGAAAGAACATGTACCCGAACCGGGCCGACACGCTGTCGAACGTGGCGTCGTCGAACGGCAGGGCGTCGGCGCTGCACACCTCCGTCTCGATGTTGGCGACTCCTTGCGCCCGGGCCCGTCGTGCGGCGATGTCCAGCATCTCCGCCGCGAGGTCGGTCAGGACGACGCGTCCCTTCGGCGCCAGTCTCGCGATACTGAGACCCGGCTCACCGGTGCCCGCGGCAATGTCGAGGTGCTCGTGGTCTTCCGCGATGTCGAGACACCCGATCATCGCTGCGCTGACCGGGCCCAGCTGCTCCATGATGACCAAGTCCCACTTCTCCCAGCCCGCAGAGAGCCCGGCCCACGTCGCTCGCTGAGCGTCTCGGATCTCCTCCGCTCCCGGCATCGGCCCTCCTCCTCCTGATGCGTCCTCCGGACGCGAAGGTACTCCTTGGCCGCAGCCGACACCGCCCGGTCGGGCCTCGTCCTGCCACCCGGTCCGGCCGCACACGACGACGAGTGCGGCATGTGCCGGCTCCGGCGGAGTCGACGGCCGGCAGGGCGCGCACGGCAACCTTCCGTCGAGCACGGCGGCCACACCGCCGGTGGGGCGGGTCGGGTCAGCCGTCGCTCTTGAAGCGCTTGTAGTTCTTGACGGCCCGTCCGAAACGGCGATCGGCCGCACGCCGGCCCTGTTCGTCGGCCCGCAGCGCAGCCGCCGCCGCTTCCTGCCGCAGCGACTCCCAGGCGGCGAACCGCTCGAGGGACACGTGGCCGCCCGCCACCGCCGTCCGCACGGCACAGCCAGGTTCAGACCCGTGGGTGCAGTTCCGGTAGTGGCAGTCCATGGCGTACTCCTCGATCTCGGGGAACACCGAGTCGACCGTCGACTCGTCGGTCCAGAGGCCGACCTCGCGCAGTCCGGGCGTGTCGACGAGCACGCCACCACCGGGAAGTGGGTGCAGCTCCCGTGACGTGGTCGTATGACGTCCCCGATGGTCGGTGGCCCGGACGGACGACACCGATGCGACCTCGCCGCCGACGAGCGCGTTGACCAGCGTCGACTTACCGGCCCCCGACTCGCCCACCAACGCCAGTGTCCGCCCGTCGACATGACGGCGCAGGTCGTCGAGGCCCGCACCAGTCACGCACGAGACAGCCACGACGTCGAGCATCGGGTCGATCTCCTGCACCCGGCCGATGAGCGCGTCGACACCACCTTCCTCCTGGACGAGGTCGATCTTGGTGAGCACGACCAGCGGTACGGCTCCGGAATCCCAGATCTGCGTCCGCGTGCGAAACATGCGACCGGCCTTGAGCGGTCGGTCCGCGCCGAACACCATGGCCACGACATCGACGTTTGCGGCCAGCAGCTGCTCGTCCGCCCCGGGACCGCGACGGCGCAGCAGGGACGAGCGCTCCAGGAGGTCGACGATCACCGCGCCGCCCTCGACCACGACCCAGTCACCGACCGTGAGCACGGCGACGTTGCGGCGGACCGGCAGATGGATGAGCCCGCTCGAGGTCGCTACGAGCGGCGCGGCGCGATCGTGTCGCACGATGCGGCCCGGCTGGGTGTCACCGTCCGCGAAGCGGGCGAAGAGGACGGACCAGTGATCATCCCAACCGTAGGCACCGAGCATCGTTACGACGGTACCCCTGTCGGGCGGCAACGCCGCCCGACATGATCGCCCTGCCGACCGCACCGGATCAAACGCTCCCGGCCCGATACGAAGGCCGCCACGGCCCGCGTCTGCTCAAGGTCGGCCCCGTCCGCGTCGAAGGATCGTCTACGGGTTCCGGGTCCTGCCCGACGCGGAGAACGGATGCGCGCACGATGCGGACGGCGCGGAACGGAGAGACCGGAATGGCAGACCATCAGGCGGGATGGCTCCTAGACGTCGAGGACTCGGCCCCGGCCTCCGGCGGACTTCCCCTGCTCCCTCCCATGCCTCCTCCGCCGGGCCCGCCCCTGCCCCTGCCCGTCCCCTCCCTCCTCCAGCCATTCGAGGCACCGGCACCACCGCTGTGGCCGACGACCCCGGGTGACGTCGTGATCTCGAGCAGCGACCACCCCGCCACGAGTCGACGGAGACTCGCCACGTTCGTGATCGGGGCGGTGGTGGTGCTCGGTGCCGGCACCTACGGGGCCATGCTCCTCGCCACGGACGGGACTGCGCCGCTCGCCATCCAGTCGCCCACGGAGGCGAATTCGAAGCTCTATGCCGCGGCTGTGGAAGTCGGTACCTTCCACTACGTGAGCAGCTCCTCCGCGGAGATCGCCGGCAGGAAGGTGACGGGTACCCAGAGCGGTGACGTCGGGCAGAGCGAAGGAGTCCAGTACCTGACCAGCGGGGTGGGGGACTACGAGGTCATTGTCGTCGGTTCTGCGGCCTACATGAGCGCCGACCTGGCGACCCTGGAGAACGTGCTCGGCTACTCGCCTTCGGAGGCCGCGCCGTTCGTCCACCAGTGGATCGCCTTCGCTCCCTCCGACGCCCCCTACAAGGCGGTGGCCGCCAATGTCACGACGGAGACCACCTGGACCAACAGTTCCGCGTCCCCGACGGACGGGTTGCCACAGACTCCGGTATCCGTGACCGGCGTATTCACCGCCAACGGCGAACCCGTCCAGTCCGTCCGCTACGCGATCGACGGAGGCAACGCGGCCGCCGGGGACACGTATTCCGGAAGCGAATCGATCACCTTTGCCGCAACCGACCCGCACCTGCCTCGCGTCGCCACCGAGCGCCTGTCCGGAACGGTGAGTCAGCGACCGACAACGTCGAGCACCCGAACCACCTTCAGTCACTGGGGCGAATCCGTCAGCGTGAAGGCGCCGACGACGACGATCGCGTATTCGACCCTTCCCCAACCCTCCACGACAGCATGACCGTCCGGATGCACCCCGCACGTGCACCTGTGGCCCGGCGATCTGGCCGGAGCGACGTCGCGCCGGGAGACGCCATTGCGGAGGGGCGCCCCCTGGCCGCACCCTGGTGAACCGGGGGGCTCCGGTACGCTCGAAACCGTGAGTACCGCGGCAGATCTTCCCTTGCTGGCCATCGTGCACAACTCCGATTCGGTCAGCAGCTTCGATCTGGCGGAGGCGGCGTCCGGGTTGTGCCGGATCCTGTTCGTACTGGACGGCGACCCGTCGATGGCCCGCCTCCTGCACCATTTCGGACCGGTGACGGACATCACCGGGTTGCGCGGCCCGGAGGCCGCGGCCAGGGTCCGCCTCCTCCAACCGGACGGCATCGCCACCTTCATCGACGCCCTCCTCCTCCGGACTGCGGCGCTGGCCGACGACCTCGGACTCCTCTTCCACTCTCCCGACGTGGCCGCGACGCTGGTCGACAAGTACCGCCAGCGCCAGGCACTGCAGCGCGCCGGACTGCCCGGACCCCGGTTCCGGCGCATCGATTCCGGGGAGGTGTCACGAGAAGCCCTCGGTGCAGACCTCGACTATCCCGTCGTGGTCAAGCCACAGGCCGGCGCCGCCAGCCGGGAGACGACACTGGTCGTCGACCGGGATCAGCTCCTCGACGCCGTCGCCCGGGCGAGCGCCGTCGGCATCGGTGCGATGGTGGTCGAGGACTACCTGCCCGACTCCGAGGCCGCCATGGCCCCGGACTACGCCAGTTTCGTCTCCGTCGAGAGTGTGATGGGAGCAGGGCGGCTGCGTCATCTGGCCGTGGTGGGCAAATTCCCGCTGGCGCCCCCCTTCCGCGAGGCGGGCCACTTCACGCCCAGCCAGCTCCCGCCTGCGGCCGTGGAGGAGGTCCTCGACGCGGTGGGGGCCGCCGTCCTCGGCATCGGGATCGCCGTCGGCGGCGTCCACACGGAGGTGAAGCTGACCCCCGCCGGTCCCCGGATCATCGAGGTCAACGGACGGACCGGCGGTGCGGTGCCGGACGTGCTCTCGGCAGCAGGCGGCGGTTCCTTGTTGGAAGCGGCCATGCGGGTGGCCCTGGGTCAGCCCCCGGGCGACGGGGGCCTGTCGCCCTGCAGCCGGGTGGGATACAAGATCAACGTGCAGCCCCCGATGTGGGCGCACGTCGTGCACTCGATCGAGGGCCTCGAGGCGGTGTCCGAGATCCCCGGTGTCCGGTCCGTCAACCTCCTCCGGAAACCCGGTGACGCGGTGGACTGGCGGCTCGGCTCGGACGAAGAGGTGTTCCACGTGATCGGGTCGGTAGCGGACCTCGACGACCTCCGCGCCGTCCGGCATCGGATCGACGACCTGGTATCCGTCTCCTACGGGTGAACGGGAGGCACTCGGAGTCGACCGCAGGCAGGCACGAACCGGCTTCGGCCGTGGTGCAGGACTCAAGGGGAGCAGCCGTCCGGTCGATGACATGGAGGTGGACCGGTAGGGGCGAGGTGCCCGGAGCCGGCACCCGGAGCCGAGGTAGGGAGGGACGCCGTCGTGAAGCACGCGAACCTCGTGGCCAAGGTGAGCCAGGCGATCGATCCGCGGGACGTGATCCAGCGCGTGACGGACCAGACGCTCGAGCTGATCGGGGCGGCCGAGGGCGTCATGGTCGGTCTGTCCGATCCCTGTGGCGTGACGTACATCTGCGGCGCCGGCTCCCAGACGTCGTAT
>Ga0307372_10003280_pt1 | contig 25956 bp, 29 predicted proteins | sample OX1MG_FD_202533 | JGI IMG/M metagenome (GOLD analysis project Ga0307372, IMG submission 202533) | Soil microbial communities from Risofladan, Vaasa, Finland - OX-1 | ecosystem: Environmental > Terrestrial > Soil > Coastal area > Acid sulfate soil | place: Finland: Risofladan, Vaasa | collected...
CAGTGGCGGCACCGACAACCACCTGATGCTGATCGACCTGCGCCCCCAGAAAAGGACCGGCAAGCAGGTGCAGGACGTCGCGGACACGGTGGGCATCACGCTCAACCGGAACTCGATCCCTTACGACGAGGCCTCCAAGTTCAACCCGAGCGGCGTGCGCGTGGGTACCCCGCTGGTCACCACCCGCGGCATGCGCGAGCCCGAGATGGTCGAGATCGCCGACTGCATCGCCGACCTCGTGGAGCGCATCGACGACCGCGCCACGCTGGACTCGGTCCACGAGCGCGCCCTCGACCTGTGCCGTCGCTTCCCGGTCCCCTACGCGTTTGACTGACTTCTTCGAGACCAGCGCGCTCAACAGCCTGCGCGATCATCTGCTGCCGGGCCTGTGGCCGATGCTGGCCGCGCTTGTGGTCTGCGCGCTCGCCGTCCCGCTGGCGATCGCCCTGTCGCGCCGGACCGGCCTCATCGCCGAGCCCGGCGGCCGCCACGCGCACGGCACGCCGACGCCGCTCCTCGGCGGCCTCGCCATGTACGTGGGTTTCGCGGTGGCCGTCCTGGTCTTCCTGCCGGGTTACAGCGACACCGCGGCGGTGCTGGTCGTCTCGGGACTGGCGGTGGGATTGCTCATCATCGACGACCGCCGTCCGGTCAGGCCGCTGGTGAAGCTGGGCCTGCAGGTCCTGCTGGCGGCCATCGCGGTGTTCGTCTTCGGCGTCAAGATCAACTTCATCCGCCTCCCGGGCTTGCACGCGGTCGAGCTCGGCCTGCTCGTCGCGCCGATCAGCATCTTCTGGCTGGTCGGGATGCAGAACACGGTCAACTTCCTGGACGGGCTGGACGGCCTCGCCGCAGGCGTCGTGTTCATCGTGGCGGTGATCCTCATGCTGGCCGCGGGCGAGCTTCAGCAGCTCGACATCGTCAGGCTCAGCGGGGCCCTCGCGGGGGCTTGCGCCGGATTCCTGCTCTTCAACTTCCACCCGGCGCGCATCTTCATGGGGGATTCCGGCGCCCATTTCCTGGGCATCGTGGTGGGCATGATCTCCATCCTCGGCGTGGCCAAGGTCGCCGTCGCGTTCGCCCTGGCCGCGCCGGTGCTGGCGCTCGCCCTGCCCATCGCCGACACCGCCTGGGCGATCCTGCGCCGCCGGCTGCAGCGGACGTCCATCGCGCAGCCGGACCGCCTTCACCTGCACCACCGCCTGCAGTCGTTCGGCCTGGACCCCCGCCAGACCTGCTACGTCTTCTACGCCGCGACCGCCCTGCTGGGCGCCCTCGGTCTGACGCTGTTCGGCCACGGGCGCGTGCTCGCGGTGGTCCTGGTGGCCACCGCCGTCCTCACGTCGACCGTGGCGGCCGACCTCCTGCAGCACGCCGGCCTTCGCATCCCGGCGCCGTTCCTGCGGCGCCTCCTCGGAGAAACGGGTTCCCGATAGAATTCGCAGGGGCATGAAGCCCAACTCGAGTACAGGCCCCACGGGGGCTGACATGGCCGGCATCGGAATCTATCTGGCGGTCGCGGTGCTCCTGCCGCTGCTCGGGGGGGTGGCTCTCGACAGGGCGCTGCACACGGCGCCCGTTTTTATCCTGGTGGGACTGTTCGTGGGTCTGGCGGCCGGCGCGACCGGAATCTGGTTGAAGGTTAGGGAGCTCTCGAAATGATGTCCGGCAGCCTGCTCAAAGTGACCGTGACGACCTGCGCCGTGCTGGCCGCGGTCGTCGCGTTGGGTGCGGCCCTGCTCGGCCACGCTTCGGTGGGGATGGGCCTTGCGGCCGGTCTTCTCCTAGGGTCGCTCAACGGCTACCTGATCCAGTCGCTGCTCGGACGCGGCACGCCTTTTGTGGCCGGGAGCCTGCTGCGGCTGGTGATGTTCAGCTCGGTGGCGGTGGTGGCGGCGCTTTTGTTGCGTGGCGTGGGGTGGTCGGTGCCGCTCGGGATCGGTGTGGCGCAGCTCGTCATGGTCGGCGCCGGGGTGCGCCAGGGGCTGCGGGCATGATGTACGCCAGCGGGGCCGTCGGCACACACCCCACCATCGACTTCGGATGCGGTCCATTGTGCGTGTTCAACTACGACAGCCTGGTCTCGAGCGCGATCGCCGTCGTGGCGACCCTGGCGATCGCCTTCTGGCTCCGCTCCAAGCTCAAGGAGGGTGAGCCGAGCAAGGTCCAGGCAGTCTTCGAGTGGGGCTACGACCAGCTCCGTGGACTGGTCAAGACCAACGTGTCAGACGATGCGCTGTTCATGATCCCGCTGGCCATGACCCTGTTCCTCTACATCCTGATCGCGAACTGGATCGAGATCCTCCCTCTGGGCATCATCCCGATCCTGCACGGCGCGAACGCGGATCTCAACCAGACGCTGGCGATGGGCCTCATCGTGATCATCGTGGTCCAGTGGTACAGCTTTCGCGTCCTCGGCGCGCGCGGCTTCTTCAAGCGGTTTACCAAACCCTTCGAGCTGCCCCTGGCGGCGCGCATCGTCTTCATTCCGTTGAACATCCTCGAGGAGCTCGTCAAGCCGGTCACGTTGTCTCTTCGTCTGTTCGGCAACATCTTCGCGGGCGCGGTCATGATCGGGCTCATCGCGTCGCTCGGAACCCTCGCCTTGCCGGCGGTCGGCACGGTCCCTGGGACGCTCATCGGGGCCGTGTTGCTGGCGGTCTGGAAAGCGTTCGACGTCATCTTCATCGGGTTCATCCAGGCGTTCATCTTCATGTTGTTGACGGTCATCTACTTCGGCGCGGCCCGCGAGGGTCTCGAACACGAACACCACTAGGAGGAAGACATGACAGATCACGGACTTGTTCTCGCGGGGGCGCTGATCGCGTTTGGCCTGGCCATAGGCCTGGGCGCGATCGGAGCGGCATTCGGCGACGGCCTGGCCGGCAACGCTTTCATCAGCGGAGTCGCGCGCCAGCCGGAAGCGCAGGGAAGGATGATCCCCTGGCTCTTCACGATCGTCGGCCTGGTCGAGGCTATGTACTTCATCAACCTCGCCTTTGGCTTCGTGTTCCTCGGCTACGTCCCGAGCAAGTAGCGCCCAGATGTTTTTAGCCGGCATAGCGGGCGTCATTCAGATCGACGGCACGGTGATCGTCGAGCTGATCACGTTCCTGGTGATGCTCGCCATCCTCGCGCGCTACGTGTATCCGGAGATCGTCAGGCTGGCTGAGGCTCGTCAGCGCGTGGTCGTCGAGCAGTTGAAGGAGGCCGAGCAGTCGCGTGCCGATGCTGAAGAAAGGCTCAAGGAGGCGGAGGCGAAGCTGGCCGACGCCCGCAAGACGGCGCAGAGCGTCATCGATGCCGCGAACAAATCCGGCGAGCAGCTGCGGCAGGAGCTGAGGCAGAAGGCCGAGGAGGAGTCGCGCCGGACCGTCGAAGCGGCACGCAAGGAAATCGAGGCGGAGCGCGACGAGGCTGTCCGGTCGGTTCGCACAGAGGTCTCGGAGCTGGTGATCGCCGCCACCGAGAAGGTGATCGGCGAGACGCTCGACGATGACAAGCAACGCAAGCTCATCGACAGGGCCATAGCGGAGGTTGCCAGTGGCGACGGCAGCCGCTAGGCGATATGCGAAAGCCGTGTTCGAGCTGGCCCAGCAGGATGGCCAGATCTCCGAATGGGGGCGCCGTGTGGCGGATGTGCGCGACCTCCTGTCCAATGAAGGTGTCGCGGCGGTGGTGACCAACCCGACCATCGCCGTGGCCGACCGCTTGGCGCTAATCTCGGCCGCTCCTCATCAACTCGACCCGGAGGCCACCAACCTCGCGAAGCTGCTCATCGAGTCGAACCGTGTTGCCGACGTGGACGTGGTCGCCGATGAATACGAAAGGCTTGCCGATCAGGCCGCCGGTCGCGTGCGGGCGATCGTCACGACCGCCGTCGAGCTCAAGCCGGCTGACCGTGACCGCGTGGCGGAGGAGCTCTCGAAGAGACTTGGCAAAGAGGTCAGGATGAATGTCGTCGTCGACCCGCGCATCCTCGGGGGGATGAAGCTCCAGTACGGTGACCGGCTCGTCGACGCCAGCGTCTCGACCAAATTGCAGCAGCTGCGCCGCCGCCTGGCGGCGACCTAGGAGAGTGAATTAGCGAAGTGGGAATCAGCACCAAGGAAATCTCGGACGTGATCAAAGAGCGTCTCAAGGACTTCGACGCCCAGCTGGTGTCGACCGACGTCGGAAGGATCGTCGCGACCAGCGACGGCATCGCCCAGATCTTCGGGCTGCAGAACGCGATGGCGGGAGAGCTGCTCGAGTTCCCTCACGAGACGTACGGCCTGGCCCTGAACCTCGAGGAGGACCAGGTGCGCGCGGTGATCCTCGGTGACTACGGCCACCTCCACGAGGGTGACGAGGTCCGCACCACCGGTCGCCTGCTCGAGGTGCCTGTCGGCGAGGCTCTGATCGGCCGCGTCGTCAACCCGCTCGGCGTGCCCATCGACGGCAAGGGACCGATCAAGACCACCAAGACGATGCCGATCGAAAAGATCGCCCCTGGGGTCATCACCCGCAAGCGGGTGGACAGCCCGGTGCAGACCGGCATCAAGGCGATCGACGCGATGATCCCGATCGGCCGTGGGCAGCGCGAGCTCATCATCGGCGACCGCTTCACCGGCAAGACGACCGTGCTGCTCGACACGATCATCAACCAGAAAGGGAAAGACCTCATCTGCATCTACGTCGCGATCGGGCAGAACGCCGCCTCGATCGCCCGCGTCGCATCCGAGCTCGAGGAGCGCGGGGCGATGGACTACACGATCATCGTCGCGGCCACCGCGTCGGACAGCGCCTCGCTCAACTTCATCGCCCCCTATTCAGGCTGCGCGATGGGGGAGTACTTCATGGAGAAGGGCATGGAAGCCCTTTGCTGCTACGACGACCTGACCAAGCAGGCATGGGCGTACCGCGAGCTCTCGCTCAACCTGCGGCGCCCGCCGGGTCGCGAGGCATACCCCGGTGATGTGTTCTACCTGCACTCCCGGCTGCTGGAGCGAGCGGCCAAGATGAGCCCAGCCCACGGCGGTGGCTCGCTGACGGCCCTGCCGGTGATCGAGACCCAGGCCAACGACGTTTCGGCGTTCATCCCCACCAACGTCATCTCGATCACCGACGGCCAGATCTACCTGCAGTCTGACCTGTTCAACGCGGGACAGAGGCCCGCGCTGAACGTCGGCATCAGCGTCTCGCGTGTGGGCGGCGACGCCCAGACCAAGGCCATGAGGCAGGTCTCCGGTCAGCTCCGGCTCGACCTGGCCCAGTACCGCGAGCTTGCCGCTTTCGCCCAGTTCGCGTCCGACCTCGACAGCGCCACCCGTAACCAGCTCGAGCGAGGCGCGCGCCTGACCGAGCTGCTCAAGCAGGACAAATACCAGCCCGTCCCGCTGGCCGAGCAGGTGGCCGCCCTCTATGCCGGCACCCAGGGCCACCTGGACAAGGTCCCGACGGCCCGCGTGCGGGAATGGGAGGCGGGCTTCACGCGCTTCCTCAAGGCCGAGCGGCCGGGCGTGCTGGAGGAGATCGAGCAGAAGAAGGCGCTGGACGACGCCATGTTCGAGCGCCTGAAGGCGGCCATCTCGACCTTCAATCACCAGTTCGGGGTGGAGGGATACCAGGACGTCCCCGACCCGGGCGCATCGTCCGGGCCGGCGCCCAAGGAGGCCGCCAAGGAAGCGGCCAAGCCGGCCGCCAAAGCCCAGGCCAAAGCCCCCTCCAAGAAGAAGGCGACCTAGTTGCCCGCATTCAGGGACATCGTCCGGCGCATCGACTCCATCAAGAACACGCAGAAGATCACCAAGGCCATGCAGGTGGTCGCGGCGACGCGGCTGCGGCGCGCGCAGGCCGCCGTGCAGGCCACCCGCCCGTATGCCGACAAGATGGTCGAGGTGCTGCAGACGGTGGGCGAGCGCGCCACCGAGTACCGGCACCCCTTCCTGGTCCGGCGTGAGGGAAAGCGCGCCGTGATGGTTCTCGTGACCACCGACAAGGGGCTGTGCGGGGCGATCAACGTCAACAACATCCGCGCCGCCACGCGATACATGAACGAGCACTACCCCGATGAGCAGCGCTACGTGACTCTCGGCCGCAAGGGCCGCGACTTCCTGCAGCGATATCACCGCGACGTGATCGCCGAGATCAGCGGGATCGCCGACCGGCCTACGGAGGCCGACGTTCTTCCCGCGGTCACGGTCGCGCTTGAGGAGTACACCAAGGGCAACACCGACGCGGTGCTGCTGTGTTACTCGAAGTGGATCTCGACCATGAAGCAGGAGGCGACCGTCCGGGTGCTCATCCCCGCCGAGATCCCGAAGCGGGAGAGCGAGGGGGCGGGCCCACGGGCCGACTACATCTACGAGCCCGACCCGGAATCCGTGCTCGACGGCCTATTGCCGCGGTACGTCGAGACGCAGGTGTTCCAGGCGGTGCTCGAGAACAAAGCGAGCGAGTACTCGGCCAAGATGATCGCGATGCAGAACGCGACCAACGCGGCCGGCGACCTGATCAACGCACTCACGCTGTTTGCGAACAAGGTGCGCCAGGCCGGGATCACGACCGAGCTGATGGAGATCGTCAGCGGCGCCGAAGCCATGCGGGCGTCGAACTGAGGAGGGATAAGGTGGCCAAGACAAAGCAGAAAGCAGAACGGAAGACGACCAAAGAGGGTCGCGTCAGCCAGGTCATCGGGGCCGTGGTGGACGTCGAGTTCCCACCGGGAGAGCAGCCGGAGCTCTTCGAGGCGCTCGAGGTCAAAGTGGGGGATGGGCGGACCGTGATCCTCGAGGTCGAGGGCGCGATCGGCGACAACGTGGTGCGCTGCATCGCGATGGACGCCACCGACGGATTCCGCCGAGGAGACAATGTGCACGCGACAGGCGAGTCGATCTCCGTCCCGGTCGGGGTGGAGACGCTGGGCCGCATGTTCAACGTGGTCGGCAGGCCCATCGACGACGAGCCGGCGCCGGAAGGCATCACGCGCTGGCCCATCCACCGCGCCGCGCCACCGGTGTCGGAACAGCAGGCCAAGGTGGAGATCCTGGAGACCGGGATCAAGGTCATCGACCTGATGTGCACCTTCGCCAAGGGCTCGAAGATCGGGCTCTTCGGCGGCGCGGGTACGGGCAAGACCGTGATCGTGCAGGAGCTCATTCGCAACATCGCCTACCAGCACAAGGGGCGCTCGGTCTTCGCCGGCGTGGGGGAGCGGACCCGCGAAGGCAACGACATGTACCACGAGATGCGGGACGCCGGCGTGCTGCCGCAGACCGCGCTCGTGTTCGGCCAGATGAACGAGCCGCCCGGGGCGCGCGCGCGCGTGGGTCTCACCGGCCTCACCATGGCCGAGTACTTCCGCGACACCGAGGGAGCGGACGTGCTCCTTTTCGTGGACAACATCTTCCGCTACCTGCTGGCGGGCTCGGAGGTCTCGGCCCTGCTGGGCCGAATGCCCTCCGCCGTCGGATACCAGCCGACACTCGCGACCGAGATGGGCGAGCTGCAGGAGCGCATCACGTCGACGCGCAAGGGCTCCATCACCTCGGTGCAGGCCGTTTACGTGCCGGCCGACGACTACACCGACCCTGCCATCCAGACCGTGTTCGCCCACCTTGGGGCGACCGTCCGGCTGGAGCGTGCGCTGGTCGAGATCGGCATCTACCCCGCGGTCGACCCGCTTGGCTCGTCCAGCCGCTACGTGGAGCCGTCGATCGTGGGGCAAGATCACTACGACGCGGCGCAGGGCGTCAAGAAGACGATGCAGCGCTACAAGGACCTGCAGGACATCATCGCCATCCTTGGCATGGAAGAGCTGTCCGACGACGACAAGCAGGCGGTGTCGCGCGCTCGCAAGATCCAGCGCTTCCTGTCGCAGCCGTTCAACGTGGCGCAGCGGTTCACGGGGCGTGAAGGCAAGTACGTGCCGATCGCGGAGACGGTCCGCGGGTTCAAAGAGATCCTGGAGGGCAAGCACGACGATCTGCCGGAGCAGGCTTTTTACATGGTCGGCACCATCGACGAGGCGCGCGCGCAGGGCGAAGAGATGAAGAAGAAGCAGGCCTCTTAGTGGAACGCGGCACATGAAGTACCCGCTGCGCGTGGTGAGCGTCGAACGGAGCCTGTTCGAAGGCGAGGTCGAGTTCATCATCGCCAACGGCGCCGACGGCGAACTGGGCGTGCTGGCGCGGCACGCGCCCCTGATGACGATCCTCAAGCCGGGTCCCCTGCGCATCCAGGAGACGATCGGCGGCCCGGAGCAGGTGCTGTTCGTGGGCGGTGGATTCCTCGAGGTGCTGCCCGACCGCGTCACGGTGCTCGCGGACGTGGCGGAGCACGCCGAAGAGATCTCCATCGAGCGCGCCGAAGAGGCGCGTCGCAGGGCGCAGGAGAAGCTCGCGGGGACCGTCACCGCCGATGAAGAGGTTGAGTTCCAGAGCGCGCTGGCGATGGCGGAGGCAAGGTTGCGCCTGGCGCGGATGCGGCGCGGCTAGCAGCGGCGAGCCGGTTACCTTTAGCCTTCGATGAGGTCCACCTTCCCGGGAAGCGAGCATGCGCTGAGGGTCACCGGTGGCGCGCAGCTGGCCGGCAGCATCTGCGTCAGCGGCTCCAAGAACGCAGCGCTTCCGGAGATGGCCGCGGCCCTGCTGACCAAGGAGGCCGTGGTGCTCAGCAACGTGCCCCAGGTGACCGACACGTCCCTGATGGGCCAGATCCTGGCCGGCCTCGGAGGCCGGGTCGAGGGCGAAGGCACGATGACCCTGCAGATGGGCGGGGCAGGCAAGACCGACGTCTCCGACGAGCTCGGCCGCCGGATGCGCGCGACGATCGTCCTGCTGGGGGCGCTGCTCGGGCGTTTCGGCCACGCTCGCGTGCCGCGGCCCGGCGGTGATGACATCGGCGCCCGGCGCATCGAGCAGCACCTGCGCGGTCTGCGGCAGATGGGCGCGCACATCACCGAAACGCAGAACGAGATCGTCGGCGAGGTGGAGCGTCTGCGCGGGCAGAGGATCGTCTTCGACCTGCCCACGGTCACCGGCACCGAGAACATCCTGCTCGCCGCCGTCCTCGCCGAAGGTAGGACTGAGATCTTCAACGCCGCTCGCGAGCCGCACGTGCAGGACCTGTGCCTGCTGCTCGCGAAGATGGGCGCGCGAGTCGAGGGCATCGGAACCGAGCGCCTCGTCGTAGACGGCGTCCGTGAGCTCGGCGGCGCCGAGCACACCGTCATCGCCGACTATCTGGAGGCCGGCACCTACGCGATTGCGGCGGCGGCGGTGGGTGGCGAGCTTCGCATCGAGTGCACCCGGCCGGAGGATCTCCACGTCGTCCTGCTCAAGCTGGAGCAGGCGGGGGCGCACGTGGAGGTGGCCGAAGGATCATTTCGGGTCGGCCGCCAGGCCCGAACACGGCTCAAGCCGATCGACATGTCGACTTGGACTTTTCCCGGATTCCCGACCGACCTGCAGGCCCAGTACATGGCCCTCATGACCCAGGCGGACGGGGAGAGCGTGATCTCCGAATACGTGCATGAGAACCGGTTCCAGCATGTCCGCGAGCTGGCCAAGATGGGGGCAGGGATCACGGTGCAGGGGCGGATCCACGCCGTCGTGCATGGGCCGTGTCGCCTGCGTGGCACCGACGTGTCGATCCCCGACATCCGCTCCGGGGCCGCCCTGGTGATAGCGGCCATGTGCGCGGAGGGAGAAAGCCTGCTGCGCAACTCGTGGCACGTCGAGCGCGGCTACCAAGACATGGCCGGCAAGCTCGCCTCGGCCGGGGCGAAGATCGAAAGCGTAAAGGTGGATCCGCAAGCGACGACGGCGGGTCACAGCTACGAGTAAGCAGGGCCTCCGTGCTCTCTAAGAAGATCGGCATCGACCTGGGCACGTCCACGGTGCTGATCTACGTCAAGGGCGAAGGGATCGTGGTCAACGAGCCGTCGCTGGTCGCCGTCAACCGCGATGGCACACGCATCCTGGCCGTGGGCAAGCAGGCGCTGGACATGGTGGGGCGCACGCCCGACGCCATCCAGGTCGTACGGCCCATGCGTGAGGGGGTGATCGCGGACTTCGTCGTGACCGAGGGCATGCTGCATCACTTCATCGGCCGGGTGCAGGGCAGGCAGCGCATCTTCAAACCGGAGATCATGATCTGCGTCCCTTCGGGCGTGACCTCGGTCGAGCGGCGGGCGGTCACGGAGGCTGCCATCTCGGCCGGTGCCCGGCAGGCATGGCTGATCGACGAGCCGCTGGCCGCCGCGATCGGAGCGGGATTGCCCATCGCCGAGCCGCGTGGCAACGCGATCTGTGACGTGGGCGGCGGCACCACGGAGATCGCGGTGATCTCGCTGTCGGGGATGGTGGTCGCGCATTCGATCCGGGTCGGCGGCAACCGGATCGACGACGCGATCACCTCTTACGTGAAGCGGAAGTACAGTCTGCTGATCGGCGAGCGCACCGCCGAGGAGGTCAAGATCGCCGTCGGCTCGGCCGTCCCGATGAAGGAGCCGCTGACCACCGAAGTGCGCGGCCGAGACCTGGTCTCGGGCCTCCCCAAGAACGTGGTGGTGAGCTCGAACGACGTCACCGAGGCGATCCAGGAACCTCTGCGGCTCATCGTCGGCGCCGTCCGGGATGTGCTCGAGGAGACGCCGCCGGAGCTCGCCGCGGACATCTTCGATCGCGGCATCGTGCTGTCGGGCGGAGGCGCGCAGCTGCGGGGCCTCGACCGCTATCTCTCGATGCACACCGGGATTCCCGCCGTAGTCGCGGACGACCCCCAGACCTCGGTCGTGCGCGGCACCGGGCTGGCGTTGGAGCAGTTCGAGGTCTTGAAGCGGAACCAGAGCTACCTGAGGTAATCGGCTGGTGGTCGGCATGCGGCTGGTGGTCGACGGATCGGGCCTCGAGCGCCCCCGAGCCGGGGTCGGCGTTTACACGACCCAGATCCTGCACGCGATGGCGGTGGACCGTCCCGACACTCGGATGACGGTTTTCGGCCCCCCGGGCGGGTTCGTCCACGTCCCCCAGGCCACTTACCGGCCCCTGCCGCAGACCCGATTGGTCGGCCGCCACCTGCAGTGGCCCGCCGCGATCCGGCGGCTCAAGCCCGATGCGTACTTCGGTCCCGCGGGCGCTCTGCCCTTGCGCAGCGTGGGGGCGCCTTCTGTGATCACAGTCCACGACCTCGCCATCTATCGCAACCCGCGATGGTTTCCTGCCCGGCAGCCTCTGAGCACGCGCCTGGTGGTACCGCGGTCAGTCTTGCGGGCGGAGGTCGTGATTGCGGTGTCGGAGCACACGGCCGGCGACATCGTGGAGATCTTCGGGATCGACCGCTCCCGCATCTCGGTGGTGCCACATGGCGTGTCGAGCGCCTTCCGGCCTCTGGACGCCGAGGCCTTGGCCGAGGCTCGCGCGCGCCTCAAGCTGCCTGAGAGGTTCATCCTGTTCGTGGGCACCATCGAGCCGCGCAAGAACCTCCAGACGTTGATGGATGCCTGGGCCATGATGAAAGACAGGCCCGACCTCGTCGTGGTCGGTTCCTGGGGCTGGCTGTACGAGGGTGTCCGCGAGCGCATGGCTCGGCTCGGTCCTCGCCTCCATCACATCGACTCGCTCGACCCGGCGGACCTCCCGGCGGTCTACAACCTGGCACGCCTGCTCGCCCACCCGGCGTGGTACGAGGGGTTCGGCCTGCCGCCTCTGGAGGCGATGGCCTGCGGCACCCCGGTCGTGGTGTCGGATCGCGCCAGCCTGCCCGAGCTGGTCGAGGATGCCGGGCTGGTGGTGCCGGCGGGCGATGCGGACGCGTGGCGCAAAGCCCTCGAGAAGGTGATCGACGACACCGAGCTCGCGGCCGGAATGCGCCGGCGCGGGATCCTGCGCTCGGCGCAGTTCAGCTGGCCTCGCGCCGCAGGCCTCACCTGGCGCGCGATCGACGACGCGATCGCGCGCCGAGCGTCGTAGTCGGGCTCTAACGCAAAACCTCTTTGATCACCGCGGCCACTCCGGCCGCGGTCTTGTCCCAGGTGTATCTCGCCGCCCTGGCGCGGGCGGTCCGCGCCAACTTCGTGCGCAGCGCCTTGTCCCGCAGCGCGGCCCCCAGCACCGTGGCGATCTGCTCCGCATCCGCCGACTCGTGAAAGTAAAGCGCGGCCTCTCCGCCGACTTCGGGCAGCGATGAGGCCTTGGCGGCGACCACCACCTTTCCGCGCACCATCGCTTCGAGCACCGGCAGCCCGAATCCCTCATACAGACTCGGCACGATCACCGCGCCTGCGCGCTTGTAAAGCAGCTCCAGCGTGGGCTGGTCCACCCTGCCCAGGACGCGGCAGCGAGGAGACTCCCTTAGTCGCGCCGCGATGGCGGGGTCGCGTTCGGGTCCGGCGACCGCGAGCATCACCCCGTCGAGCTGCTCCACCGCGGCCAGCGCGGCCAGCTGGTTCTTGCGCGCCTCGACCCTGCCCACCTGCAGCACGAAGCTGCCGTTCAGCCCAAGCTCGGCAAGACGCGCCGCCGGCGCCGGCTCGGTTTTCGGCGCGCTCACTCCGAGCGGCACGACGCGGACCCTCTCCGGCTTGACGCGGTAAAGGCTCACCAGGTCCGCCTTGGTCGATTCGGAGACCGCGATCAGCAACCGGCAGCGCGCGGCCGCCCAGCGCGTACTGAGCCGAAGGTAGGCGCGCTCGCCCGAAGAGTAAGCGCCCGGATGTCGTTCGAACGCAAGGTCGTGGACGACGGTGAGCGCCTTGCCTGGCCAAGCGAAAGGGAGCGCATGAGCAGGCACGAACAGCAGGTCGGGCCGGATTCGCGCCAGGGCGAGAGGAAGGCGCACCTGCGACCACAGGCGGGGCAGAGGGAGGACCATCACGTCCAGCCCCAGGCCGGCGCGCGGCCGCGAGGCGTAAAAGCGCCAGCGCAGGTCGGGTGCCGCGGCCCCCAGGCGGGCACAGATCTCGCGCGTGTACACCTCGGTCCCGGTACGCACCGCGCGGGTGGCGGGGTTGACGTCCACCACCACGGTCCTGGGCCTGGGATTGGATGCCATTCGGTGAACGACCTTAAGCTATCGACCGTGCGGCTTGCGATCGGCTGGGCCGCGGCTGCCTGCCCAATCATTCGAGGCGACCGCCGCGTCTTTGGATTGCGGTGACCGGCCTCTGAGCAGTCCGGGGCAAACGCGGATCCTGGGGGTTCGGGTCGACTGCCTCGACATGACCTCGGCGCTGGAACGCATCGAGTCGCTAGCCGCCGAGGGCGGGCATCACCTCATCGCCACCGTCAACCCCGAGTTCGTCATGCGGGCGCGCCAGGACCCGGATTTCGCGCGGGTGCTCGAATCGGCCGACCTCTGCCTGGCGGACGGGACCGGGGTCGTCTGGGCGGCGCGGCGGCAGGGTTGCGCGCTGCGCGAACCGGTGGCGGGGACCGACATGCTGCCGCTGCTGGCCTCGATGTGCGCTCGGCGCGGCTTGCGTCTTTTCCTGCTCGGAGCCGCGCCCGGGGTCGCGGACGAGCTGGCGTCCAGCCTCCGGACGCGCCATCCTTCGCTCCTGGTCGCCTCCCATCCCGGATCGCCCGCCCCCAGCGACGACGACGAGTCCCTGCGCCTCATCCGTGAGCATGGGACCCAGGTCCTGCTGGTCGCCTATGGCGCGCCCAAGCAGGAGATGTGGATCGAGCGGACCAGAGAGCGGATGCAGGTCGCGGTCGCGATGGGCGTAGGGGGGGCGTTCGACTACCTGACCGGAAGAGTCCCGCGCGCGCCGGCGTGGATGAGGCGAGCCGGTCTCGAATGGCTGCACAGGCTCGTGCACCAGCCATGGCGCATCAGGAGGATGGCCGTTTTGCCGGTCTACGCCATCAAGGTCATGCTCTCGGCCAAGTAGCATTCCGACGCGTGGCCGGCGATCCGCCCAGGCTGAGCGTCGTCATCCCCTGCTTCAACGAGGAGCAGAGGCTGCCGCGCACGATCGAGCAGATCGAGCGCTACCTCGACGCCAGGCGGGATTCCTACGAGATCGTGCTGGTGGACGATGGCAGCTCGGACGGCACGCGCGTGATCATGGACGCGGCCGCCGAGCGGAACCCGGCCGTGCGCATCGAAGTGCTGCCGCACAACCGCGGCAAGGGTCGGGCACTCGCGGTGGGCGTGTCGGTGGCCGTCGGCGCGGAGATCCTGGTCACGGACGCAGATCTCTCGACCCCGATCGAAGAGCTCGACGACCTCGAGGCGGCGCTGGCCGGCGGGGCCGGCGTGGCCATCGCGTCGAGGGCCCTGCGCGGCTCCAGCGTCGAGGTCGCACAGCCCTTTTACCGCGTGCTCATGGGCAAGACGTTCAACCTTCTGGTCCAGGCGGTGCTGCTGCCCGGGATCTGGGACACGCAGTGCGGGTTCAAGCTGTTCCGCGCCGACGTCGCCCACGACGTCTTCGCGGCGCTGAGCACCGACGGCTTCGGCTACGACCCCGAGGTTCTGTACAGGGCTCGAAGAAAGGGCGTCAAGATAGTGGAGGTGCCGGTCGTATGGCGTAACTCCGCCCCGACCAAGGTGAGCGCCCTGCGCAGCTCGATCGACATGTTCAAGCACGTGCTCAGGGTCAGGTTCAAAGGATGAGCCCCGAGAGGAACCTCACCGCGCGGCGTTCGGCGCCCACCGAGGTCCTGGTCGTGCTGCCGACCTTCAACGAGCGTTCTAACCTCGAGCAGGTCGTGACCGGCGTACGTCACCTTGGCCACGACGTGCTGGTCGTCGACGACGCCTCGCCCGACGGTACGGGCGAGCTGGCGGACGGCCTCGCCGCCGCCGACCCCGGCGTCCGCGTGCTTCACCGCGAGCGCAAGCTCGGCCTCGGCAGCGCGTATCAAGATGCTTTCCGGATCGGCCTCGCCGAGGGCTCGGCGATGTTCGTCGAGATGGACGCGGACGGTTCGCACCGGGCGCAAGACCTAGATGCGATCGTGGAGGCGGCGCGCGGCTGTCGCGGGCTGGCGATCGGCTCCCGGTACATCAGGGGCGGCGAGATCGTGGGCTGGCCCGCGCACCGCTGGCTGCTCTCGTGGGCCGCGAACTCGTACTGCAGGGTCATGCTGGGGCTGCGCACTCACGACTGCACGTCGGGCTACCGGTGCTACACGCGGGAGCTGCTCAGCCAGATCGGCCTCGACCAGGTGGTTTCCCAGGGTTACTCCTTCCAGATCGAGATGGTGCATCGGGCCAAGCGCCTGGGGTTCCCGGTAGTCGAGGTGCCGATCCGTTTCGAAGACCGGGTCGCCGGCGCCTCCAAGGTCTCGCAAGGCGAGATCCGTCGCGCGCTCTGGACGGTGCTGCGGTTGAGCCTGGCGAGATGAAAGAGGCGGCTCTTCCGCTCCGCGCTCGGGAGGATGCGGTCGAGAGCGGACTCGGCTGGCGATCGCGCTGGCAGGCATGGCGCGTGCCCCTCCTCACGGGGCTCGCGCTCGCGGTCGTGACAGCGATCCCCTACGTGTACGCATACGCGGTCCAACCTCCCGGCCACGTTTTCATGGGCTTTTTCTTCCTCGGAGACGACGCCAACACCTACCTGGCCAAGATGCGCCAGGGCTGGGAGGGGGCCTGGGCGTGGCAGAACCGCTACACGACCGAGCCCAGCCCGGCCGCCTACCTGTTCTTCTTCTGGATCTTCTTGGGCCACGTGGCCGCGCTCTTGAACCTACCGTTGATCGTGGTCTTCCACCTCGCCAGGATCGCCGCGGCCTTCGCCCTGATGGGCGCCGCCTGGTACTTCATCGGCCATTTCATCGAGGACCGCTCTGCTCGCCGGTTCGCGTTCTTCTTCTGCGCGGTCGGGCTGGGGATGGGCTACGTGATCCAGGCGCTGGGGCAGCCGGTGATCTTCGGTCACCAGACCGACACCCTGGACTGGCGCATGCCCGAGCTGACCGCGTTCTATTCGGTCCTGGCGTTGCCGCACTTCGCCTGGTCCGGGGTGTTCGCGGCGCTGGGGGCCGGCCTGACCCTGACGGCGATCCAGCGAGGGAGCCTGCGCCTGGCGGCGCTGGGCGGGGCGGCCTGGCTGGGCCAGGCCTCGATCCATCCGCAGATGCCGATCCTCATGGGCGGCGCGGTGGCGATCGCTTTGGTGCTGCGCCCAGGGCCGAGGCGTGGGTGGGTGGCCGCCGCCCTCGCCTTCGCCATCCCCGCGCCATACATCCTTTATTCGTACCTCGCTTTTATCGGCAACCCGGAGGTCCAGCGCTGGACCTTCCACTCGAAGAACGCCCTGCCGCCCGAGTCGATCAGCCTGTTCTTCGCCATCGCGCCCCAGCTGCTGCTCGCGCTGACCGGCGTCCCCGGCGCGCTGCGAAGACGAAGCCGTGAAGACCTGTTCCTCCTGGCGTGGCTCCTGCTGATCGCGGCCATCCTCTATCTGCCCAACCCCGCCGGCGACCTGCGCCGCCGGTTCCTCGACGGCCTTTACCTTCCGCTGGACGTGCTCGCGGCCCGGGGGATGTACGAGCTGATCCTTCCCCGGTTGCGCACTGCCCGAGCCCGTGCGCTGATTCCCTTCTCGTACGTGGCGTTCGCCGCCATCGGCAGCGCATTCCTGGTCCTGGCGCCGCTCGCCGTGGCGGCGCACGGCCAGTACACGGTCACCACCGCCGAGTACGACGGGCTGACCTGGCTTGGGAACGAGCCGCAGGGCAGGGTGCTTTCGATGCCGGGAGTCGGTCTATATGTGCCGGCCTACAGCCCGGACACCGTCTACGTCGGCCATTACGACGAGACGTTCAACTACCTCAACAAGACCCAGATCGCGCTCAACGTGCTGACGGGGAGGAGCGACCTGCAGCAGTTCATCAAGGACAACCACATCAGGTACGTGGTCTGGACGGCCGACCTGCCCACCCCGCCGCCCCCCAGCCTCGGGCCCGCGTCCTACGACACTCGAAACTTCAAGATCTGGAAGCTGTACTAGTAGCTAGGTGACCCTGACGTAGATCACGGCCACCGAATCCTCGTAGGCCAGCTTCCACCCGGGCTGCGTCGCCAGCACGTTGGCGAGCGCCTCGCCCCGGTTGTAGACGATGTAGTCCACCTTCCATGAGTCGAGCACCTGCTGCCAGTCCGGCCGCAGGGTCTGGACGTCCTCGTACTGGTTGAGAAGCGGGTCGCCCATGAGCGCCGCCTCGCCGAAGATGAACACCTTGCGGTTCGGCTGTGGGTAGAAGCGGTACGCGAGGTAACCGCCCCAGCCGTACTGGTTGTACATCCGCGTCCCGACCTCGGGGTGCGCGGCGAGCCAGTCGGCGGCGCCGATGGGGTAGCTGGTGGCGTCCAGCTTGTGCTGCGTCGACGGGCTGATCGAGTCGGAGATATGCAGGGCGGTCGCGCCCACGATGACCAGCAGCATGGCGGTGGTGACCACCGCGAAGATCGGTCGTGGAGGCAGCGAGAGATTCCACTTGCGCGCCCGGGCGAGCTCCTTCCAGGCCTCTGCATACGTGTTGATCAGGACGGGAGTGGCCGTGGCGACGAACAGCGCGACGTTGCGGACCGACTGCAGAGCAAGCCCGAGAGCGAGCATGGTGAGGAAGAATTCGTACAGCGTCGGGCGTCGCAGGGCGAAGCCGGCGATCAGCAGGAAGAACATCGCCTCGAAAGGCCGCAGGTAGACCTGGTGGAAGTCGGGTGAGAACCACTCGACGATCAGCTTTTGCTGGGCGACGCTGCCTGCCGTCTCGAATGGGTAGGGGTACAGGCTCAAGAGGTGCGGCGTGGCCGCGACGGCGACCGCCGAGGCGGCCGTAATGATCAGCAGGAAGCGCAGGTGCAGGCGGTGCGCTGGGTTGGAGCGGTCCAAGGCCCATCCGACGAGCTCCGCCCCGATGGCCGCCCCGAACCATGCGAATGCGATCACCCAGCCGCCGTGCATGTTGGCCCAGATGACCATCACGAGAGGGAAGTAGGTCAGCGCCCGGCTGCGCCCGCTCATGTATCCCTGCAGCCAGTACAGCTGGAGGCAGCTCAGCGCGAACGTGATCATCTGCGAGCGGGGGCCCCAGATCGGAGCGCCCGCGATGGCCCCGATGGCCAGACCGATCCCTACGATCACGAACGGTTGCCGGCGCACCTGGCGGTAGATGAGCCAAAAGCCGGCCCAGGTGATGACGCCAAAGGCGACGCAGAGCACGCCGATCCCGACCTTGCTGTAGGTCAGCCACATCAGGATCTCGGTCAGGTACTCGTGGTCGGTCCAGACGTGGGTCGGGGCGGTGTAGGTGAAGATGTCGGTCGAGGGCAGCCGGCCGTGGTCGACCATCCACCGCCCGATCCGAAGGTGCCACCAGAAGTCGGGGTCCTGCTCGCCGGAGATGAAAAGCGACAAGATCACGACCAGGACGCCGCCGAGCAGCAAGGTCCGCGCGCCAAGGCGTTCGGTCAGGCGCACGCGACCTTACCTCCTGCCCCTGACGGGATGGGGGAAGTAGCGCGGCACCCGGCGCAGGTAGCCCGGGTAGTCGTCCGGGAAGGCGCGCTCGAGCACCCCTTCCTCCCAGCCCATCCTCAGGAACTCGCAGCCGATGAAGTAGACCACCGCCAGAGCGCCCAACCAGCCGGCGGTGGCCAGGTTGACCCCGATCGCGGTCGCGATCTCGCCCAGGTAGACCGGATGGCGGCTCAGCGAGTAGGGGCCGCCGGTCACCAGCCGGCGCGCCTCGGGGATGATCGAGAACGACCTGCGAAGGTACGCGAGGCCCCAGACCGAGTACGCGAGCCCGGCCGTGGCGAGGATGTCGCCGGCCAGGATCAGCCCGTCGCGGTGGGCGCCGCCGGGCAAGAAGCTCGCCCCGATGGCCGAAAAGGTCCCGGTGAAGGCTATGAACACCACCGCCAGCCGGTGATCCGTGCCGCGCTTGGGCAGGCGGGTGCTGTAGAGGACCACGAGCATGGTGAAGTAGGCCAGGGCAAGGACCTCCTGGGCCAGGAAGAAGTAGTCGTTGAGGTTCCGGGTGGAGCCGAGGCTGCCCCACACGAACATGAGCTGGCGGGCGAGGAAGATGCTGAAGAAGAGGGCGGGGAGGAGGCGGCTGAACACCAGGTCGCGCCAGTAGGCCCCTGAGCGCCGTTGCGGATTCTCAGCGACGCCGGAAGAGGTCATACCCGGGGCAACGGTATCAAGTGGAACGACTCCCGGAGCCGCCGGAGGCGTTTTGCCTAATGAATTGACCTCCCCCGTACCGTCCGCGTAGCATCCGCGCCGCTGTGGCGCCAAAAACCCGCAAGAACCGGGGCCGGTCGCCGTCAAGCAGAGCAGATACCTGTAGTCCAGAGAAAAGGAGGTGAATCGCAGATGTTGAACCTTTACATGAAGCTTCGGAGCCTTACGACCCGTCAGGAAGGCCAGGGCATGGTTGAGTACGCTCTGATCCTCGTCCTCGTGTCAATCGTGGTTATCGTCATCCTTCTTACGATGGGCAACCAGATCAAGAACGTGTTCTCGAACGTCGTAGCCGCTCTCGGCTAACGAGAACCAAAACGTAGTAGCACCTTCAAAAGAGAGCCCCGCGAGGGGCTCTCTTGTTTCAGTTAGCAGGGGGGACGATCGCGGTTCCCGTGGGTACAATGTCGGCACTCTCGAAGATCGCTCATGCGGAGGTGACTTAGTTTTGGCCGTCGCACCAGCTCCAGCAAGACCCCGACCAGGCGGTGGTCGGCTCTTCATCATCGTCGGCTTGCTTCTCGCCGTCCTTGCCTTCGGCGGAGTGTTCCTGCTCGGTAACACGTTCGGCGGGGGCGGAGGCGGTGGTGGCCCGACCACGACTGTCGTGGTAGCCAAGCAGGCCATTCCGTTGCGCCACTCCATCACCACGGCCGACCTCGAAACTGCCAAGGTGTCGGGCGCTTTCACCAGCGCCAACAACACCTACACGAACATCAGCGATGTCAAGGGTCTGATCGCCGAGATTCAGATCACCAAAGGATCCGTGATCACGTCGGACATGTTGGCGAGGGACATCAACCTCGTGCCCGCGGGCTCGGCGCCCGCCTACCTGCCGCTGGCGAGCGGCTACGTCGCCATGACCATCCCGACCGGTGAGCAGCAGGGCGTTGCCGGCCACATCAGCGTCGGCGACTACATCACCGTGATCGCATCCTCGAGCTTGCAGATCTTCGCGACTGGCGGCACGTCGTCGCCCGGCCTCCAGAGGACCGTGAGCAAGACGATATTCACGAACGTCCACGTGATCGGCCTCGGCCCGGCGACGGCCAACGTGCAGCCTGCCGGTGGTGCGGCCACCGTGGGAGGAACCCAGGCCACCAGCGGCGTGACCTCCAGCCTGACCATCGAGGTGACCCAGTGCGACGCCGAGTACTTCACCTGGTTCCTCGGCAACATGACCCTGCGCTACACGCTCGAGTCGTTCAAGGACTACTTGGCCCAGCCGCCCAGTGCCCCGGACCCCACCTGCGCGACCGTCGATGCGGCCGGGGGCGTCAGCGGGAAGGAAGTCGACGCCAAGTTCCATTTCACGAGCCTCTGACCTAGGCCGGATGGGTCTACTCGATAGGGTCAAGCAAAACCAGACTGTTCCCCCGGCGGGGCCGGCCTCGAACGGCCCCGCCACAGCCACCATGCCGGGTGGCGCGGCCACGTATGCGCCGACGACCGCCATCCCTTCCTCGGCGATTCCGGTCGCCGCGCCCGCGCCCGCGCCGGTCATCTCGCTCTCACAGCGCGCGGTGGCAAGCGGCGCGGATCTCACGCCGGCGTTCACGGCGGCCAAGGTCCAGATTCACGCCCGGCTGATCGAGAAGTTCGCAGACCAGATCGACTCCAGCAACAAGCCCGGGGTCAGGGAAAAGATCGTCGAGCTCGCCGAGGAGTATTTCCGAACCACGGCGATGACCATGACCAAGACCGACAAGGAGCGGCTGGTCGATTCGGTCCTGGACGACGTGCTCGGCCTGGGGCCGCTCGAGGCGCTTCTCGCCGACCCGAACATCACCGAGATCATGGCCAATCATCCAAAGCAGATCTACGTGGAAAAGGCCGGCGAGCCGACGCTGTCCGCGGTCACCTTCGAGTCCGAGCGCCAGATGCGCCAGGTCATAGACCGCATCGTCAGCCTCGTCGGCCGCCGTGTTGACGAGTCGACACCGATCTGTGACGCGCGCCTGAAAGACGGCTCACGTGTCAACGTGGTCATCCCGCCCATCGCGCTCAAGGGCCCGTGCCTGACGATCCGAAAGTTCGCCAAGGAAAAGTGGGGCCCGGCGGATGTCGTCAACCGGTTCCACTCCTCGAGCCCCGAGATCATGACCTTCCTGCGCTCGTGCGTGCGGGCCCGCATGAACATCCTGGTCTCTGGCGGCACCGGGTCCGGAAAGACCACGCTGCTCAACATCCTGTCGTCTTTCATCCCCGAGACCGAACGGCTGATCACGTGCGAGGACGCCGCCGAGCTCCAGCTGCAGCAGCCTCACTGGATCCAGCTCGAGTCGCGCCCGCCCAACGTCGAGGGCAAGGGCGCAGTTCCGATCCGCGAGCTCGTCAAGAGCTGTCTGCGTATGCGGCCCGACCGCATCATCGTCGGTGAGTGCCGCGGCGGGGAGGCGCTGGACATGCTCCAAGCCATGAACACCGGCCACGATGGATCGATGTCGACGCTGCACGCCAACAACCCTCACGAGGCCCTGGTCCGGCTCGAGACGCTGGTCCTCCAGGCGGGGCAGGACCTGCCTTCGCGGGCCATCCGTGAGACGATCGGCGCGGCGATCCACCTGATCGTCCAGCAGTCCCGCCTTCGGGGCGGCGTGCGCCGGATCGTCAGCGTGGCCGAGATCCTCGGGATCAAAGACGGCGACGTGCAGTACCAGGAGCTGTTCACCTTCAAGCAGGTCGGCGTGAGCGCCGAGGGCAAAGCGGTCGGCTATCACACCGCGACTGGGGTGGTGCCGTTCCGGATGGAGCACCTCAGGGCCGAAGGCGAGGAGATTCCGGAGGACATCTTCATACCCAACCAGCAACCGGCGCCGGATAAGCTGTACTGACCCTTTAGGAGGTCTACATGTCCTTCCCCGTGGTATTCGGGCTGATCGCCTTCGCAGGCATCTTCCTCTTGTTCCTCGGCATCAGCCAGATGCGGCGCGCCGCGGGCGGCTCCGAGGATTTCCAGGCGCGCCTGGCCGCCTACGGCGTGACGACGGCGGGGGCGCAGGCCCTGCCGCCCTCCACCGGGATGCGGGACACGCTCAACCGGCTGTTCCAGCCCGCTGCCGACCGTGTCGGTCGCGGCAACGCCAAGAAGGGCAAGCCGTCGGTCCAGGAGCAGCTGCAGCGCGCTGACCTGAAGCTGCGCACTTCCGAGTTCTTCATGATCCAGATCGGCAGCACGGTCCTGTTGGTGTTGATCTCGCTCATCCGGTTCGGCCTGCCTCTGGGCGGCCTGATCCAGATGATCGTCTTCGGGTTCGTCGGCTACTTGATCCCGGGCTTCTACGTTCGCTATCGCATCAGCCACCGCCTGAAGGCGTTCGATGCGCAGCTCGGCGACACCCTGACGCTGCTCTCCAACGCGCTCAAGGCCGGCTATTCGTTCGCCCAGGCCATCGACACCGTGGCCAAGAACGCGGTGCCGCCGATCGCCGACGAGTTCGGTCGCGCCGTGCGCGAGATGAACCTCGGGGGCTCGCCGGACGAGGCGCTGCAGAACATCACCAAGCGAATCGCCAGCGCCGACTTCGACCTGGTCGCGACCGCGTACTCGATCCACCGCACGGTGGGCGGAAACCTGGCCGAGATCCTGGACAACATCGCGTACACGATCCGCGAGCGGGTGCGCATCAAGGGCGAGATCGCGACGCTGACCGCGCAGGCGCGCGCCTCGGGCACCCTGATCACCTTCCTGCCCCTGGTGCTCGCCCTGTTCATGTACTTCGTGACCCCGACCTACTTCAGGCCGATGTTCGAGAACTTCGTCGGTTGGGTGCTGATCGCGATCGGTGCCTTCATGATCTTCATCGGCAACCTGATCATCCGCCGCGTCGTGGCGATCGAGGTATAGCCGATGACGACCACCCTGCTCTTTGCCCTGATCTGCGGCGGCGGCGTGATGCTGATCTTCATCGGCCTGGCCCGCACACCATCCACCAACACCGCGGAAATGGTCCAGCAGCGCCTGTCCGTGTACGGTGGCGAGAAACCGCTGACGCTCGAGGAGGTCGAGCTGCAGCGGCCGTTCAGCGAGCGCTTCCTGCGACCTTCGATCGAGCGGCTGGGCTCTCTGCTTTCTCGTTCCACGCCGCAGAAGGCGCGCCAGGATCTCATGAACCGCCTCGACCTGGCGGGGCGTCCCGGCAACCTGACCCCTGAAGACTTCGCCGCCGTACGTATCGTCGCGGCCGCGGTGATGGCGGCAATCGGCCTCGGCCTTGGGCTGCTGCTGGGGACCCCGGTGTACCTGATCATCTCGTTGGCGGTCGGGGCGATCCTCGGCTACTACCTCCCGGTGCTGTGGTTGAAGCAGAAAGTGGACGCCCGCCGGTCGGAGATCCAAAAGGGCCTGCCGGACGCGATGGACCTCCTGGTGATCGCCGTCGACGCCGGGCTCGGTTTCGACGCCGCGCTCGCGCGCGTCACCGACAAGTACAAGAACGCGCTCTCCGAGGAGTTTGCCAAGGTCCTGCGCGAGGTCAGCCTGGGCCGGCCCCGGATGGAGGCCATGGACGAGATGGGCAGGAGCAGCGGGGTCGACGACCTGCACAACTTCATCCAGGCCGTGATCCAGTCCGAGCAGTTCGGCACCGGGATCGGCAAGATCCTGCGCATCCAGGCCGACGAGATGCGCCGCAAGAGGCGCCAGCGGGCGCAGGAAAAGGCCGCGCAGGCCACGCTGAAGATGATGCTGCCCATGGTCGGCTGCATCTTCCCGACGCTGTGGATCGTCCTCCTCGGGCCCGCCGCGCTGATCCTCATGAAGCCAAGGTCCTAAAGACTGCTTCATTCGCTGCTCCCCAGCATCCCCGCGTGGGAGCTGGTAGTTCGCGCCGTCATCATCTATGTCGCGCTGCTGGTCGCTCTGCGCCTGTTCGGCAAGCGCGAGGTGGGCCAGTTCACGCTCTACGACCTGGTCTTCATCCTGCTGGTCGCCAACGCCCTGCAGCCGGCGATCACCGGACCGGACACTTCGCTGGTCGGAGGCCTGATCCTCGTGGTCGCCCTGGTGGGCACCAACTACCTCGTCGGACGGCTTGACAGCCTGCCTCGGCTGCATCGGCTGTTCACGCCGGCGCCGGCCGTGATCGTGCGTAACGGGAAGTACCTGCCGGACGTCATGCGGCGCCAGGGGGTGGACCAGGACGAGATCGAGATGGCGATCCGCGAGCACGGCATCAAGGACGTGAAGGACGTGCAGCTCGGCGTGCTCGAGTCCGACGGCACCATCTCGATCGTCCCCGAGGGTTCTGTGATGCAGCGGACCAAGCACCGCGTGCGCTTCAACCGCCGCACCTAGCCGGCGTCTACTCGGCGGTCAGGAAGTCGATGGCGGCGATCTTGAACTCGCGGGCTGGCACTGCGCTCATGTGGTCGCGTCCGGGAATCGTCACCAGGCGGGCTGAGGGGATCAGCTCGACGAGCTCGGGCGCGTCGCGAGCGAGCTCATCCCTGTCTCCGACCACGACCAGGATCGGCGTGCTGATGGCAGCGAGCCTGCGCGCGTCGGGGATGGGGCGCAACCCGGTGATGCACGCCGCCAGCGCTTTGAGGTCGTTGGTCGGCCGGGCGGAGGCGAAGCGGTAGAAGGTCTGTGCGATCGGATCGTCCGTGGGTTCGCCGCGCAGGAACGATTCGGCGATCGCGCCCGCGCTTGCGATCGCACCTGCCGAGCCGAGGCCTCCAAGCACGGCGCGTGACACACGCTGCGGAAAGTCCAACGCGACCTGCAGGCCGATTCGCGCGCCCATCGAGTAGCCGAGGTAGCGTGCGGACGGGACGCCGACGTGGTCGAGCAGGCGCGCCACGTCTGCGGCCATGACCTCGACCGAGTAAGCCGCCTGGTCGTGGGGCTTGTCGCTGTGCCCGTGACCCCGGCAGTCGAGCCCGAACACCCGAAATCCGGAATTGGTCAGGGTCTCCTGCCACCTGGTGCCGACCCAGTTGAGCCGGTAGTCCGACGCGAAGCCGTGCACGGCGACCAGGGGCGCCCCGCTCTCAGATCCGTGCACCTCGTAATGGAGTCGGATGCCGTCGCTGTCGAAATCCATGCGCCGCCATTACGCTAGTCGATCGCTATGGCGGGACGGCGAGCGGTGCACGAACGTACGGGAAGGACGCTGGCGGAGGACCTCGAGGCGGCCACGTCAGTGGTCGCGCTCACGGCGGGCCTCATGTTTCGCCGCACGCTCGAGCCAGGCCGCGGCCTGTGGCTCAACCCATGCAACGGCATCCACATGATGTTCATGAGGTTTCCGATCGACGCCGTCTTCCTCGACAAGAACGAACGCGTGAGAAAGGTCTATCGAAGGCTGCCGCCGTGGTGGGGGGTGGTGTGGCTGGTGTGGGGCGCGCGCAGCGTGCTCGAGCTCCCTTCGGGGTCGATGGCGGACATCGACCTGCAGCGCGGCGACCAGATCGTCATCACCTGACGCCGGTCCGCGGGCTGTTAAGAAGGTCTTGACCCCCTTCTTAACCTCGGCATGTGAGCGTCGACCTGCTCGAGCTGTTTCTGCCGCCATGCCGGACCGTGGGCTCGTGGCTCTGCGCGCGCTGCCGCGCCTGGATCCGTCGGCTCGAAGAGCCCCTGTGCCGCCGCTGCGGGGTCGAGGTCGAGTCGGCGCGCGCCGGATGCGGCTGCCGCTCCCGGCTGCGGAGCATCGCCAGGATGCGGTCGGCGGCCTATGAGGGCCCCGTCGAGTCGGCGATCCACCGCTTCAAGTAGCAGGGCTGGCGCCGTCTGGCGGCCCCCTCGCGCTGCTGATGGCCGA
>Ga0307372_10003281_pt1 | contig 25951 bp, 22 predicted proteins | sample OX1MG_FD_202533 | JGI IMG/M metagenome (GOLD analysis project Ga0307372, IMG submission 202533) | Soil microbial communities from Risofladan, Vaasa, Finland - OX-1 | ecosystem: Environmental > Terrestrial > Soil > Coastal area > Acid sulfate soil | place: Finland: Risofladan, Vaasa | collected...
TGAGCGCGCCGGCCACCTCGGCCACGACCAGGAACTGGAAGCGGCCGCGGTTGCCGGTCGAGTGCCGATTCCCCGTTCCCTTGAGCAACTTGTTGATGTCGGAACGCATCAGCGTGATCGCCGGCGCTACGCCGAACACCACCGCGCTCACCATCGTGAGCCCGAGCCCCGCCACGAGCACGCGCCACGAGAGCTGTGGCTGCACCAATCCCAGGTACTGGAGTCCCGCCGGCAGCGTCGCGCTCACCAGGTGGATGGTCCAGAGCGAGAGAAAGAGTCCCAGCACCCCGCCGGCCAGCGCCACGAGCCCGCTCTCGGCGAACAGCAGCCGCGCCACCTGCAGGCGGCTGGCACCGAACGCCAGACGCGTGGCCAACTCCCGGCTCCTGGCCATGCCACGGGCGAGCAGCAGGTTGGCGATGTTCGCACAGGCGATGATGAGCACGGCCAGCGTCGCCGCGGCCAGCGCCCAGACCACGCCCAGGTTCCGGCCGGGCGTGGCCGCGGCGGGCTGGATCAGGAAGTGCGCGAATCGCGAGTGCGCGGGATCGAGATTGGGCGCCAGCGCGTTCAGCTCGGCCAGCGCCTGCTCCTGGGTCACGCCGTGGCGCAGGCGGAGCAGGGCCTCGCTGCCGATGTTCCATCGGGTCGGGAGGTACACGTCCGTCGCCGTAGGGATCGCGCCGTTGTCGGCGATCACGCCGATTACGGTGTAGGTCTGGAGCCCCATCATGGCCTGCAGTTCGATAGCGAATGGCGCGAAGGGGCGATCCCGGGCGCCGAGCGCGCGCCAGAGGCGCTCGCTGATCACCACCACCTGCCTCGCAACGGCCGTCGAGTCCGTGAACAGCGTGCCGTGGACCGGGCGGGCGCCGACGACGCGGAAGAAGGTCCCGGCGACGATCTCCATCGGCACCTCGACGCTCTGGTTGCCAACGTGGATCGACGTCCCATAGGGACCGTTGTCCGTCCAGCCGGTCGCGCCGGAGTAGGTGCGTCCGGAATCCCCCAGCACCTGCCGGATGTTCACGTTCGGGTAGAGTGGGGCCTTGGGCGCCGTCCAGTGCACCACCACGAGCTGGCCCGGCTCCGGGAACGCCATCTTCGGCCAGATCAATCCGTCGATCAGGCTCGACATGGTCGTGTTGGCCGCGATGGCCAACGCCAGCGCCAGGATGCTGAACGCCGCGAACGCCTTGCTCCGGCGCAGCGTGCGCAGGGCGACGCGGAGTTCCATCCAGGTCGGGAGCATTCGCCAATGCTCATGCCGGGGCCGGTCGCCGTCAAGAGTGCAGTGGCGACCCTCGGCACCGCCGTGTGTCAGGCGCGTGCCCCGACCTCTGGATCACGGGGCACGCGACGCCTCCCCAGCCCGTTGTCCCGACCAGTCGTCGTCGTACCGTGATATCCCTGACGATGACGTGGGGGTTTCCTCACTGATCGTCCCACGGGAGACGCGGAGCTTGGGGCGGGTCCCCGCCGCCAGCGGCCGTGAACCGTGTCATGCCCCAGCCGACCCCGAGTGACCGAGGATGGTATATGCGTAGTCTGATCGTGCTCTTGGCTGCGGCGAGTCTGCTGCCGTTCCACGTGGGCCGGGCGCAGGCCCCGATAGTGCTCGCGCCCAACACCAAAGTCCGGTTCACGCTGCCGCCGGCCCAACCCCCCACGGTCGCGGAAGTGCTCGTTCAACGGGGGGACAGCGTCTGGGTGCGTCCGCTCAAGACGGCTGATACCGTGAACTTCACGTTCCCGATGTTGGCGCGCCTGGAGGTCCCCGCCGGGCGGGAGCGTCATCCGCTGGCCGGCGCCGTCGTCGGGCTCGTGGTCGGCGCCGTCGTTGGCGCGGCGGCGGGGCAGGACGCCGGCAACGACTGCTCCGAGCCGGGCCCGTACCCCGACATCCACATGTGCCTGTTCCCGAAAAACGAGACCGCGCTCATGGGTGCCGTCTATATCGGCGCGCTCGGAGCTGGGGTCGGCGCGCTCATCGGTTGGCTCCACGAAACCGACCGTTGGAGGCCGGTCGCCCTCCCGAATCAGTTGAGCATCCGTGCCTGGCGGGGAGGGGCGGGGCGCGACTATGGCATCGGAGTCACGTACCGCATCTTCTGACGCGGCGGCGCCGGATGCACCCTGTCGTCAGCGATCGCGAGCCCGTTGGCGCAGGGAAGCGCGCTCCGCTCTGGCCGCCGGCCGCGCGGCCTCCCGGCCACGAGCCAGTGGCAACCCATCGGCGTCGGTTGACGGTCTCGGTACGTCCCCATGATATTGACGATCACCCCATGTCACTCGAACGGAACCCATCAGCGTTCAGTAGAAGCCACCCCTGGCCGACGCCGGCACTGGCCGACGCCCTGGTGGCGCTGGTGGCCCTCGTCGTGTATGGCCGGGCGCTCGGCAACGGGTATGCGCTCGATGACATCCCGATCATCACGCATCCACTGATCCAGGCCCTGCACACGCTCCCCGCGGCGCTCGCGTCGCCGTGGTGGTACAGCACGCACCACCTGTATCGGCCCCTCACGCTCCTGTTCCTCGGAGTGGAGCACCTCGCAGGCGGGCGCTCACCGTTGGCGCCCCATGCCGCCAATCTGATCCTCTACGCGCTCACGGCCATCCTCCTGCGGCGCCTCTACGCGCGCTTCGTGGCGCCGGGGGCCGCGCTCGCGGGCGCACTCCTGTTCGCCGTTCTCCCGGTTCATGCGGAAGCCGTCGCGGCGGTCGTTGGTCAGGCCGAACTCATCTCGGCGCTCGCGCTCGTCGCGCTGCTGCTGCTCGTGACCGCCGACGCGCCCCCGACCCTCCGCCGCTTGGGCGTGGCCGCGCTCCTGGCCGCCGCAGCTATCGCTGGGAAGGAAGGAGGTGTCACGGCCCCAGTCCTCGTGCTCGCGGCTGCCTGGACGCTCGCGCGGCAGCGACGCCACGCGACGCGCTGGGCAACCGCCGCGCTCGTAGGGGTGTGCACCCTTCTCGCGGCGCGCCTGATGGTGCTGGGCACGTTTGGTGGAGATGCCGCAAACCCGGTGTTTCGCGAAACGTCGGTATGGACCCAGTGGCAGATCGCGACCGCGATGCTGCCGCGGGCCGCGCTGATGATGGTGCTGCCCATCCCTCCGGCCATCGACTACGTCCCGATGCTCGCTGCGATTCAACATCCGGCGTGGGGGCCGATTGCGCTCGGCCTGGTGCTCGTCGGGCTCGTGCTGGTCGCGCTGATGCGTCACCGGGAAACTCCAACCGCGGTGACGTTCGGGATCATCCTCACCGCCGCGCTGATCGCGCCGACCGCCAATCTGCTGTTCCCGAGCGGCGTCGTGCTCGATGCGCGAACGCTCTACGCCCCGTCGATCGGAACGGGACTCCTCATGGCGGTCCTGCTCACCACCTTCCACCGCCGCGCGCCGCGCGCCACACCGGCGCTGGTCGCCACGTTCGCGCTGGCCGCCGCCGCCACGGCATGGCGCGAGGCCCCGGTGTGGCACGACACGCAGACCGTGGTTGCAACGATGGTGACCCGCCATCCGGACGACTATCGCGGGTATCTCCACCTGGCCGAGATGGCCCGCGCACGTGGGCGCCCAGCCGACGCCGTGACGTATTATCGGGCGGCGATCGCTCGCTACCCCGCCGAGCCGGAGATGCTCACGGACGCGGCCACCATCGCCCTTCATCTGCACGATACGACCACGGCAGTCTCCTGGCTGCAAGCGGCCGTCGTGGGCAGCCCCCGTGCGGCCCGGGCCCGGACGCGGCTCTATGGCGTGTGGCGCGCCCAGGGCAAGCTGGCAGATGCGCGACGCCTCCTGCTCGATGGACTGGCCCAGGAGCCCAGCCAGCGCACGTGGTCCGCGCTGCTCACGGAGCCCGACGCCGGCCACTCCCCCATCGCAGCAGGGGCTCCCTAGGCGCGGACCGGCGCGGCGGGATCCCGGTTAGATTGCTCGATCCCCCTTCGTGAACGCCCGTCCGCACCGTCCGGAGCGTATGGCCGAGAGACCACCAGTCAACAAGTGGGTAGTGGCCGGTACCGTCATGATCGGGACGATGATGGCAGTGCTCGACTCGAGCATCGTCAACGTCGCGCTCCCCGACATGCGCGGCACCCTTGGCGCCACCGTCGACGAGATCACCTGGGTCGTCACCGGGTACATCCTGTCCAATGTGATCATCATGCCCATCGTCGGCATGCTCAGTTCGCGCTACGGACGGAAGAACTTCTACGTCGTCAGCATCGCCATGTTCACCGCGGCCTCCATGGCCTGCGGAATCTCCACGACGCTCTCGGCCATCGTCGCCTGGCGTATCGTCCAGGGCATTGGCGGCGGCGTGCTCATCACCGTGTCGCAGGCCATCCTCCGCGAAACGTTCCCCCCAGAAGAACAGGGGCTGGCCATGGGCATCTATGGCATGGGCGTCGTGCTTGCCCCAGCGTTTGGCCCCACGCTCGGCGGGTGGATAACCGACCAGTACTCGTGGCCCTGGGTGTTCTTCATCAACGTCCCCATCGGGATTCTCAACATCTTCCTCGTGAGCCGCTTCATCGAGGACCCGTCATACCTCGTGCGCGCCAAGGGCCGCATCGACTGGGCCGGCCTCGGCCTGCTCACCATGGGACTGGGCGCGCTGCAGTTGATGCTCGAGGAAGGAGAGACGGACAACTGGTTCGATTCGGCGTTCATCACGCGCCTGGCCGTGATCGGCGTGGTGGGACTGATCCTGTTCGTCTGGCGGGAACTCAAGACCGATGGGCCGGCGGTGGATCTGCGCCTGTTCAAGAACGGCGCGTTCGCTTCGGCCACGACCATCGGTGGCATCCTCGGGCTCGGCCTCTACGCCGCGCTGTTCCTGCTCCCGCTGTTCCTGCAGAATCTGCTCGGCTACAGCGCCATGGAGTCCGGGCTCGTGCTCATGCCGCGCGGGCTCGCCATGGCCGTGCTCATGCCGCTCGCCGGCCGGGCATACAACAAAGTAGGACCGCGCGTGCTCGTGGGCACCGGGCTGATCGTCAGCGCGTATTCGTTCTACGCGCTCGCGCACCTCACGAGCGGTGTCGGCTTCTGGGACCTGTTCTGGCCGCAGCTTTGGCAGGGCGTCGGGTTCGGGCTCATCTTCGTGGCGCTCAGCACTGCTGCGCTCGCCACCATCGAGCGGCCGCGCATGACGGCGGCCGCGGGGCTGTACAACGTGGTGCGCCAGGTGTTCGGCAGCGTGGGCGTGGCGCTCTCGGCCACGGAACTCACCAGCGGCATCTCGCGCTACCACGACGTGATGAGCTGGAAGCTGACGACCACGGACCCGGCCACCCGTTCGTGGCTCGCCTTGGTGACGGCCGGCATGCGCGCCGCCGGCGCCGATGCATACACGGCCGCCCAACGCGCGCTGGCGCTGCTCGATGGAACCGTCTCGCAGCAGGCCGCCGTGATGTCGTTCAACCACGTATTCGTGCTGATTACCGGGCTGTTCGTGATCTCGCTGCCGTTGGTGTACTTCCTGCGCGGCGTGGAGCATGCGGACGGGATGCCCACGATCGTGGGAGAGTAGGAACGTAGGAGATGGCGTCACACGGGAGCGTTGGCGTCCGGCGTCGGCTGGGCACGGAGCGTTTGTAGCAGTGCCTCGATGTCCGACGGATCGGCGTCCCACCGGCGCAGCGCGTAACGCGCCATGCCGAACGCCAATTCGCGTTCGCCCATCACCGCCGCGCCTACCCCCTGCCGTTCGAGCAGCAGCTGCTCCGCCGCACTGTGCGTCCTCACCACGGTGTCGATAGCTGGGTTCAACTGCCGCGCCACGTCGAGAATGGAGCGTGCCTGGTACGCCCCGGGCGCCGCGATCACGAGCAGGCGCGCCCGCTCCAGATGCGCGTGCTCCAACACCGCCCGCCGCGCGGCGTCACCGAACAACACGGGCACGCCGCGCGATCGAAGGTGCTCCATCCACCCGCGGTCGTGCTCCACCACCAGGAACGGGATGCCCCTGCTCTCGAGCGCGCGGCCGATCGTGCTGCCCACGCGACCGAAGCCCACGATCACGGCGTGATCGCGGAGCCGCAACCCGTCCACCGACTCGGCCGGTACCGCCGGCCCGAGCGGGTCGTGGCGTGTCCGCTGGATCAGTCCCAGCAGCGTGGGCCTCCGGCGCAGCCAATTCTCCACCGGCGCGACGGCCCTGAACGCCAGCGGATTGAGCGTGATCGAGAGAACGGCGCTCGCCAGGATCAGATTCTGCCCCTCTCGCGGAAGCAGGCCGAGCGTGATCCCCAATCCGGCGAGAATGAACGAAAACTCGCCCATCTGCGCGAGGCCTGCCGACACCGTGAGCGCCGTGCGCAGGGGATATCGAAAGCCGGCGATGAGCCCGAATGACACGAGCGCCTTGCCGGCGGTGGCGATGGCCACGGTCACGAGCACGGCGAGCGGATGCTGCACGAGCACGCGCGGATCGAACACCATGCCCACCGACACGAAGAACAGCACCGCGAACGCGTCCTGCAGCGGCAGCGCGTCGGCGGCGGCCTGATGGCTGACGTCCGACTCGGCGATCACCACGCCGGCAAAGAATGCGCCGAGTGCGAACGACACGCCGAACAACATCGCGGCGCCGAACGCGATCCCCAGGGCCAGGGCGAGCACCGCCAGCGTGAACAATTCGCGAGAGCCGGTGCGCGCCACGGCGGCGAGCAGCCACGGCACCACGCGCGTGCCCACGTACAGCATCAGCGCCACGAACGCCGTCACCTTGACCAGCGTCACCCCCACCATGACCAGCGTGCCCCCCGCCGAGGCACCGGCGGCCCCGACTCCTCCCAGCGGGGCCGCCAGGGCAGGCAACAGGACCAGGACCAACACCGTCGCCAGGTCCTCGACCACGAGCCATCCCACCGCGATGTGTCCATCCAGCGTGCTCAGGGTGTCCCGCTCCTCGAACGCCCGGAGAAGCACCACAGTGCTGGCGATGGAGAGCGACACGCCGAACACGACCGATCCACCCCAGGTCCACCCCCACGCGTGCCCGACCACGGCGCCGAGCGCCGTGATCACCGCGCTCCGGGTCAACGCGCCGGGCACCGCGATCCGCCGCACGGCTAGGAGATCGCGGATGGAGAAGCGCATCCCCACGCCGAACATCAGCAAGATGACACCGACCTCGGCGAGCTGTGAGGCGAGTCCGGTGTCGGCGATATACCCGGGCGTGAATGGTCCGACGACGATGCCCGCGATCAGGTAGCCGACCAGTGCCGGGAGGCCCAATCGAATCGCGGCGAACCCGAACAGGAACGCCAGCGCCAGGCCGGCGGCGAGCGTGGCGACCAACGCAACTTCATGGGGCATCGGTGGGGGCTCCCGTTCTCATGAAGATACGTGAACGTGCACGGCGCGTCACACGGGGCCGGATCAGACAAATTCGCGTGACCCGCGCTCGCCGCAGTCAGCCCATTCATGGACTGCTGAACGAGGAAGGCCCTACCGATCCTGCTGGGAAAGGCCTACCCGCATTGCCCCGATGTGCCGATAGGCGACACTCCCGGTCCGACCTACGTTCCCCATGCAGGGGAAGTGAAGCGCCGACGGCCGTGCGCCGTCCAACAGGGAGGATCCAATGGTTGGGATGCTGACTCGCAATTGGGGGTGGGTGGCACTGCGCGGCGTCGTGGCGATCCTGTTCGGGTTGCTCACGTTCTTCAATCCGGGGATCACGCTCACGGTGCTCGTGCTCTGGTTCGGCGCCTACGCCTTCGTGGATGGGATCTTCATGGTCGTCTCGGCCATCACGAACCGGCACGGCCAGCCCCGCTGGGGCGCGCTGCTCGCCGGCGGACTGCTGGCCGTCGCGGCTGGCGTCTTGACGTTCGTCATGCCGGGGATCACCGCGATGGCACTGCTCATGCTGATCGCGGCGTGGGCGATCGTCACGGGGATCGCCGAGATCGTGGCGGCCATCCAACTGCGCAAGGAGATCACGGGCGAGTGGATGTTCGTCGTCGTCGGCGTGTTCGCGGTGGCGTTCGGAGTGGTCATGGTCGCGGCGCCCGGCGCGGGCGCGCTCGCCGTGGTCATGTGGATCGGCATCTACGCGCTGATCTCGGGAATCCTGCTCGTCTCGCTGGGCTTGCGGCTCCGCAGCTGGGGCCGTATGCACCCCGTCATGTAACCACCGAATGAAGAGGACGCCATGACCGCGTATATCGTGGACATCGAAGACCGGACCGAGGGGAATCGCGATTTCCGGCACGTACTGTACACCGGGCCGCACCTGCAGTTGGTGCTGATGTCTCTCCAGCCCGGCGAGGAATTGGGAGCGGAGATCCATCCGCACACCGATCAGTTCTTCCGTGTGGAGGAGGGGAAGGGCATGGCCCTGATCGATGGACGCGAGACGCCCATCAAGAGCGATTCGGCGATCGTCGTGCCCGCCGGCGCGCGGCACAACATCAGGAACACCGGGGCGAAGCCGCTCCAATTCTACACGCTGTACGCTCCGCCGCAGCACCCCGACGGCACCGTGCATCACACCAAGGCGGATGCGGCACGGGCGGAGATGCACGCGGCCGTGTGACTGAAACTGCAACGACAACTGCCGGGCCGCCGAAGCCCGCAAAGCAGTCGCAGTATCCGCCTCATCCGCATTATCCGGAGCATCCCCGTCCCGGCGGTTGCGGACCGCCAGGCGGCAGCGAATCGCTTGCGGTTCTCCTCGGCGGTCACACTGGCCGGAACCCTGATAGCCGTCGCCCAATGGGGACGGTAGCTTCGCGCGGCGCCGTCTCACCCCGTTTCGCGCTCTTTCCCCACCTGTCGTCCTGTACCCTGCGGCCGCCGCGCCGCAATCTCCAGGTGGCCAGCTCCCCCTTTCTCATCCTTTTGAGCGACTAAACCTGCGTTCCGTGGCCGCATACTATTCAATGGGAAGATGCGGTGACTGAGGTTTACGGGCGGGGGAGCCATGGTTCGGGCGTGTCAGGTGGTACGGTTCAGCGTGCTTGGGGTCGCGACCGCGGTCGCGATCGGTGCGTGCACCAAGGCCGCGAATCCGGCGGCGGCCATCGAGACCGCGCCGGTCACGCAGCAGGACATCATCGTCAACGTCGAGGCCACCGGCGTCATTGAACCGGTGGACGCCGTCCAGGTGAAATCCAAGGCCTCCGGCCAGATTGTGAAGATGCCGGTGGTCGTCGGGTCGCTGGTCAAGGCGGGCGATCTGCTCGTGCAGGTGGATCCGCGGCAGATGCAGAGCGCGTTCAACGCCGCGCAGGCGGCGCTCAAAGCTGCGAAGGCGAACCTCGTGATGCAGAATGCGCAGTTGGCGCGCGAGGACAGCATGGTGCGCCAGAAGGTCGTCACGCAGATGGAGTACGACGCGGCGGTCGCCGCGCAGGCGTCCGCCGTCTCCGGCGTGGCCAACGCGCAGGCCAACGTGGACGTCAATTCGATCAACCTTGCCGATGCCACTGTGGTCTCCCCGGTGACGGGCACAGTGATCGACAAGAGCGTGTCGCTCGGGCAGGTCATCGCCTCCGCCACCAACAACGTCGGCGGCGGCACGACCCTGCTCACGGTTGCCGACCTCGGCCAGGTGCTCGACAGCGCCCTCGTCAACGAGAGCGACATCGGACGGGTCAAGGTGGGCCAGGACGTGGCGGTCACCGTGTCGGCATATCCCAACCGTGCATTTCCGGGCAAGGTGCTGCGAATCTCGCCACAGGCGATCGTGCAACAGAGCGTGACCATGTTCCCCGTGCTCGTCAGCCTCGACAACCGGGAAGGAATGCTCCTGCCCGGGATGAGCACCGATGCTACGATCGACATCACGCGCCTGCCCAGCGTCGTCGCCGTACCGAACGACGCCATCGGGTCTATTCAGGAAGCGCCGATGCTCGCCACGGTGCTCGGCATCGGATCCGCCGCCGTCGACTCGGCGCTGGCCCCAGCGACGCCGATGTCCACGCCCGCGGCGGCCGGGCGGGGGACCCGTTCCGGGACCGCTGCGGGCGGCGGCCGGAGCAGCGCCAGCGGCGCGATGGCGACCGCCGACAGTAGCCGCGCCGCGGTGGTGTTCGTGCAGGATTCGGCTACCCACAAATTCGCGTTGCGTGTCATCATGATTGGCGCCGGGAACTACGAAGTCACCCGCGCCCTCTCGGGCGTCAAGCCAGGTGATCGGGTGGCCCTGCTCAGCGACGTGCGCATGGCCGCGACCCGCGACACCACGCTCCAGCGCATCCAGGGTCGGTCCGGCGTGCCCGGGATGAGCACGGGCGGCGGGCGCGGCGGCGGCAGGAACTGACCATGTTGCTCGGGAACACGGTGCTGTCGGCACTCGAGTCGCTGCGTCTGAACATGGTGCGGTCGCTGCTCACGATGCTCGGCATCGTGATCGGCGTCGCCGCAGTCATCTCCATGGAAGCGCTGGGCCGGGGCGCGCAGGATGCCGTGAGCTCCCGCATCCAGGCCCTCGGTACGACGCTGCTCATGGTCGTGCCCGGCCAGTTGCAGGTGGGCGGCGTGGTCTCGGGGTCCGACCGCGCGCCGCTCTACGTGGAAGACGCCCAGGCACTGGCCGGGCCGAGCCAGTACATCGCCGCCGTCGAGCCGGAGATGACCCGGCAACTGCAGGTCCAGTTCGAGAATGCCAACACATCCACGCAGGTGATCGGCACGAGCGCGAACTACCCGACGGTGCGCAAGTACACGCTGTCCGACGGCATGATGTTCACGCAGGGCGACGACGCCGGCCGGCGGCGCGTGGCGGTACTGGGTGCTACGGTCGTCACGAACCTCCGCACCTCGGCTGCCGCCCTCCTCGATTCGACCATCCGGATCAATGGCATTCCGTTCACCGTCGTGGGCGTTCTGGCGCCGAAGGGCGGGGCGACCGGCTTCTCCGACCCGGACGACCAGATCATCATTCCGCTCAGCACCGCCCAATTCCGCGTGATGGGCACGCGCAACCTGCGGACCATCGGCGTGCTGGCGCCGTCGGAGGAAATTCTGCCGCGTACGACCGCCGAGGTGGAGCGGATCATGCGCCGCGCGCACCGCCTCATGCCTGGCAAGCCCGACGACTTCCAGATCCGCAACATGTCCGACTACCTGAGCGCGTCGGCGGCGACGACGCAGTCGTTCACGCTGTTGCTGGCCGGGATCGCGGCGGTGAGTCTGCTGGTGGGGGGCATCGGCATCATGAACATCATGCTGGTTTCGGTCACCGAGCGCACGCGCGAGATCGGAATCCGCAAGGCCGTAGGCGCGACGCGTCACGTGATCATGACGCAGTTCCTCGTCGAGGCGCTGGTGCTCTCGCTGGTGGGCGGATCCGTGGGGGCGCTGGTCGGCGTCGCGTCGGCGCGCATCCTGAGCATCACGGCGCACTGGAACACGACCGTGTCGGCCGGGTCCATTCTCATGTCGTTCGGGTTCGCCGCGCTCATCGGCGTTGGCTTCGGCGTGTGGCCCGCGCGCCGCGCCGCCCGTCTCGATCCCGTGGAGTCGCTGCGGTACGAGTGACCGCGGCCGAACCGTCAAGCCGTCAATACTTGATCACGGTCGGATCCACGTCGTCCGACCAGGCCAGAATCCCGCCCACCAGGTTCCTCGCTCGCTCGAACCCCAGCGATCGCAGCGCCTGAACCGCCGTGCCGCTGCGCGCGCCCGATCGGCAGATCACCACGATCTCGCGGTCCGGGTTGAGCGTGGGAATGGCCGCCTCGAAGCTGCCAAGCGGAATGAGTCGCGCCCCGGGAATCGCGGCGATGGCCAGCTCCTGCGGCTCGCGCACGTCGATGAGGTCGAAGTCGTCGCCGCGCTCGAGCTTTTCGGCGAGTTCGATGGGCGTGATATCGCCAGTTGATATCGGCACTTCGGTCGTGGTGTGAGAGGTGGTTCCCGGAATGCCGCAGTACTCCTCGTACTCTTCCAGGTGCGTGATCGTGCGCGTGCCGCAGGCCGGGCAGGCCGGGTCCCGTTTGACCCGCACGGTGCGGAATTGCATGTCCAGCGTGTTGATCAACAGCAGACGGCCGGCGAGCGTCTCGCCGATGCCGAGCAACAACTTAATGGTCTCGGTGGCCTGGATGGTTCCAATCAGGCCGGGTAGCACGCCCAGCACGCCCCCCTCGGCGCAGCTCGGAACCATGCCCGGCGGCGGCGGGGTGGGGAACAGGCAGCGGTAGCAGGGGCCGTCCTCGGTGGCGAACACGCTCGCCTGTCCCTCGAAGCGGAAGATGCTCCCGTACACGTTCGGCTTGCCGAGCAGCACGCTCACGTCGTTGGTGAGATAGCGCGTGCCGAAGTTGTCCGTGCCGTCGACGATCACGTCGTAGTCGCGCGCGATCTCCAGCGCGTTGTCGGCGCGGAAGGGCACGTCGTACGTCTCGACGTGCACGTGCGGGTTGAGGTCGTTCAGCCGGTCGCGCGCGCTGTCGACTTTCCGATGCCCGATCGTGCTCGTGCCGTGGACGATCTGCCGCTGGAGGTTGCTCGCGTCCACCACGTCGAAGTCCACCAGGCCGATGGTGCCCACGCCGGCCGCAGCCAGATACAAGGAAGTGGGGCTGCCCAGCCCGCCCGCGCCTATCAATAGAACGCGCGACCCCTTGAGCCGGCGCTGTCCGTCCAGGCCCACGTCGGGGAGGAGCAGGTGGCGGGCGTAGCGCAGCACCTCGTCGGAGTTCAGCTCCGGCGATTCGCGCTCTGCGTCGTTGTCCTGGCCGATGGTAGAAGACACGGTTCCCATTCCTCAGCCCCCCGCGATGGCGGGGACGATCGTCACCTCGTCGCCGTCCCGGACCGCGGCGGCGAACCCTCCACTGAACCTGATGTCGTAGAAGGTGACGAAGGGATACGGCTCCCCCCCGTCGTCGCGCAAGCGGGGGCCCAGCCCGGGAGAAGTGGCCCCGGTGTTCTGAACACGTGAGCTACCGGCACTGGCGGGCCACGCCAAAGGCGTCGTTGTCGCTGCCGCCCTCCACGTTGCGCGCGGTTCTCGCCCGACACCTGGCGACGTCTCCCTCCGCCTCCGCCCCTCCCGCCCCCCCGTCCCACGCCGTAGCTTGGCCCGCGTCATTGACCGACCCACCTCCGACCGGGCAGCTGCGTGACCTCAGCACCACCAAAGATCTGCATCCGCGGGGCTCGGCTATGACGCTCCCCCGCGCCCTCCGCTGGTTCGACGCCCCCGAGCTCGGATCCCCGGAGGCCTCGCGACGCGCGCGGGCGCTGTGGAAGCTCCAGTGGAGTTTCCTGGCGGTGGTCGTGACCCTGTTCGGCGTCGCCACGGCCCTGATGCCCGAGACCATCAGCCGGCGCGCGGTGTCGATCCTGGCCGTTGCTGCGCTGACGCTCGTGATCCATGCCCTCAACCGGAGCGGCCGTACCAACCTCGCGAGTTGGCTCCTGGTGCTCGGCCTCACCGCGGTGCTCACTCAGCGCGCGTGGATCACCGGCGGTGTGCACTCGCCGGTGGACGTGTTCTACCTGCTGTTCGTGCTCATGGCGGGCGGTCTCCTCGGCACGCGCGGGAGCGTGGTCACCGCCGCGGTGTGCCTGCTGTGCGCCATCGCGTTGGCGGTCGGCGCGCCCACGGCATTCGCCGCTCCGATCAACGGACCGCGATTGATCGCGGTGTACCTGCTGGTGATCGTCTTGGGGTTGGCCGGCACGCTGGTGGCCCTCACGCTGCTCCTCAAGCAGGCCAGGCGATCGGCCACGGACGACCTGATCCAGATGTTCGTGCACGACATGCGCTCGCCGCTCACCGTCATCGGCGCCAGCCTCGCGCTGCTCCGCGATGACGCGCCCCCCGGTTCGGAGATGGCCGAGCACGTGGACGCCGCCAACGGAAACGCGATCAGATTGAACGAACTGGCCAACAACTTCCTGGACGTGCACCGCATGGAGGCGGGATCCATGCCCGTGCGTCGTGCAACGACGGACGTGGCGGCGCTGGCCCGGGACGTCGTCGCCGGCCTCCGCGTCCTGAGTCCCACCCGGCAAGTGGAGGTCCGCGCGCCCCGGCCGGCCGTGTGTGACTGCGACCCGCAGATCATCCGCCGAGTGATCGAGAACCTGCTCGGCAACGCGATCAAGCACACGCCTCCCGACACGGGTTTACGGATTGACGTATCCTCCAGCGATGAGCACGTGCAGGTGGCGGTGCGCGACGAGGGGCCGGGCATACCGGTGGACGTGCGCGCCCGCCTGTTCGAACGCTATTCGGCGTCCGGCATCGCCTCGGACCGCGGCGCGCACTCGGCGGGGCTGGGGCTGGCGTTCTGCGCGCTTGCCGTCAAAGCGCACGGGGGCTCCATCCGCGTGGAAGGCGGGGAGCCCCATGGCAGCGTGTTCGTCGTCGAGCTGCCCACGAGGGCGGACGCGTAGTCTCGTCGGCCCACGGAAAGGGTGAGGGGCCGCTGTCCGCCGCCGCATTGCCGGCGCGGCGGCCGGATTCGCCGTTACGCTTTCTTCCCCGCCGCTCCCTCGAACTGGCTCGTGAAGTTCCCCATGAAGTAGTTCCAGCCGCCCTCGTGCCCCCTCGCCTTGTCGTTGTCCGGAAGGCCGGAATGCACAAGCGTCATCAGGGTGTCGTCCCCCTTCTTCTGGAACGTCACGGTGACCGTGGACTCCACGCCCATGGTGTTCGGGGACATCCATGTATGCTGAATGCGCGCTCCCCGCTTCAACTCGGTGAACCGGCCGAAATGCGGCGTCTCCTTGAAACGCCAGTAGAACATCCCGTCCACCGCCGGGTTGAGAATCAGCTTGGTGGACTCGTGCCAGGGCGTGCCCGGCACCTCGGGATTGAGCCATGCGTCGTACACCTCGCTCGGCGGGGCGGGGATGGTGCGCTCGATCTTGATCTCCAGGGTCTTCTTCGCGTCGCTCATGTCCGCTTCTCCTTTTTCGCCTTCTTGCGTTTGAAGTGTTGCTCGAACTGATCGAGATGCTCGTTCCAGAACCGCTCGTACTCGTGCACCCATCCCGCGACCTCCCTGAGTGGCTCAGCGCGAAGTGAGATGATGACCTCGCGCCCTCGCTTCTCGCGCTCGATCAGCCCGGCCCGCTCCAACAACTTCAGGTGCTTGGTCACCGAGTTGAGCGCGGTGTCGAACTGATCGGCCACGTCGAGGAACCGGGCAGGGCCATGGGAGAGCTGCCCGATGATCGCCCGCCGGGAAGGGTGAGAAATGGCCGTGAGGACGTTGGTCAGTTGATCCATGGCAAACATTATACCCTATGGTGTAATGAATGGCAAGGGGCCCGAACGTGTGGTGAGCCCGGTCACGGCTGCCCGCTTGCGCCTCCCGCGACCAACGCCAAAATTGCATTCGAAATCACCGATAGCCGGGAGGTACGCATGCAACGATGGATCGTCGCACTCGCCGTTCTCACCGCCACCGCCGGTTGCAGCGGCGGCGCGACCGTGGACGGCACGGCCCTCGGCGTCACTTCGATCCAGATCTCGCCGGCCAGCGCCAGCCTCCTCGTGGGCGCCACCGAGCAGTTCACCGGGGTCGCGCTCTCGGCGTCGGGCGCTCAGCTCACCGGCGCCGCCATCACGTTCTCGTCCGGCAACCCGGCAGTCGCCACCACGACCGCAGGCGGGCTGGTCACCGCCGTCGCCCCGGGCACGGCCACCATCATGGCGCAGAGCGGATCCGAACAGGCGTCGGCCACGGTCACGGTCATTGCGCCGCCCATACCGGCCAGCCTCCAGCTCGACCGCGACAGCGTGGACCTCGCCGCGGGCGTCACGGCCGGCGTCACCGCCACGGTCCGCGACAGCGCCGGCAACGTTCTTGCCAACGCGTTGGTGGCCTACACCTCAACCGACCCCACGGTGTTCACGGTCAACGCCAGGGGAGTCATCACGGGACACGGATCGGGGGTGGCGCATCTGGTCGCCGCGGCCGGATCCGTGCGCGACACCATCCCCGTGGTGGTGTACCACCCGTTCTCGGGAACGCTCCAGCCGCCGGTTACCATCCCCGGCCGGCCGTTCGGCGTCACGGTCTCTCCCAACAACGTCCTCTACGTCACGGAGCAGGATAGCGCCGCCCTCGCCCGCGTCACGCTCCCGGGCCTCGCCGCAAACGGATCGGTGCCCGTGGGCACCGACCCCGGCGAGGTGATCTTCAACGCCACGGGCACTACGGCCTGGTCGGCCAACGTGAACGGCAGCAGCATCTCGGTCATCGACGTCGCCGACGGAACGGTGACGAAGACCTTCGCGTTAGCCGTATCGCCCTACCGCATCCGCCTCTCGCCCGACGGGACTCGACTCTACGCGTGCACCAACGCGGGCACGGTGCTCGTCCTCGATCCGGGGTCCGGCGCCACCCTGGCCACGATCGGCGTCGGCTCGGCCGCGGCCAACGGGATGGTGCTCTCCCCCGATGGCGCGCACCTCTACGTCACCACCACGTCGGCGGGGACCATAGCCGACATTGACACGAAGACCACTACGGTGCTTCGCTCCCTCTCGGTGCCGGGCACGCTGCAGGACATCGGCATCTCCCCCGACGGCACCGAGCTCTACGTCGCCGTGGACGAGGGGGCGCTCGACGTGGTGAACGTCGCGTCGGGCGCCGTCACGTCGCAGATCGCGCTCAACTCGGCCTTCGGCCTGCAGGTGAGCCCCCACGGGTACTACATCGCGGTCAGCGAGCCGTCCGACAGGAAGGTCCTGGTGTTCGACCGCGTGCTGCGGCGGCTCGTGGCCCAGTACACCGCGTCGGGCACGCTCCGGCGCGTGGCCTTCGACAGCGCGGGAACGACACTGGCCGTGGCCAGCGAGGCGAACGCCGTTTATGTGATCCGGTAACTGCCCGGCCGTCGGCCTCGCCTAGAACGTCACCTGCACCCCGGTCGTCGACAACCGATCGGCGGTCCCGAGCGCCGCCGGCCGCTTGCTTGGGTTTGAGCGTTCACGTATTCCGCGATCTGCGCGCCGGCAACGCCGGCGGCCGCCAACGCGGCCCGGCTCACGCGCGAGGATCTGAGCGCGGGGAAGCTCCGCGTGAAGGGTTCGTCTGGTCGTCCCGCAGCATCGAAGATGTGAGGAGACACGGGGCGGGCAAACATCCTCGCCGAGTGGTCCCGCGCGTTCGCGTACGGCTCGAGCGATTGCGGCAGGAATGAGCCGGACACGAGGCGTCACACCGCCGTCACATCCTCTTCCGCATCCGGCCTCGTACTGTCGTCCCTCGGAATGTCCGATCCGGGGTCGTCGTTGCTCCCGCCGCGGAACCCATCGGCGAAATGATCGGCGGCATCGCTGCCGAACAGCGTTCCCAATTCCTCGGCCGTGCCGCTCGCACGACCCGTCAATTCCTCGGGCAGGGGCGTGCCGCCCTCGAGTTCTGGTGCGTCGGGGCGCGTAATGCCTGCGCCGCCCCTGCGGGTGCGGTCCCTATTGCGCGTCTTGGGGTGCTTGGACATGCGAATCTCCGGGTGGCCGTCTCTACAGTGCGCCTCCCTGAAAAGGTACGCCCGCTCCCATGGCGCGCATATCGCCCAAACGGGTGATGGTCCGATGCGAGATTGCCCCGCCGTGTGCCCGGCGTAATCGTCTTCTCGTGCCCGTGCGGCGCATTCCTGAGTGTCTCGATGGCTGACCTGGGGGACGAACCGGGATCTCGAGCGGCGTACTCCACCCGAGCCCCTATCCCAGCGCCTCCCTGAATACCCCCAGCATCGTCCGCCAGTGCCTCTCCGCCGCGGCCTCGTCGTACACCGGCAGATCGGGCATGCTGAACCCGTGCGCCGCGTGGTACAACTCCATCGAATGCCGTACACCCCCCGCGGTGAGCGCGGCCTCCAGCCGCTGCCGCTGATCCTCGGGAAAGCTGTTGTCATTCTCGGCATATCCCACGTACACGCGCCCGCGGGCTGCCGACGCGAGCAAATGGGGACTGTCGGGTGCGTCGGTGGCCAGGCGCCCGCCGTGGTACGACGCCGCGGCACGCACCCGATCGGGGAACTGGCCGGCGGCGCTGAGTGCCGCCCCGCCTCCCATGCAGTAGCCCACGGTGCCCACCTTCCCGGCGTCGGCGGCGGGGTCGCGCTCCAGAAACTCCAGGATCACGCGCGTGTCGGACATCGCGCGCGCGGGCGTGACCTCCTTGATGAGGCTCATCAGTCGCGCGCGTTCGGCGGGATCGCTGAACACGGTCGCGCCGTCGAACGGGGCCTGCGGTCCCGACCGGTAGAACAGATCGGGCAGAGCCACATAGTACCCGTTCGACGCAATGCGCCGGGCCATCTCGATGAGCGTGGGCCGGATCCCCACGCCGTCCATGAACAGGATCACGGCGGGGTATCGTTTGCCCCCGCCCGGGTAAAAAGTGCGCGTGGGCATCACGCCGTCGGGCGTCTTCAGGTGAACGGTGGCTTCGATCATGTGGCGTGCTTCCCTATTGATGTGCGCTGCGTGCCTACAGCTGTGGATCGCTCTGATGAAGTATGCGAACACCCCCCTGCGCCGCGCCATCGGCAGTCCGTGCGCGCCTCACATACCGCGAGCGGCCCAACACGCCGGGTCGCGTGTGGGAGCGCCTGTCGAACGGCGAGCCACTCACTCTCGTCGTCGTGTCGGGCCTGCTCGCCGCCGTCACCCCGACCGGGCGCGTGCTCGAGAGCGTGTTCGCCGGCGAGCTCACGCTGCTCTACGACGACCGGATCATGGAGGAGTACGCCGAGGTGCTGGCCCGGCCTCGATTCCGCTTCGACCCCGAGAATTTCGGGTGGTTCCTCCCCATCGTACGACTCGGCGAACCGGTGGTGGCGCCTCCGCTGCCGCTCACCCTGTCCGACCCGAGCGACCGCGAATTCATCGAGGTTGCCGTAGCGGGCGGGGCGGACGCGATCGTCACGGGGAACGCGCGGGATTTCAGCATCGCTGAGGGCAAGGTCGCGATCCCGATCGTCAGCCCGCGGCGGCCGATCGATCGGTTGCGCAACGGTTAGTTCATCCGCACAATTCCTCCACCACCGGAGACACTGCCCATGCGCCCGTTCTGCTTCCCTCGTCTGACCGTCGCCCTCGCCGCCTGCGCGCTCGCCGCGTTGGTCGCGCGGCCCGCCGCCGCGCAGTCGCACCCGTCCAAATATCTCTTCGTCTGGACCGGCGACGGCGACCGCAAGGTGAGCGACTTCCTCGCCGTGCTCGACGCCGACCCGGCGTCCAAGACCTACGGCCACGTGGTCGCGTCGGTGGCGGTGGGCATGACGGCCACGATGCCGCACCACACGGAGTACGTGTTCCCCGCCGACCGGATGCTGCTCGCCAACGGGTGGGCGGCGGGCACGACCTTCCTCTTCGACCTGCGCGATCCCCTTCACCCGAAGGTGGCCACGAAGTTCGGCTCGGTGGGTGGATACTCGTTCCCTCATACGTTCAAGCGGCTCCCCGACGGCCATCTGCTCGCCACCTTCCAGAGTCACGGAACGGCCTACAAGCCCCCCGGCGGACTGGTGGAGCTGGACGAGCGCGGCCACTACATCCGCAGCGCGAGCGCGGTGGGCCCGGGCATGGACACCACGCACGCCTGGCCGTACAGCCTGGCGGTGGACCCGGCGCAGGATCGGGTGATCAGCACCAGCACCACGATGGAGCTCCCCAAGTGGCTCACGGCGCCTCCGGGCTCCTGGTCGTGGGGCCGCGTGGACAGCGTGGTCACCGACCAGATACAACTGTGGAGCCTCTCCAGACTCCAACTGCTCCGAACGATCCAGCTCCCCAAGCCGCCCGAGGGCAACCAGAACGAGTACCCCGCCGAGCCGGTGATCCTGGGCGACGGGTCGTACTACGTGAACACTTTCAACTGCGGCCTGTACCACATCACGGACGTCACCACCTCCCACCCGCGGGCGACCTTCGTCCATGCCTTTCCCGGCGGCGCGTCCCCGATGACTGGGTGCGCCGTGCCCGTCATCGTCGGCCACTACTGGATCGAGCCGGCCGCGGTGTTGCCCGGCCTCATCGCGCTCGACATCAGCAACCCCGACAAGCCGGTGGAGGTCTCGCGCCTCACGCTCGACCGCGGCTTCGCCATGCCGCACTGGCTGGCCACCGACGCGTCGGCCAATCGCATCGTGCTCACCGGCTCCGACCAGGGGTACGTGCTCATCGTGAACGTGAACCCGCGCACGGGCGCGTTGTCGCTCGACCGCAACTTCCGCGACGAGCGCACGGGCGCTGTAGGGGTGAGTCTCAACGGGCGCCAGTGGCCGCAGGGGTTCATCAAGGACGCATTCGTGCACGGCACGCTGTTCGGACCGCGGTGACTGTGGGGTGGACGAGGCTGATCGCGCGAGTCTTCCCCTCACCCGCATATTGCTCCGCATGACCACCCGCCGAGAATTCGTCCAACGCAGCGCGGCCGCACTGCTCGCCTCGTCGCTGCGCATCCCCGTCGTCGCGCCGACGGCCGAACCCCCGGCCGGCTTTCTCGATCTCATGCGTCCGCCCGACGCGGTCACCGCCCATACCGCTTCCGGCGTGCAGCAGCTCCGCCCGGCGCCGGGCGGCAGCGGCCGGTGGGACGGCGCAGGGGTCTCCGTCACGCTGACCGCGGTGCCCGGCGCGACCCGCGCGGTACTCTCGGCACCCGCGCTCGCGGTCTCGCGCCTGGCCCTCCGATGGAACGCCGATCTCTCCGACACCCAACTCATCCTGGGCGACGCCTGGGAACGCGCCTACGGCGACCTCGAATGGCGCGGCTTCGTGCCCGACCGCGTGATGCCCTGGTACGTGATCGCGTGGAACGGCCGGCGCGCCGACGCCTACGGCGTGTGCACGGGCGCCAACGCCTTCTGCTTCTGGCAGATGGACCCCGAGGGCATCACGCTCTGGGCCGACGTGCGGAGCGGCGGCAGCCCGGTCCGGCTCGGCGACCGCGTGCTCGCTATATGTGCTATAGTATGCCGACCTGGGCGGGAAGATGAAACGCCGTTTGCCGCCCAGCACGCCTTCTGCCGCCAGATGTGCGCCGCCCCCCTCCTGCCGCTGGCGCCGGTGTACGGCCACAACGACTGGTACTACGCCTACGGCAACAACAGCGCCGCCACGATGCGTGCCGACGCCGAGCACGTCGTCGACCTCTCCCCCACACTCGGCAACCGCCCCTTCGTCGTGATCGACGACGGCTGGCAGCCCGGACGCGGCGCCAGCAACACCGGCGCCGGCACCTGGGACCGCGGCAATGAGAAATTCCCCGACATCCCGGCGCTCCTAGCCGACGTCCGCCGCATCGGCGCACGACCTGGCGTCTGGATCCGTCCGCTCCAGGCGCCCGCCAACGCCCCCGACGGTTGGCGCCTGCCGCGCGAACGCGGCGTGCTCGATCCTACAGTGGCCGGATCCCTCGAGAAGATCGCCGCCGACATCGCGCGGCTGCACGACTGGGGGTTCGACCTCATCAAGCACGACTACTCCACCTGGGACATCTTCGGACGCTGGGGCTCGCAGATGGGCTCCGCGCTTACGAACGACGGCTGGACGTTTGCCGAAGGCCCCAGGCGCACCACGGCCGAAGTCATCAACGAACTCTACGCCACCATCCGCCACTCGGCCGCCGACTCGCTGGTCATTGGCTGCAACACGGTGAGCCACCTCTCGGCGGGCGCGTTCGAGATGTGCCGCATCGGCGACGACACGAGCGGTACCGAATGGGCCCGCACGCGCAGGATGGGCGTCAACTCGCTCGCCTTTCGCGGCGCGCAGAGTGGAGCGTTCTACGTCGCGGATCCGGACTGCGCGGCGGTCACCGCCAAGGAGCCGTGGAACCTGGCTGCCGAGTGGCTCGACCTCGTCTCGCGCAGCGGCACGACGTGCTTCGTGTCGCTGGCGCCCGACGCCCTGGGCGCCGAGCAGAAAACCGCGGTGCGCGCGGCGCTGGCGCGGGCCGCGGTGCCCCAGCCGCTGGGCGAGCCGCTGGACTGGCAACGCACCACCTGGCCGGCGCATTGGAGGTTGATGGACCGCGAACGGACATACCACTGGGGCTACGGCGGCGACGGCGCGCCGTGATCCCGTTCCGTGCGCGCGCCCGCCGTTAGGTTTGGCGTATGGCCAGCACGTCTGCGCGCACTCCGAACTCTCCGCCCGGCGGGCTCCCCGCAGCCGATCCGTGGCCCGCCGCTGTCAAGTTCGTCATGGGTGCCCGCGCCGCGCGCAGCGTGGGGCAGGGCGCGCTGGTGGTCGGCTTCACGCTGTACCTGCACACCCTGGGCTGGAGCGCCGCCGCCATCGGCGCGGTACTATCCGCCGCGCTCCTGTTCGGCGTAGCGCTCACGCTGCTCATCGGTCCCGCCAGCGACCGGTTGGGGCGCAAGCAGTTTCTGCTCGCGTACGAGGGCGTCACCATGGTCGCCGCCGTGCTGGCGCTGCTCAGCAGCCGCACCTGGATTCTCACGCTCGGGGCCGTGCTCGGAGGCTTCGGACGCGGCGCCAACGGCGCGGCCGGCCCATTCGGTCCGCTCGAACAAGCGTGGCTGGCGCAGGGCCTGCCGCCGTCGCAACGGCCGCGCGTGTACAACCGGAACTCCACGCTGGGATTCACCGGCATGGCGATCGGCGCCTTGCTCGCCGCGCTGCCGGCCGCGTGGGGCGGCACGCTCCCGGGGGCCATGGCGTACCGCCCGCTGTTCGCACTTCCGCTGCTCGGATCGGCGATCGGGTTCGTGCTGATCTGGAAAGCGCCCGATATGAAACCGGCCAGGCCTGCCGCCGCCGGGGATCATCAGGCGCGGGCCACCCGCTCGTCGTCGGCGCCCGACACGGCGCGCGCGCCCTCGGTCACCCGGCGCGGAGAGAACCGGCTGCTCGTGCGCCTGGCGCTCGCCAACTCGCTCAACGGAATCGGCATCGGACTCGTGGCGCCGCTCATGGCGTATTGGTTCCTGCGCCGCTTCGGCCACGGCCCGGCCACCATCGGCCCCGCGTTGGCAGCGAGCTTCGTGATGGCCGCGCTGGGCGCGCAGATCGCCGAGCGCATCGTCCCCCGGTTCGGCGTGGTGCGCACGGTAGTGGTCATGCGCGCCGTGGGTCTGGTGCTGATGCTCCTCACTCCCCTCATGCCGGTGTTCGGTGTGGCGGCGGGAATCTGGGCGGTGCGCGCGGCGTTCAACCAGGGAACATTGGGCGTGCGCCAAGCGCTGACCATGGGACTCACGCGCCAGCATCGCCAGGGCCTTGCGGCCACGGTCAACAACGTGTCCATCCAAGTGCCGCGCGCGATCGGTCCGGCCGTCGCTGGCGTGATGCTCCACTACGGCTGGCTCACAGCGCCGTTCGTGGTGGCGGCGATGTTCCAGTTCGGCTACCTCGTGGTGTACCAGCGCTTCTTCGGTGGCCTCGAACCCGCCGCTGGCTGACACGATGCGCCGCGCGGCCGTGCCTCTACGCCGGTGGTTTCACCGGATGCTGAGCGCCCACGGCTGCGGGATGAACAGCAGCATCCAGGCTGCGCCGAGCAGCGCCGTGTTCTTCATGAAGTGGGTCAGGTCCGCCTGGCGCGCCGCGCCATCGGTGGCCGCCCAGTAGTTGTGCATGAGCAACGTCGTCGGCACCAGAAAGACGGTGAGCAACAGGACGCCCCACGCGGGGTGGAACCCCAGGATCACGCTCAGGCCGCCGAGGACGATGACCAACCCGGAGACGAGCACCGCGAGGCGCGGCGCGGGTACCCCTTTGGATCCTGTATACGGCGCCATCGTGCCGGCGCGACGAAAGTGATTGACTCCCGCCATCAGGAAGAACCCACCGTACAGTACGCGACCGCCGAGAAACAGGTACTGCATACGGACCTCCCGGGAGCAGGGACCGTCGACTGTAACTCGCGAAGTATGCGTGGGTCTTCGCTCGCCACGCCACCCGCCAGGCCGGCCGCGCAGGCCGCCGCCGGCTTAAGATTTCACAAAACATGAAATTTCCGCGGCGACGCGGGGCCCGAACGCACCACGCCCCGCGCAACCTTGACGGTCGCGCGGGGCGTGGATCAGGCCGCCGAAGCGGCCGCGAAACGGCTTAGTTGCCGAGCTTGGTCACGTTCTCAGCGGCCGGGCCCTTCTGGCCCTGCACGATGTCGAACTCGACCTTCTCGCCTTCGGCCAACGACTTGAAGCCGCCGCCCTGAATGGCCGAATGATGCACGAAGCAATCCTTCTGGCCGTCAGCGGGCGTGATGAAACCGAAACCCTTCGCATCGTTGAACCACTTCACTGTGCCGGTCGTACGCATTGTCGAACTCCTGATATGTGGTGTGTCGGAGTCCGGTGTTGCCGTACTGGCCGACGTACCTGTGTGTTCGTGAATCACGCCGTCACGACGGCCTCCCGATGGGAGCCCCCCAAAGAGAAAAGGACCCGTAAATTTGCGGGCCCTATTCAACCCCGGGGATGTCCGACGCCGGTTGGCGCCGTTCCTACCTGTCTAAGGATAATGGGAAACCCGCCCGGGCACAATTGGCACTGCCGGGCGACCGTTTCAGGGATGGCCGGGGCTCGCCAGGGGGGCACGCGGTTGTGCAGGGCGATGGCGCGGCGTCCCGCCGTTCCGATCGCTTCGTCCATCGCCCTGGCCACGCTCCCACCCGCTCCGCGGCGCCGCTCGACGACGTCCGGCGGTGCCTCGATGGCATCTTGCAGCAGTCGGATCGCGCGCTGTCCCGGTTGAAAGCCTTCGGTAAGGACCGACCGGGCTGCGTCAATCGCTGGTCACGATGAACAGGGGTGCGTGATCGAAGTTGTAGATGGGCCGCAGCCGGTCGGTGTCGTAGTATTTCGCGACGTTCACGACCTTCTTTTCCGACGTCACGTTCGCCATGGGCACGCTGTCGTAGAACCCGCGGTGGATGCTCACCAGGCGTCCGTACTGCCGCTTCATGATCAGATCGATGGCCAGGTTGCCGAACGCCATCGGCACGATCGAATCCAGCCCGTCGGGGTCGCCGGACCGCACGAGGTAGCCGAGTCGCTGGTTCACGATGTCGATGGGTTGACCCTTATTGTATTTGGGCGATGATGCCTTGAGCGCCGCCGCCACCTGCTCCCCGATCCCGCCGAGCTTGCGGTGCCCGAACATATCGGCGTCCTCGCTCTCGAACGTCATGGTGTCGTGCGTCGACAGGCGCGCGCCCTCCGACACCAGCACTACGGCGTACCGGCTCGGATTCCGATTGCGGTCGGCCGTCAGCAGCTCCGCCAGCCGCTCGATGTCCACCGGGTGCTCGGGAATCACGCAGCGATCCGCCGCGCCGGCCATCGTGGGCAGCAGCGCCGTGAAGCCGGCGTATCGCCCGAACACCTCGATGACCAGAAACCGCTCGTGCGATCCGGCCGACGTGCGCAGCCGGTGCGTCAGTTCGATGGTGCGCGTCACGCACGTGCTGAAGCCGATGCAGTAGTCGGTGCCGTACACGTCGTTGTCCATCGTCTTCGGAATGGCGACGATGTTCACACCCTCGTCGTGCAGCCGCTTGGCGTAGCTCAGGGTGTCGTCGCCGCCGATGGGGATCAGCACGTCCACGCCGAGGTGCTCGAGGTGCGAGAGCACGTCCTTGGTCACGTCGTTGATGGGCGCATCGTACCCGCTCAGGTGCTCAGGCACGCGTTCGCGGGGCAGGTGGCTCGGCCGCGCGCGCGCGGTGTGGAGAAAGGTGCCGCCCGTGCGGCCGGCGCGGTTGACGATGGCCTCCGACAGCACCTGAACGTGATCGCTGTTGTCGGCCTTGGCGTCGGGCACGTAGTCCACGAGCCCGGCCCACCCGCGTCGAATGCCGAGTACGCGGCAGCCGTCGCGCAGCGCGCGAATGGTGATCGCGCGGATGGCCGGATTTAGACCCGGCACGTCCCCTCCCCCCGTGAGAATCGCGATCGTGCGCTGCCTGCCCGCCATGTATTATGCTCCCGTCCGTCGAGCGCGCTTGGTGCCCGCGACGTCCCGCGGGGAA
>Ga0307372_10003282_pt1 | contig 25940 bp, 29 predicted proteins | sample OX1MG_FD_202533 | JGI IMG/M metagenome (GOLD analysis project Ga0307372, IMG submission 202533) | Soil microbial communities from Risofladan, Vaasa, Finland - OX-1 | ecosystem: Environmental > Terrestrial > Soil > Coastal area > Acid sulfate soil | place: Finland: Risofladan, Vaasa | collected...
GCCAGTACCGTCGCGGCCAGCGCGAAGCGCCGCCGGCGGCGGAAGGTCGGGTCGGAGTTAATCGCCATCCTCGTCCTCCTCGGCAGCTTCCCGGCCTGCGAGGTAGGCCAGCAGCAGGTGAGCGGCGGCGAGGGAGTCGGGGGCCGCTTTTGCCCCTTCGCGCCGACTGGCCTCCGCCATCCGCGTCGTCAGGCGCTCGTCGTAGGCCTCCACCGGCACCTCGAGCATTGCCTCCAGCTCAGCGCAGAAGGTGCGGGCGAGCGCCGCCTGGCTGCCCTCCTCCCCGCTGAGGTGCAGGGGAAGGCCGACCACCACCAGCTCGACCTCGTGCTCGGCGACCAGCTCCGCCACCGAGCGCGGCTCCGGCGGCTCGATCACTGCCAGCGGAGTCGCGAGGGTGCCACTGGGGTCCGAGATCGCGCAACCGATCCGGACCGTGCCATGGTCGAGGGCGAGGACTCGCATGCGAGTTAACCGGTGGCTCGCTCGATCGCCCGGCGAGCCACCGCCAGCGCCTGATCGAGTTTCGCCGGCTCCCCACCCCCAGCCTGGGCCATGTCGTCGCGGCCGCCTCCCCCACCGCCGACGATTGCCGCCGCCTCGCGCACAATCTCCGCCGCCGAGAGCCCGGCCCCCACCACCTTGTTGGAGAGCAGGACGACCAGCCCTACCCGGTCCCCCTCCGCGCCACCGAGGACTACCGCGCTGGCGTCCCCGAGCTTTGACTGAACCCGGTTGGCGAGGTCGAGCAGCTGCCGTTGGTCGGCCACGGGAGCACGTCCGCAGATCACCTTCCAGCCTTCGATCTCGATCGCCTCCGCGACGAGACGGTCGGCCTCATCGCCAAGCAGCCGCTTCTCGGCCTGCTGCGCTCCCCTTCCCGCCTCGCGCAGGCGCTCCGCCGCGCGCCGCGCGCCGGCCAGCGGGTCCTGCGGAGAGCCGAGCAGCTCCCCGGCCTCGCGCAACTGCGCCTCATGCCCACGGAACCAGTCGATCGCCGCCGGACCGCTGAGCGCCTCGATCCGGCGCACGTTGGCCGCACTGGACCCCTCCGAGGCGATCTTGAAGATCCCGATCTCCGCCGTGTTGGCCACGTGGGTGCCGCCGCACAGCTCACGCGAGACTTCGTCGACTTCCACAACCCGCACCCACTCCCCGTATTTCTCGCCGAACAGCGCCATCGCCCCCAGCCGTTCGGCCTCGCTGCGCCCCATGTTGAGCCAGCGGACCGGGCAGCTCGCCTTCACCCATTCGTTCACCCGGTCCTCGACGTCGCCCACCTCCTCGGGGCTGAGCGCGCTGCCGTGGGTGAAGTCGAAGCGCAGCTTGTCCGGGCGAACCGCGGAGCCAGCCTGGCGGACATGAGTGCCCAGGCGCTCGCGCAGCGCCGCGTGCAGGAGATGGGTGGCGGTGTGGTTGCGCATCGTCGCGTGGCGGACCTCGCGGTCGACCACAGCGTCGATGCCCTCCTCTATCGCTCCGGCGAGGACACGCTCAACGCCTGGGGCACCATCGCCTCCCCCCTCCCGCGCCGGAGAGCTGGGTACGAGCTCGAGCACCTGATCCTCCCCCACCCGATAGACGCCAACCACCTCGGCCTCCCCCCCACTCCAGCGCAGGACGCCCGAGTCGGCCACCTGGCCGCCGCCCTCTGCATAGAAGGGGCTCTGGTCGAGCTTGGCGAGGTAGGAGCCATCGACCCGCTCGATTGCCGCCACGGCGGTCGAGACCCGCAGGGTCTCGTAGCCGACGAAGCGGGTCGGCGGTGCCACCGCGGCAAAGGCGATCACCCGCTCGTGGCGGTCCTCGGAGCCGTGCGCGGTCGCCGCGGCCATCCGGGCCCGCTGGCGCTGCTCCTCCATCAGCTCCTCGAAGCCCTCGTCATCGACCGCCAACCCCCGTTCGGCGAGCAGCTCCTTGGTCAGGTCGTAGGGAAAGCCGTAGGTGTCGTGCAGCTTGAAGGCCTCGGCCGCGTCGATCCAGGAGGTGCCCGCCTCCTCCGCCTGGACGACCAAGCGCTCCAGCAGCTCGGTTCCCCGCTCCAGGGTTCGCCCGAAGCTCTCCTCCTCCTCGCCGACCCAGCTGGCGATGGTCTCCCGCTCCGCCGCCAACTCCTGGTAGGTCTCTCCCATAGTCTCGACCGTGCGTTCGGCGAAGCGGCCGAGCCACGGCGACTGGAGGCCGAGCGTGCGGCCCTGCTGGATCGCCCGCCGCATGATTCGCCGCAGGATGTAGCCGCGGTCCTCGTTGGAGGGGACGACACCGTCGGCTATCAGGAAGGCCGCCCCGCGCGCGTGATCGGCGACGATCCGCATCGCGCGAGTCACAGCGCCACCCTCGCCATAGGAGCGCCCCGACAGATCCTCGGCGAGGCCAACCAGCGGCCACAGCAGGTCGGTCTCAAAGACCGAGGGAACGTCCTGAAGGATCGCCGCCATTCGGTCAAGCCCCATGCCCGTGTCGATGTTTCGCATCGGCAGCTCGGCCAGGGCGCCGTCCTCGGCAAGGTCGTAGGACATGAAGACGTGATTCCAGAACTCGAGAAAGCGGTCGGTGTCGTCCCCGGGTCGCTCGCCCTGGGCGCCGAAAGCCTCGCCGCGGTCGAGGTAGAGCTCCGAGCAGGGGCCGCAGGGGCCGCTCGGGCCGGCCTGCCAGAAGTTATCGGCGCGGCCCAGGCGCACGATCCGCTCCTCGGCAAGGCCAACCTGGCGCCAGATCTCGATCGCCTCCAGGTCTGGGCCGAGCCCAAGCTCCTCGTCGCCGCCGAAGACGGTCACCCATATCCGCTCCGGGTCCATGCCGAAGCCCTGGGTGGAGAGCTCCCAGCCCCAGGCGATCGAATCCGCCTTGAAGTAGTCGCCAAAGCTCCAGTTGCCGAGCATCTCAAAGAAGGTGAGGTGGCGCGCGGTTTTACCGACCTCCTCGACGTCGGTGGTGCGAAAGCACTTCTGCACGTCGGCCAGGCGGCGTGCGGGTGGCTCCTCCCGTCCGAGGAAGTAGGGCTTGAAGGGCTGCATGCCCGCGGTGGTCAGCAGGACCGAGGGGTCCTGCGCCGCGGGCACCAGCGAGGCTGAGGGCATGATCTTGTGCCCCCGCTGCTCGAAGAAGGAGAGGTAGGTCTGCCGAATTTGCCGAGCCTTCATGCCGCGGCGCAGCCTATCTTCGGGGCGAAGGGCCCGCCGATGGGCCTGGGGCCGGCTCTATGCGCCGGTTTTGGGCAGATCGGCGACGATCGTGCCGTGGCCGACGATCGCCTCCCCCGCAAGCAGCACCGCGGTCTGGCCGGGGGAGGCCCCGGCGAAGGACTCCGCGAGCTCCAGATCCAGCCGCTCATGGCGGCCACTGCCCGCCGAGGGCACCGATGCCGGCAGCGGGCGAGTGTGGTAGCGGAGCTTGACCGCGTCGACGCTGGCGCCGTCTCGGTGCAGCACGGCATCGCGGATGCGCACCTTCCGCGTCTCCAACTCCTCCCGGGTGCCCACCGTGATCGCGTTGGACTCGGCGTCCGTGGCGAGCACGTAGAGCGGCTCGGGGGCCGATACCCGGATCCCGCGCCGCTGGCCAACGGTGAACTGATGGTGTCCGGAGTGGCGGCCGATCTGGCGCCCGGAGCGGTCCAGCACGGTGCCCTCGCGCTCGCCCAACCCACCATGGCGGCGCAGGAAGCCCCGCTTGCCCTGCCCGGCGAGGAAGCAGAGGTCCTGGCTCTCGGGCTTTCGCGCCACGGCCAGGCCGTTGCGAGTCGCAATCCCCCGCACCTCCGGCTTGGTCAGCTCGGTGAGCGGGAATCGCAGCCGTCCCAGCAGCGCGGTGGGCAGCGCCGCCAACATGTAGCTCTGGTCCTTAGCCTCATCGGAGCCGGCGGCGAGCAGCGGCCCGTCGCCGTCGTCAACGATCCGCGCGTAGTGGCCGGTGACGAGATGTGAGGCTCCGAGCCGGTCGGCGAGATCGACCATCGCCGCGATCCGCACCTCGCCATTGCAGAGGATGCAGGGGTTGGGGGTCCGCCCGGCCGCATAGCCGGTGATGAACCCGGCGACTACCCGGCGGCGGAACTCCTCCTCGAGGTCGAGTGTCAGGTGGGGGATGTCCAGCGAGTGGGCGAGCGCCCGCGCCCCCAGCACGGCCTCTGGAGAGCAGCAGGCCTTGGCCCCATCGGTTTTCGGGTCAGCCCAGAGCTTCACCGTCACGCCGACGACCTCCACCCCGCGGTCGCGCTCCAGCAACGCCGCCACGGCGCTGTCCACGCCACCGGACAGGGCGACGAGAACCCGCCGCTGGCCGAGCTCGGCGAGCTGCTCAGAGGAGGCGGCGGCGCTGGCCAGCGCGCGATGCAGCGCGTCGGCGGCGAGCTGCGCGGCATGGCGCTTGGGGGCGATCAGCCCGCCAAGAGCGGCATCGACCTCCTCGACACCGACTCGCGCGGCGCGCAGGACGCTTCCGCCGCAGACCAGGTCGACGGCAGCCGCGGTGGCCGCCCGCGTCGCCCCGCAACCCTCCGTGTCGAATCTGGCGGCGGCAACGACGCCGTCCTCCACCACCAGCGAGATTCGCGACAGGTCGCCGCACGCGGCTCCCCCCGCCGCCCCGCTGAAGGCACCGGCTGGCGCCGGGCCCCGCCGGCTCTCCTCCTCCAGATATTGCTCGAACAGCTCTTTGCTCATCGAGCACAGGGTAGAGCGCAAACGAGGCTCCAACCCGCCGTTGCCGCCTCTGGCTTTGATCCCTTCAAGTGAAGGTGGGTGCCTGCCCCCAACCCCGAGGGGAGGGAGGACTTCGGCTCCCGCGCCGTTTGTGTTGGGTCAAACGGTGAGACGGCTCTCGCACGGGCTCGAGCCTCGGGGCCAACGGTAGCACCGCGCGGTGGAGGTGGCCACCGCTTTTGCCAGGGGTCCCTAATCCAGGTTGGAGAGCAGCAGCTCGGCCTCGCTCCAATGTTCCGGCGGCACCCGCAGGGCGATGTCGCCCCGGCCGAAGCGATCGAGTGGCCAGTCGGCGGTGAGGACGGCTTCGATGCCAGCCTCGGCCAGCGCCTGGTGCCAGGCACGCGCCGTTCGCACGTCGCCGAAATCCCGCACGACCTCCCAGCTGTCGAAGGAGGGGTCATCGACGTGCACCGGGGTCTGGCCGGGACCCGGAGAGGATCGCCAGGACCGCGGGAGCCAGTCCCGAAGGGCCATCTCAGTGCCCCGCCGGACTCCGGTTGTGGACCGCGATCCCAAGTTCTCTGAGCTGGACCTCCTCCACGGGGGCCGGGGCTCCGGTCAGCAGATCAAGGCCCGAGGCGGTCTTGGGGAAGGCAATCGTGTCGCGGATCGTCTCCGCCCCGCAGAGCCTTTGGACCAGGCGGTCAATGCCGTAGGCGATACCGCCGTGGGGCGGGGCGCCGTAGCGCAGCGCCTCGAGCAGGAAGCCGAAGCGCGCCTCGGCCGTCTCGGCGTCGATCCCCAGGGCGGAGAACACCGCCTGCTGAACGTCGGCGCGATTGATCCGGATCGACCCTCCGCCCAGCTCCTGCCCATTCCAAACGATGTCGTAGGCAAGTGCCCGTGCCGAGCCTGGGTCAGCGGGGTCGAACTCGCCGACCGGCGCGGTGAACGGATGGTGCAGCGAGTCCCATCGCGCCTCTTCCTCGTTCCACTCCATCAGCGGCCAATCGACGATCCAGAGGAGGCTGTCGGCGCCCTCGCCGATCAGATCGAAGCGCTTGGCGAGGTCCAGCCGCAGCTGCCCCAGCACGGCGTCGATGACCCGGCGTTCGTCGGCAACTAGCAGCAACAGGTCGCCCTCCTCGGCCCCCAGGCGAGCATTGAGATCAAGCAGCTCGGGCGCCGATAGGAACTTGGCGGTTGGCGAGCGCCAGCCGCCTCCCTCGCGGAAGGCCCAGACCAACCCCTTGGCCCCCAACTCCTGGGCGCGGGAGATCAGTCCGTCCAGCTCGGATCGCGGCAACTCGCGGCGCCCGGCGTTTAGGCCGCGCACCGCCCCGCCCCCCTCCAGGACCGAGCGGAAGACCTTGAACTCGGTCTCGCGCAGCGCATCGTCGAGGTCGACCAGCTCCAAACCGAAGCGCAGATCGGGCCGGTCGGTGCCGAACCGGCTGAGCGCCTCGGCGTAACCCATGCGCTGCATCGGCAGCTCGACCTGGGGGCCGTCGGCGCGATCGAACACGTGCGCCAGCAGCCGCTCGTTTAGCCCGATCATGTCCTCGCCGTCGATGAAAGACATCTCGAGGTCGAGCTGGGTGAACTCGGGCTGACGGTCGGCCCGCGTCGCCTCGTCGCGGAAGCAGCGGGCGATCTGGTAATAGCGCTCGAAGCCGGCGACCATCAGCAGCTGCTTGAACAGCTGCGGCGACTGCGGCAGCGCGTAGAAGGAGCCCGCCTGGAGACGGCTGGGGACGAGGAAGTCGCGGGCTCCCTCCGGGGTAGAGCGGGTCAGGACGGGGGTCTCAATGTCGACGAAGCCCTCCCCGTCGAGGAACTCGCGAATCGCGGCGGTCACGCGGTGGCGCAGGATCAGCGCGTCGCGCATCTGCTCCCGACGCAGGTCGAGGTAGCGGTAGCGAAGGCGCGCGTCCTCCCCCACCTCGCCCGAGAAGCCCTCGATCTGGAAGGGCGGCGTCTCGGCATCTGCGAGCAGCTCGGCATCGCTCACCCCCAGCTCGACCTCCCCGGTCGCCAGGTCCCGGTTGACAGTCTCCTCCGCCCGGCTCACCACCATCCCCACCGCCGTCAGCACGTCCTCGGCCCGCAGCCCGTGAGCCAGCTGGAATGCCTCCCCGGAGGAGTCTGGATGGAAAACGAGCTGGACGATGCCGGTGCGATCGCGCAGGTCGATGAAGATCAGCCCGCCATGATCGCGGCGGCGGTGCACCCAGCCGGCGACCCGCGCTTCGGAGCCGACCCGGTCGCCCAGCAGCTGGCCACACCAGGCGTCGCGGAAGTGGTTGGCGCGCAGCGCCGGCACCCCGCTCGGAGGGGAGCTCACGCTTGGCCTCCTATCTCGTCGATCAGCCGTGCGCTGTCGGCTGGGTGCTGCTCTCCGGTCCCCATGTCGCGAAGCTGCGTGGATCCGTCGGCCGCGACGATCACGACCCGCCGGGCGCCGATCCGGTCGGCGTGTTTGAGCTGGCCCTTGAGGCTGCGGCCGGCGAGGTCGAGCTCGGCCGAGAGGCCGGCGTGGCGCAACTCGGTCGCCAGGGCCATCGCGCGCCGCCTGCCGCGGTCCTCCTCGACCGCGACGAAGGCGTCGCGCCCGGCGGGCTCCTCGGCCTCATCCAGTGCCAGCAGGATGCGCTCGATCCCGGCCGCCCAGCCAACCGCCGCGGTCGGCGGCCCACCCAGCTGCTCGATCAAACCGTCATAGCGGCCCCCGCCACCGACCTCGGACTGGGCGCCGAGCCCCTGGCAGACGAAGGAGAAGATCGTCCGCGTGTAGTAGTCGAGCCCACGGACCAAGGAGGGATCGATTGCATAGGCGATCCCGGCCGCGTCGAGCAGCGCGCGGACCTCGGCGAAGTGCGCGGCGTCCTCGCCATCGAGCGCGCCGACGATCGTCGGCGCGCTCGCCATCACGCCCCGCGTCCCCTCATCGGCCGAATCGAAGGCGCGCAGCGGGTTGACGTCGATCCGCTCGCGCACATCCTCGGAGAGGTCCCCCTGATGGGCACGTAGGTGTGCCCTCAACTCCTGCAGATACGCGCCTCGGGCCTCGAGCGAGCCGAGGCTGCCGAGCCGCAGCTCGACCCCCGGCACCCCGAGCTCGGCAAGCAGGTCGGCCAGCAGCATCACCGCCTCGGCGTCGGCCAGCGGCGAGTCGGTCCCGATGCACTCGGCCCCGAGCTGGTGGAACTGGCGGTAGCGACCCGCCTGTGGGCGCTCGTGGCGGAAGAAGGGGCCGAGGTAGGCGAACTTCACCGGCTGCGCCAGCCTGTGCATGCCGTGCTCGACATAGGCGCGGCAGATTGGTGCCGTGCCCTCAGGGCGCAGGCTGATACTTCGCCCGCCCTGATCTTCGAAGGTGAACATCTCCTTGCGCACGATGTCGGTGGAACCGCCGACCCCGCGCTCAAACAGTCCGGTGTCCTCGAAGGCCGGCGTCGCGATCGGCTCATAGCCGGCGCGGGCAAAGTTCGCCGCAGCGACACGCTCGACCCGAGCCCGGGCGGGCGCCTGCGCCGGCAATACGTCGAAGGTCCCGCGCGCAGCTTGGAACTTGCTGGCCATCGAGATCAGCGTTGGCGAGTCACGCGCTGCGCGGAAAAACAGACTGTGGCGCTTGCCCGCTCGGTGCTCATTGGCCAACCTCCCATGCCGCGACCTTACCTGCGACAGGTGGCTATCGCGCCATCTCGGCCAGGAAGGGATTGGACGCGCGCTCGGCGCCCAGCGTCGTGACGCCCATGTGGCCGGGGTAAACGACGGTCCGCTCGGCGTGGGACTCGGAGAGGGAGCGGATCGATTTCAGCAGGGTCTCCCAATCACCGCCGGGCAGGTCCACCCTCCCAACCGAGCCCTGGAAAAGCACATCGCCGGAGAAGATCGCGTCCTCCCCCCGAACCGAGTAGGTGACGTGGCCGGGACTGTGGCCGGGGGTGAAGATCACGTCCAGGCTGAGGCCAGCCAGCTCCAGCGTCTCGCCCCCGCGCACCTGCTCGTCGGCGACGTAGCTCTGGTAGGGGCCGAAGCCCTCGAAGGGGACGAAGGACATGATGTCGGCAAGGACCGGGACTTCGATCGCCGGGCAGTAGACGCTGGCCCCGGTCGCCGCGGCGACCGGGGCGACGGCGCCGATGTGGTCAAAGTGGCAGTGGGTGAGGAGGATCGCCTCGACCGTCACTCCCAGCTCCTCGACCGAGGCCAGGATCCGCTCCGCCTCCTCGCCGGGATCGACGATCAGTGCCCGGTCGAAGCCCTCGCGGCGCAGCAGGAAGCAGTTCTCGGCGATCGGGCCGACCGTGAGCATGCGGACATCGAGGCTCACTGGTCCCCCCGGTCGCGGATCCGTGCCCGCTCTCGGCGCCGCCAGAGCGCCATGTCGATGTAGTAGCCGGCCGGGATATAGAGGATGAGCATGAAGGCACTCAGGGCGAGCGCCGATACGACGGGGCGGTTGAAGATGACCAAGAGGAGGACGGCAAAGATCACCGCGGCGCCGGCGCCGCGGAGAGCCGCTCCGCGCCAGGTCGGCGGCAGGTCCACCTTGGGCCGGGGTTTGCGGGAAGCGCGGGCACGGGCTTTCGCCTCCTCGCGGCTGCGCGGGCGGGAGGTGCGGCGGCCGGTGTCGATCCGGCCGCCCTGGGTGCCGCGGTGCTTGCGGCGACGTTTCTTCCTGGTCTGGGCCATCGGAATCTGAATCTAATCGGTTGCGCTCGCCAGCCGCCTCTCGATCACGTGGTGATCGGGGTCGAAACTGCGAATCGGCACGTCGTCGGGATAGCCGGCCAGTGCCCCTTCGGGAACCAGGCCGACCAGCTCGGCCTCCACCGGGCGTGCGCCGAACGGCGCAGCAAGCCCTCGAGCCCGTTCGATGACCGCAGCCAGCGGCACCGCGAGCGGGTTATGAACGTTGGTCGAGACCTGCGCACGGCCGCTGGAGAGAGACAGACCGATAGCCCTGACGCCCGCCAGCCCGCCATTTGACTCGCGCAGTCCCGCGGCGACGGTCCGTGCGACCTCGACGTCGCCGCCCTCCAACTCCAAGTTAAAGGCCGCCAGCGGCGGCCGGGCGGTGACCAGGGTCGCGCCCGCAGTCAGGTGCGGAAGGCCGGGGCCGCGGTCGGGCCTCAGCTCGCCGGCCTCCATCCGCAGCCACAACTCGGGCAGCCCGCCGTTTCGGAAGTAGGCACGCTCGGTGCGGCCGGGGCTCGACGCAAGCTCGCCGTAGAGGAATACCGGCACCCCGAGCCCGCCGATCTGGTCGGCGACCTCGATCGCCTCGGCGCGCGCGGCGCCACGCTCGGCGGAGTCGAGCCAGACCACCGGGCAGACGTCCAGAGCCCCGATCGCCGGATGGGCGCCACCGTAGGAACACATATCGATCGTCTCGATCGCCTTCTCGGCGGCGCGGACGAGCGCGTCCAGCAGCGGCCCCAGACTAGCGGCGAGGGTGAAGACGGTGCGGTCGTGATCGGCGTCGGAGTGGCGATCGAGCAGGACGGCCCCACGGGCCAGGGCGGCCTCCAGGGAGGCTATCCGCGCGGCGTCTCTCCCCTCGGAGAAGTTGGGAACTCCGAGCAGCGTCATCTCAAAGGAGCAGCTCGCCGGCGTGAACGATCGCCTCGCCGTCGATTTCCACTGTCGGCTCGAGCACCACACAGTCGAGGTGGACCGGCACCTGGACCGTGCCGCCGATCGCCGCCGAGGCGCCGAAGGCGACGTGGGCGGTGCCGAGGATCTTCTCGTCCTCGAGGACGTTTCCGGTGAGGATCGCCTTCTCGTTGGTGCCGATTCCCAGCTCGGCAACATTCGTGCCGTCCGGTCCGTGGGCGGTCAGCAGCCCAAGCAGGGTGGCCCCAGCCGTACCGGTGGCCTCTGTCAGGTGACCAGCGCGAACCGTGAGCGTGACCGGCGCGGCGATCCGCCCCACTCCGGCGATCGATCCGTCGACGACCAGAGTCCCCTCCCCGGTCCCCTCCAGCGGCGCGACGAACCCCTCGCCGCAGGGCAGGTTGCCGAATGCACCGGGCTCGGTCAGCTCGCCCGCGTCGGCGATCGCCCGGCGGCCTTCGAGTCCAAGCCGCAGGTCGCTGCCGTGAGCGCAGGTGATGCGGGCTTCATCCCCGCCGTCGAGCGCGTCGGCGACCGCACGCCCCCGGCGCCGCAGCTCGGCCATGTCGGCACCCATCACCCGGGCGAGCATCTCCGCGGTGACCCCAGGCAGCGTGGCGATGCGAGCGCCGGCCTCGCTGGCGATCTTGCGGGCAGCGGTATGGGAGAGCGACTGGACTGTGGGAGCAAGCACGACGTCCGCCGCGGCCATCGCCGCGGCGACTGGAGCGGGCGGCTCGGCCGCGTGCGATTCGCGCTCGGCGATCACGGCGAGCGTCACGTCAGCGAGGGCCTTGCGGGCCTCCTCCCGCAACCGCTCCCCCAAGTTCTGCGTGGCGGGATTGCACACGACCAGCACCGCCTCGCCGGGCCGGACCCCCAGGCAGTCCAGAACGACTGCCCGCACCGCCGGCTCGAGATCGATGGTCATCGCAGGCGAAGGCTAGCTTCGCTCACCAGCAGGCGAGGGAACCGCAGGAGATGGGGGCGGTCATCAGCAAGCCGAAGGGGGATATGGGGTCATTTGTCGTCATGGCGATGACGGATCGCCCAGACCTCGAGGCAGACCAGACCCAGAAGAATTGAGCCAAAAGCGGTAAAGGGTGCTCCCCAGCTCGGAGGCCGGGCGAATCCAAGCACGACGACCACGAAGGTGACCCCTGCCAACAGGAAGGCGACAAACACTGGTCGCATCGCGGCCCATCCGGTCCCGGGAGTTCGAGCTGATCGACGGTCCACAGCCCAAGGATCGCAGCCATCGACCCCGTGCCTCCGCCGCTACCATGCCGTCCCCGCCGGAGTAGCTCAGCTGGTTAGAGCAGCGGAATCATAATCCGAAGGTCGCAGGTTCGAGTCCTGCCTCCGGTATCCCATTGCAGAGCCAAATGCGCCGCCTTCTGGTGGCGCTTTTGCGTTGGGGTGTCACGGGAAGTGTCACGGCCTCAGCAGGACCGCTCCCGCGCGGCCTCCCGGCAAGAGACCCACGGGCCCGGCCGATCCACCGTCCATCGGGTGCCAGGGGCTTAGAACGGCTCCTATGTGAACCGGCTGTCCTCAAGAGCGATTAGGTTCTTGCTCAGTGAAGTGGAAGGAAAGGGCCAAGTCGCTGGGAGTCTTCGTCCTGAAGAACCTCGACGCGCTCTTCGTCGTGATAGTCGCGGCCGGCGTTCTCGCACTTGAGGCGCTGGGAAATCCGACGCACGAGCTTGTCGATTCGGCGATCCTCGCCCTCCTAGGGGTCACTGCGATCGTGCTGTTGCGTGACCGGATACAGACAGGGCAATCCGATCTCAGCGATCTCCGTCGGCTCGCCGGTGACGCAATCAGCGATCGACCATACGAGGTTGTCTGGCAGACCAAGGAATGGGATCTCAAGGACCGCGAAAACACCGCCATCAAACTGACCGAACGGTTGCGGTTCACGCGGAACGATGTCGCGACGATCGCTCACTGGAGCAGTGGCGATGGAGAAGACACGCGCAACGTCGCAAAATGGCGAAGGTCTGAGGGCACGCCGTGGATCGACGCGAAGAAAATCTACGAGTTCCCGGTGCGCGGCGGTGAGAAGGTGATCTATTGCTTCGATGAGGAGCACAGCAGGGGCGACATGCTGGACTGGTGCATAGAACGGGACGCGGTGCGCCGATTCCGGACAGCCCATGAGTCGGTTACAACACGGGCGCGAACGAAATCAGACCACCCACGAGTCATGCGTATTACCTGGCCCGCAGATTCGCCGCCTTCCCACGTCGAGATCAGATTCGAGGGAAGCCCCGCCCGCTCGTTGTCGCCGCGGGATAAGGATGGGAGGGCTTATGTCGAAGAGAAGATCGTGGGGCTGGATGTAGGGGAAGCTGTGGAGCTCGCTTGGACTTGGTAGGTGCGCTGTTGATTTTGACCGATAGGCCGATAAGCTACGTAGCCAGAGACTGCGAGACGCTTGAAAGGAAGGCATCTTGAGACTCGACGAAAAAACGGAGGATTAGCGGGGGTTTTAGGTTGCCGGGGCGCATCTCGGCTGGCTTTGCCGAGCGCGAGTCGGTCAAGGTCGGTCGCGGTCGGCTCTGAGCCGTGCCCGAACTGCTGCATTCCGGGGATAGGGTCGAGCTGTGAGCACAGCCGACTACATCGAGGTCGCGGTCGCGCTTGGCACCTTTTCGCTCGCGCTGGTCACCTGGCGCATGGCAAAGGCGACCCGCGATCTCGCCACCGCCTCGAATGGCCAGCTGGCATTGCTCCGGCGCCAGGCCGACGAGGCGATCCAGCCCGATCTCCACGCCGAAGTGCTGTTCACCGGCCGCAAGGGAGGGCCGATGACGATTGCGATGACGATCATCAACGCCGGGGGCGGCCTGGCGAAGGGAGTCAGTGTGGTGCTGGTGGCTGGCGACCATTACGCACGGGTTCCGGCCGCCGCCGGCCTCCTGCGTCCAGGCGAGAGCGTCAACTTCGGCAGCGACCTGCCGGCGGCCGAGAACCCCCGTGCCGTCGTCTACTGTCGCGGCCAAGACGGAGAGAAGTGCTGCTGGAACCTCGACGGTGAGAGGCATGGGCTCGGACGTGACAGCACGCTCCCGACCTACGAGGAGATCTTCGCCAGCTTCTACCCGGGAACCAATTTCAGCGCGATGAATCTAGGCCACTTGCTGCGGGGTGGACCGCTCGAAGGTTGAGGGCTCCCGGTCCGTGCCGAGTCTTTAGCTTCGCTGCGCTCGTGCTTTGACGGCTTCGAGGAGGTCGGCGGCGGCGTCCGCGTAGGTTCGTCCTGACTTGATGGAGTTGCACATCATGCAGGCCGTGGCAAGGTTCGCCGGGTCATCGCTCCCCTCGGCCGAAACCGGCTGGATGTGGTCGATCGTGGCGGTCTCGGGAGTGACCACCTCACCGCAGTAGCGGCACCGCCATGAGTCGCGCTCGAACAACTCTTTGCGGAGTGCTGGATCGCGATAGTGGTTGGCCGACGCCTCGGGCTGTGAGACTGCCATGCGCTCGCGTACAGCCGGAACCTCGCTAGGTAGAGAGACTGAATAGAGCGTCCCCGAGCGATCTGTGTCGCCGATAGTCACGAACCCCGCATTGGCGAGGTTCTGAATCTTGGCGGTGATGTGCTGGTAGTTGCCGCCGCGCTGCGATCGCGTCCCTTTGCCGACCCCCTCGCCGATGGTGCGTTTGCCAATGCGAACAGTTCGGCTTCCTTCACAGCGGCTGCGGCGAATGAGGTAGAGGTAGACGCTGGTCTCGTAGGGAGGGAGGATCGCCATCACGTGATCCACGAGCTCCTCCAGGAACTGCTCCGGCAACGGCTCCGAGACCATCAGGATTTGGGAGCATACTTGTCGTTAGCCGGCCTAACCCTAGGATAGGGGTTGTCCTGTTTGGCAAATCGCGCTTGCACCCGAGGGGAGTGTCATTAACGCCCCGCCGATCGGTCGTCGCGCCGAGGCCGAGCTATATGTGGGTCACCGGGCTTCCGAGATCACGATGAGGATAGAGCGTCTAGGCTCAGCAAATGGCTGCCAGCCAAGAGGACCGCGCCGAAGAGATACGCGAGGCGATCTTCGAGCAAGCCAGGGCTGTCGAACCGAACTCGGAGGTGCCAGGTGAGCCGACCCTTGTTGGGATCCTCCAGGTGGCGATCTCTGAGCTTGCCCGATTGATGGCTAGGGTCGAGCAGCTCGAGCAAGAACGGACCAGCGAACCCGGATAGACGGCATAAAAGCCCGAGCCATCTGCGGCTACTGGTCCCGCGCTTCGCGTAGTTCGGCAAGCGCTTTCCGTTCCCATTCGACCGCTTTCTCACGAAAGCGCTTCCGTCGGCGCACCTCGCGCCACTCGACCCATCGGCGGAGTCGGACGCGACGGATCCGGAGGTTCTCGGAGCGAGCAGGTGGGTTGATCGTCTCCCACGTCCGACCCTGAGCATTCTCATAGCGTGCCCAGTAGAACGCGCTGTCCTCGGGTGTTCCTTTGCCCTGTGTCCAGATGTCGGTCGAGGAGATCAAGATCGGAAGCGAACCTTCCGGGGGGGCGCTCTCACGCGGGTGTAGGACGCGCTGGCGGTTGCCGGAATACGGGTCGGCATCGTCGAGCCGGAACGCGAAGCGGATCCCATAGAAGGAGACGCCCCAGCGCACGTTAAAGGCGGCACCCTCTCCCTCATTGGTCGCGTGTGCCAGCACCTTCCAGCCCCCAGCTTGCCCGGCGAACCGACGCGGTCCGTCCTCGTGGGTGACGACGATGGGCTGGGTTCGACGACGCTCGTTGGCCTGGGTGACGAGCACATGCCAGATGGCGACCAAGAGGCTGATCGCGGCGATGGCAGCGACTGCGATGGCAGCCTTTTCGGCGATGTTCACGGCAAGCCGAGCCCTCGTCGTACAGCCGTTGCAAGGATCTCGCTGGCTGCCGCGGAGAGGATTGACGTCCCTGTCTCGCGCATCTGGCGAATCGCTCCTCGAGCCTCATCCTTGACCTCCTCCGCCGCATCCAAGCCGTCCAGAGACCGCTCTGCGGCGTTGAGAATGACGAAGATGTCGACGTTGCTGATGTCGCCTAGGGCCAGCTGACCGACCGTCGAGTTGACGATGTTGATCTGAGTCCCACCTTCCTTCGCCTGCCGTTGAGCCAGCTCAGTACGTCCGTGCGCCGTTACGCCTATTTCCCTCATCCGTTGGAACAGTTGCTCGCCGATGAACTCGGTGCGAGGCTCCGGCGGATCGTTAGACCAAGGCTCATATAGCCATTGGATGTAACCGGAACGCTCGAGGTGAGCGGCTGCTCTTGCGACCTCATTCCGGGGAATGTTGTCGTCGCCCGCTAGGCGGCTTGCCTCCTGCATGAGGGCATTGCCGTCTATCGTGGGACGACCGGGCTCATTATCCTCCCGTTCGGCCATCCAGGCCAAGAGTTCCCATCGATCAACGGGCATCGACGGACCCTAATTGCAGTTCGGACACGGCTCCGAGCCGACCTCGACCACTCGCGCTCGGGGTCGCGCTCGCAGATCGTCACCTTCTTGGCGCCTCCGCAGAACAGGCAGGGCTCGTCGACGCCAGGGATAGCTGGCTCGCCGTCGGCGCTGGGCATCGGCCGCTTTCGGTTTCACAATCTGCGGCACAGCTTCGGCATGATCGCGGCTCGGGAGAATGCCCAGGCCCATCCTGCCAGTGCTCGCGGTTACTCGATACCCGCGAATAGATCGGCGGCTGGCACCTCGAGGCCCCGTGCCAGCTTGAAAACGGTGTCGAGGTTTGGCCGCCTCTCCCCGCTCTCGATCCGGGCTACGGCGGTCTGGTGAATACCGGCGGCCCAACCGAGCTGCTCCTGCGTGAGGCCACGATCCTCTCGAATGCGGGCCACATTCGCGGCGAACTTCGCGCGTGGGCCTTGAGTCGGGCTCGGCATTGACGCAGCCTTGCTGCGTCCAAGCCATCTCCACCTGCCAGATTGTCATAAGGTGCTGCTCGTGCAATACCTCGCCGACATCCTCATTTTCGGAGGGCCGGCACTGGGAATCGGCCTCGTGCTCGGCGCCATATTGGGTTTCGCTGGCATCGCACTGGCGTTCTTCGTCTTCTGCGCGACCCTCGTCCGAGCAGCGCTGATCTGATGAGAACTCAAGTCAGCTGGACCCTCTGCCTCGCCTTCACGGTCCTCGCCTGGCTCACCTTGGGGGCCGCACTCGCCTCCGAGGCCCATGCCGAAGAACGCTGGCTGCTGAACATGCCGTGGGCGCAGCATCATGTCGGGCACATCGCCGAATCGACCTGCAACCACAACTCCAACTGCACCGGCTGGGGCGGCAAGTGCTGGCGTCCTCACTGGACCTGGTATCGGATCACCTGCGGGATCGAACTCGACATTGAACGGAGCGACGGGTTCTTCGGCACCTGCGAACAGCGCTGGCGCTTCTATGCGAAGCCCCACGGCGGAATGCGCACCACGCGCGGACCGCGGCACTGCTGGCGCGTAGTCGGGCCCGAAGTCCGGGGACCGCGAGAATCCGAAGAAGAAGGCTCCGAAGGGGAACGGGCACCCGCTCGTCCCGCAGAACCGAAAGAAGAAGGCTCGCGGGAAGGCTCCGAAGGGGAACCGGGGGCTCCGTAACACCGTGCTGCGCCAGAATCCCGCCGCCTCGCCGCCGGCCGCCCCCGCGCAAGCTGAAACTGCTCGACCTACTTCTGCCCGAAACCGCAGATCCGGCTCACGGGTGGCGGGGTGAATGCTGCGCGTGTCCAGTGACAGCGACACTCAGATCCCAACGCCGCGGAGTCGCTCTGGCAAGGGTAGCGTCCAAAAAGAGGAAACCTGATGCGTAAACTGGGGCTCGTACTCACCACTGCGACGATGCTCGCACTCGCTGCCTGCTCACTCGCCGGCGGGGCTTCGGCTTCGGCGGCCAATTTCAAGACCTACGTGGGTTGCTCGACAAGTGAACATGCCACGCCATCCAATCTTTGCCACCAGGGCGATCATCCAGGCGCATTTTTTGAGGACGAATCAGCCGACGTCTCGTACGTGGTCTGCGTGAGCTTCCCGATCGGCAACGAACTCTGCACCGGCGAAGAGGAAGCCCTCAGAGGAGTTCTCTACGTCAACAAAATTTCGCTGGCGGCGGACGCCGCCGGGAGCTACAACGTGATCTGGTCAGTCAGCGGTCAGCAGGTGGGTTCAACTGCCTTCAGCGTTGTGCCCAGATCCTTGAACGAGGCGAGCGCCGAGCAGGCGATGAGCCAGGAACTGGCCGGTCGCTATGGCAACGAATACACCGATGCCGCCGCATCGTGGTTGAAATGCCCAACGGCGGAGATCTTTTCCACCGAAGGCACCACCACGGCATTGTGCAAAGCGGAGTTCGGCAGCGGCAACACCCGCCGCTTCGTAGGGGGAAGCGTCAACGAAAAGACGGGCGTCTCGATCTTCTTCAGTCGTCGCTGGAGTCGCCACTTCCACCCCTGCCCGAGGCAGTTCCTGAGCAGGCGAGGCATAGCGGGACGTCTCTCGATCAACGGCTACAGCTGCGAAGGCGACGCATTGATGGTAGGCGATCTCGCATACGCTCTTCGCGCCGGCCACCTCGGCCGCCACCCAGTTGCCTATACCCACGGAACAAACACAGTCGGATTCGACGAAAGCGCGAAGCTGCCCTGCACGGTCAGCGGCCGCGGACATAAAATCACCTGCCGCAACTCACTCGGCGATGCCTTCCGCTACCGGGTGCCTTGACGGTGCCGAGTCCGATGAAGCCGAACCTCCCCAAGCCGCCCAAGACGGTGCAGTCCCGCGTGCCGCCGCCGCCAAGTCCGCCCACCGCGCTTGCCGCGCCGGGAGATTTGCATTGAGGCTCCTACCGCGCTGGCGGAAGATGACCTGGGTCGTGATCCTCTGGTGCGTACTGATGGCGGTCTGGATCATCGCTGCCTTGAGTTCGTCTGGCCCGAACACGAACTGCGTCCACCATCTCTATCTGAGCAAGCAGACTTGCGAAAGCGTTAGCACCGCCGGCACCGGGATCGGGGTCGTGATCCTCTGGTTTGTCTGGTTCTTCGGCTTCATCGTGCTCTCGCTGATCTGGTTCATGACGCGACCGAAGGGCCGTGATTGCCCGGCGTGCGGCGAGATGGCCAAGAAGGGACATACGACCTGTCAATCATGCGGATACAACTTCGCGACCGCTGCTCGGGGAGCTTCCGCTGGCGCAGTGGGCCAATCGGAGGCTCTGCTGGCATCCGGCGCCGCTGCGGCGCCGATCGCACCCCCTCCACAGGTCTCAGCAGGGTGGTTCCCCGATCCAAGTGGATCGGGGAACGAACGCTATTGGGACGGCGGCACTTGGACGCCGGATGTTCGGAAACCTCAGCAGGGCTAGGCGAGATGGACGACGAGTACGAGCCCTGGACCGAACCCTTGGAGCGGCCGATGCCGCCTCCAGCCCCTCCGCCTACCCAGGGAGCGCGAACCGGAGGGCCTCATGAGCCGGATCGGACTTTGCTTATCGTAGTTGGCATCGTCGCCGCCTTGGCGCTCGGCCTCGGTGTTGGCGCGGTGGTCGTCGTCGGGCTGGGCGGCCACGACACGACAACGATCACAACGGTCAATCGGACTACGACTGGAAGCGCCTCTGGTGGCCGACAGGCGCCGATCGCGGGCAGGCCATCTGGACCAACCTTCCGGACCTATGTGCCAGCGGATTCCAACTACGAATACACGGCGTCCGTGCCATCCGGTCACGGCTGGAGCCCTCCGCTTGAAAGCCACCCGACCAGCGGCGAACTGCTGCGTACGACCCTGCACGGACCCAACAGCGCCCTGCTGGTGATCGACCGCACGCCCAGCGAAGTTCCCCAGCTCGGCGGGGGTTATGTGTCATCGCAGCCGGTCTTCCAGCCGCATTTCGGCGCTGCAACCGAGTACGTCTTTTCGAGCAGCAACTCGATCCCAGAGTGCAACGGGTCCCCGTGCGTCGACTTTCTCATAAAAGACGGCTCCGGCGGTGGGTGGGGCGTCCTAGCTGGAGGACCAGAACTCGGACTTTCCAAGGCCATTGGCAGCCGGGTTGCCAGTTCCATCTCGGACGCAAGCACACCTGGGTCGACCGCCGCGCCCCCTAGCACCACGACCTCCGGCAGCTCCACGGCCGGAGGCAAGCAGTTCAGCGGCTCGGGTAGCGAGAGCCTCGGGACAGTGACGGTCTCCTCTCCCTCGACTCTGAGCTGGACCGACACAGGTGGAGGGGCGGCCCATTCGTTCTCGATGCTCGCCTACGCAGGCAACGGCGAATCTATCGACATTTTCTCCCAGCAGACGAGTGGCACCTCCCAAGTCCTGCCAGGCACTTACCACAACATGCAGGTGATCGGCGATTACAGCTGGTCGATCAGGATCTCCCCTGGCTGAGTCCGAATCACGCCTAATTCGCCGCGCCCTCCCCGACCGACCGCGACCTCGCCGAGTCCGATCCCCCGCAGCCAGCGCTTCGCCTCGCGATCGCCCCGCTTGGCGTCCCCGCTGACGCGCTCGATCCCGGCTGCAAGTGCCTTGTGCTCAGCATCCTGGAGGAGCCGGCGTTCCTCGTCGTCGAGGTCCCCGTAATCGAGCCCTACCAGGTCGGCCGCGTCAGGCGGCGACGCCGCGATGTAGATCAGCTCCAATACTCCGACGAGGTCGCTGCTGATCAGCCGCGCTTGTTTAGCCCCGTCGATCGCGCGCGTCGTACGCTTGTCCGGCTCCAGCTCTCTCCAGCGAATGCGTCCGCCGGTCTTCAACTGCTCGCGGTAGCGCTCAACGACCTTGGCCCCCAGGTTGGTCTGGGCGATAGCGACGTGCTTGGCGCGTCGGTGCTCGACCAGATCAAGGTCGAATAAGCGCCTCGCAGCACGTAGGCTGGAGACCCGAGCGCTCCTACTGGGTTCGGTGACGATCTTCCCGTGAGGGTCGATGTTGTGGCCGCGGACTATCAACCCGCCCGTGGTCGCCTTTCGGGAGCGTCCGAACACCCCCGGAAGGGGCGCGGCAAGCAGCAGTGCGCGCTCGCGTCTTCCAAAGGAAACACCTCGGAGCTGAGCAATGACACTAGTTGTTGCTTTGTCGGCCAAGTGGGACCGCATTTTGGTCCTTGGGGCAGACGGAAAGCCCTAGTAGTTGTCTATGGAGCCAATCGAGGTACCACGGGGCGCCCGGCGACTGCGTGAAGCCCGGCTCGAGGCCGGACTCTCGCAGCGAGAGCTCGCCCTCTTGTCGGGGCGCAGCATCGCGACCATCAGCAATTTCGAGGCAGGGTTGCTACCGCGTCACGGCCGCGCGCTGGGCGACGTCTGGCAAGCCCTGGAGCAGCACCTCTCCGAACGAAGAAGCGCCCGGTCCCGTCGACCGGACGCTCCAGGAAGGGCTCTTGACCAGCCCGCTGACAGCAGATTTTAGGGCCAGACCCGGCGACGGCGAGCCCTCACGGCGGGCGAAGGCCGAAGAGGCACCGCTGGAGGACGACCTATTGCCTGAGGCGGCCGACATTGAGCACGGGGTCGAGGTGCCAAACCAGAACGGCAACGCCGCAGCCGGAGAGGTTCGTCACGCGCTCGGGCCGGGCTGCGCGAGCCACCGCAGCGAACCCCGGGCGACCTGCCGCTATTGCGTCGCCGAGGCGGAAAAGGCCGGAGAGGCTGGGAGCCACGCCGACGCCGGATCGCAGCCCTGCCCGCACCCTGAGCACAGGCCCTCGGACTGGATGGACGGAGGGCGTCGACGCTGCGGGGTGTGTGACCGCCCTCCCCCTGGCGCGCCTGCCCCGCCACCGCCACTCGGAACGGGCCTGTGGAAAGCAAAGAAGACGGATCTTCGCGAGCGGTTCGGCGGCCGTTCGCAGGATGGCGCCGCTTTCTTCCTCGACGCCGAGATCGAGGTCCCCGCCATCTGGGGTCTCGATGGTGATGTGGTCTGGGCAGCCGGGGAACCGCTTCAGGGTGTCGGCCCGCAGGGCGTCGGCAAGACCACGTTGATGACGCAGCTCGCCCTTCGCCGTGGCCGCGTGGTCACGGGACCCCTTCTCGGGATGCCGGTCCAGCCAAGCCAAGGGAAGGTCCTCTACATCGCAGCCGACCGCCCTCGCCAGGCTGCCCGCAGCGGTCGACGGATGGTCACTGAGGCCGATCGGGAGCTCCTCGAGAGTGGGTTGGTGATCTGGCGCGGTCCGCTGCCCTTCGATCTCGGCAAATGCGAGCGCGGGTCGCTGGCGGAGTTCGTCGCGAGCGAGTGCCCCGATGCGACCGATGTGTTCATCGACTCACTGAAGGACGTAGCCGTAAAGCTCACCGACGACGAGGTCGGGGCGAGGGTCAATGGCGAGATTCAGCAGCTGATTGCGCAGGGGATCGAGGTCGTATCCGGCCACCATCAACGTAAGGCGGCGGCCGATAACAAGAAGCCGACCAAGCTCGCGGACGTCTACGGCTCCGTCTGGCTGACGGCGGGATGCGGCTCGGTTCTCTTACTTTGGGGCGAGGCTGGCGATGCAATCGTCGAGGCCAGCCACCTAAAGCAGCCATCCGGGGAGTTCGGTCCGGCGAAGGTCCTACACGACCACGCCAGGGGCACGATGAGCCTCTACCAGCCAACCAAGGATCTCTTGAGCCTCGCGTCCTCGGCCCTCGGCGCAGGACTGACGGCGCGCACCGCAGCAGCGGCCCTTTTCGCCACCGATGATCCAAGCTCAAACCAGGTTGAGAAAGCACGGGGGAAGCTCAAGCGAGACTCGAGGCTCTGCATCATCGAGGGCAGTGATCCGATGGCCTGGCGCCCGAAGGAGGCGTCGTGAAGCGCCTTCAACAAAACGTTGGGACACCCTCACGCCTGAGAAATCGGACGTTGGGAGCAACCGTTGGCCAACCCGGGACCCCAACGCACTCCCAACGTTTGCTCGAAACCCCAACGTCTAGGCACGAAACCGACTCCAACGTCCTGCCAACGCCGTCCCCTGGCGGTCCTCCCAACGTCTTCCCCGTATCTCTAGGTACGGGGAACGTTGGGACCGTGCCTTTGAGCGTCGTCGGTGCCGTTAGAGGCTCGACAGCGGTTCCGCAGGACACCCAGGCGCACGCGGCCTTCGACCCCCGTCGTCGCGCCCATGCAGCATCACACGCCCATGCAAGCCGCGACGGTGCCGCAGGGGGCCGACCATGAGCGCCGACACGAACGGCAACGCGCCGACACTCAGTCTCGACCTCCCGCCGGAGTTCCTGGAGGCCGTCGCCCAGCGCGCCGCGGAGATTCTCGCCGAGCGCCAGGTCGAGCAGGTCGACGCCGGCGGATACCTCGATGTGGTCGCTGCGGCTTCCTTCCTCAGCTGCCCAACGAGCCGGCTCTATCGGCTGGTGGCCGCGAAACGCATTCCGCATCACCGCGACGGCTCAAGGCTGCTCTTCGATCGCGCCGAGCTTCGCGAATACGTCCAAAGCGGAGGGGCCAAGACACCGTGAACGCCGTGACACCCCCTTACCACCCGACCCGTCAAGCCGCATTGCAAGCGGGTTTGCGGGGCGACACCCGGACTCATGGTCCGGCATCAGGGCGCCCGGTGAGCGCTTTTGGGGGGTCGTCAGGACCGCGTATACACGAGTTATGGCTCAGACCATCAACAGCGGCACGGTTCTATTGACCGCCCGCGTCCCCGTCTCGCTCGCCGCCCAGCTTCGGGCCGTCGCCCAGGCAGAGGGCTCGAATACCTCGCGCGAGTTGCGGCGGCTAGTGGAGAAGCGCGTCGGCGCTGCGGCACAGGGACGGAAGGCGGCCTGATGGCTCTCTGCGGCGCGAAGACCCGTGCCGGCGGGACGTGCGGGCACCCAAGCGGCTGGGGCACCGAGTCAACCTTCGGCCGGTGCAAGATGCATGGTGGCGCGACACCCAGCGGCAAGCAGTTCGCCGCCAAGCAGTTCGCCAAAGCCGAAGCAGCGCGGCTAGGCGTCGAGGCACCGCTCGACGCAGGCGAAGGGTTGGAGTTGGCGATCCGACTGGTCGGCGGCGAGGTGGCCTTCCTGCGGGAACAGATTAGGAAGCTGACCGCGGAGCTCGAGGACGACGATCCACGACACCGCGCCGTTGCTGTTCACCCCCTGGCCTTGGCGCTGAGCGGCGCCGTCGATCGCCTGGCGCGGATCAGCAAGCTGGGGGTCGATGCGGGCCTCGATGAGCGCCGTCTCGCGCTCGATGCGGTCGTCGTCGACCGGCTGGCCGGAGCCGTGCGCGCGGCTCTTAACGAGGTCGAGCTGACGCCCGAGCAGCAGTCACAGCTCCGTGACGCCCTCGAGCGCCATCTCTCCGCGCTCGACGCCGCCGAGGAGCCGCTCAGGAGGCTCGCCGCATGACCGGCACCGGGCTAGGGGGGGCCGTGTTTTCCGCCGTCTACGGCGCAGACGTGGGGCGCACTGATCCCCTTCTCTGGATCGAAAAAAAACTCGGCGCAGGACTTTGGTCGAAGCAGCGAGAGATCGTCGAATCCGTCCGCGACAATCGCCTGACCGCGGTACCAAGCGGCAACGGCCTCGGCAAGTCCTTCACCGCCAGCGCGGTTGGGGCCTGGTGGGTGGCCTCCGATCCCGGCGCCGATCGCTTCGTCCTGATGACGGCCCCCTCAGCGGGCCTCGTCACCGCGGTCCTCTGGCAGGAGCTTCGCCGCCACCACCGTCGCGGGGAGCTCCCCGGCTCGCTGCTCGGCTCCGAATGGCGGATCGGGGAGCGTATGGTCGCCCTGGCGAAGAAGACCTCCGACTTCCTCGACGAAGGCCGCGCCGAGTCGGGCTTCGCCGGTCTGCATCGCGCCGGCGGCGTGCTGGTCGTGCTCGATGAGTCAGCCGGGATCGAACCCTGGCTCTGGACCGCCGTCCGCGGTCTGACGACCTCGCCGAACTCAAGGCTCCTGGCTCTGGGGAACCCGCTGCGGAGCGATGGCGAGTTCGCCCGGGTCTGCCAACCCGGAAGCGGCTGGAACGTCATCCGCATCGACGTGACCGAGTCGCCGAACTTCAGCGGCGAGCGGGTCTCGCCGGGCCTCGCCGAAGCGCTGCCCAATCAGGTCTGGGTCGATGAGATCGAGCGGACCTACGGTCGCGGCTCGCCTACTTGGATGGCCCGCGTCGAAGGCCGCTTCCCCGATGTCGCCGATGACGGCTTGATCTCCGCATCCTGGGTCGAAGCGGCTCACGAGGCCGAGCTGCTCGACTGGGGCGGCGGCCCGGTCTACTCCTGCGACGTAGCCCGCAGCGGCGGCGATGAAACCGTGATCTATGCCCACGAGGGCGAACGGGTGCGGCTGGCCCACCACGCCAAGGGCCAGGACCTGATGCGCACCACCGGGGAGCTTGCGCGACTCCTGCGCGAGGAGCCGCGCTCGCGGGCAGTCGTGGACGAGACGGGCCTGGGCGCCGGAGTCGTCGATCGGCTGCGTGAGCAGGGCTTCGAGGTCGCGGGCTTCAACGGCGCCGCGAAGGCCCGTGATTCGCGCTTTGCCAACGCCCGCGCTGAGGCGTTCTGGGCGCTTCGCGAGGCCCTCCAGGAGAGCGAACTCGACCTCGACCCGGTCGACGAGGAGCTCGCCAGGCAGTTGCTCGCGATCCGTTGGTCGGTCAACAGTCGCGGGCAGATCCAGATCGAGAGCAAGGATGCAATGCGAGGGCGCGGCGTCACCAGTCCTGATCGGGCCGATGCCCTTGCGATGGCTCTCGGCGCGAAGACGCCACCCGTGATGCCGGTGAGCTTCGGACAGGGGGGCAGCCTCACCGCCGACCTCCTGACGATGCCCCGAGACAGCTGGTGAATCCCAACTTGAAACAACACACGAAAGAGAGGTACAGCATGGGCACAGAGCAGACAATAAAGCGCGACCGGGTGATCGATGCCGCGGTCGCGGCAGGCAAGTTTACGGCGAAGCGAACCGGCTACTGGCGCGACCAATGGGACAAGAACCCGGCGGGCACCGAGCGGGCGATTGCGTTGATGGCGGGAGGTCTCACAGACCCGCCCGTCCACGTGCCGACGGAAAACGACATCGTGCGGCTTTTTTCCGGTCAGCGCGTAGACCTCAGAGAGCCCGACCCACCGGAGGCCGCTCAGTTCGTGACCCAGGTTCTCGGCCTTAGGGGGGTCGCATGAGCTCGCTCGCTCCCGGCTGGGACCGGACCGGCTGGCTGCCTAAACTCACAATCATCGAGTGGCCCCGGCTCGAGAAGTTGCGTCGGGAACATGAGGCAGCCGTGAAAGCTCGCGACCGCCGCCCCGAGGACCCGGCCGCGCTGTCGGCGCTCGTCGATGTAATCGAGCGAGCCTGCCGGGAGTTGGACCAAGGTTGGTCCGAGGTCGAGGCGCTCTGCGCTGAGGAGCACGTGACGACCAGCGGCCCCGCGGCCGAGGCCGACCAACGCGCGCTGCGCGTGCTGCTCAGAACACTGCACGCGCGCGTCCTCTCCGAGACGCACATATTGCCGGGGGCCGTGTATGAGGCGAGAAAGGCGCTGAGCAAGCTCGCGGCGGCGGTCTGACAGTGGCCCTCCTTACGGCCCGCCAGGAGCTAGCGGTCGTCCTCGTGCTCAGTGCGGGCGAACCGCTGGGCCGTGAGGAAGTCAATGCCGGCCTGGCCGGCGAGGAAGGGCGAGAGCTCATCACTGCCCTGGCGGATATCGAGGT
>Ga0307372_10003283_pt1 | contig 25935 bp, 19 predicted proteins | sample OX1MG_FD_202533 | JGI IMG/M metagenome (GOLD analysis project Ga0307372, IMG submission 202533) | Soil microbial communities from Risofladan, Vaasa, Finland - OX-1 | ecosystem: Environmental > Terrestrial > Soil > Coastal area > Acid sulfate soil | place: Finland: Risofladan, Vaasa | collected...
ATGGTAAAATCCTGATTGGAGTAACCAACCCACCGGAGAAGGCGCGGGAAGAGTTGGGAAAACGGTTGAGCGCCGCGGGCGCCGAAGTTGTAAAAGAATTTGGGAAGTAATCCTGAGGAGGCATGATACAAGAACGTTCCATGGAGGCGCGTTCAGGGCTTGTTTATCTTGATGGTGGCTTTGGCGCCGCCGGCATCCGACACTCTATGGGGAGATGAGCTTTCAATGAACACCGGCGTGAATCCCCATGCTCGATGTCTATGGATGAAGCTCTGCCGGGTGGTTTCATTCCTCTGTCTCTTCGCTTCTCCGGTTTTTTCTGCGAACGCCAGGCCGTCTTTTCGCAGGTCTGAGGTTGTCGATCTTATGGAAAAGGTTTGCGACTACCAGATCGCCCATCCCTGGCCGTTCACTGCCGACAAGAACAGAGATTGGGAGCGCTCTACCTTCTACATCGGGGTGATGGCGACCTACCGAACGACCAAGGCCCCCCGGTTTCTTAATCAGGCGCTGAAGTGGTCTCGATCCAACCACTGGGCGATTGACTCCACACCGGGCGTCCACGCGGATGAGATGACCGCCGGGCAGGTGTACCTGGACCTGTACTCACTGAAGCGCGACCCGAAGAGGATCGACGGCTTGAGGAGATATGTCGACAGTGAGATCGCGAACGGTGAGCGAGGAAGAGACATCTGGGACTACATTGACACGCTTTTTGTGGCGCCACCCGCATTGGCCGGTTTAGCCGCCGCAAAGGGAGAGCAAAAGTACCTGGATTACATGAACTGGATGTATTGGGACGTAGTGGACCTGCTCTATGACAAGAACGCGGGGCTGTTCTACCGGGACAAGAGCTTTATTCCCAAAAGGGCGAAGAACGGCAAGAAAGTTTTCTGGTCGCGTGGAAACGGCTGGATCATCGGCGGGATTCCCCTGATCCTTCAATACCTTCCGAAGAACAACCCGCGGCGCGGCCAGTACATCAGTCTTTTGCAAACGATGGCCTCGTCGACCGCTAAGCTTCAACAGTCGGATGGCCTGTGGCGTACAAGCCTGCTGGATCCGGATGAATTTCCTGCCCCCGAGACCAGCGGCAGCTCTTTCTTCTGTTAGGCGATGGCCTGGGGCATTAACCACGGGCTTCTGCCGCGCAAGCAATATCTGCCAGTGGTTGAGAGGGCCTGGAACGGCCTTGCTCATTCGGTCCACTTGGACGGGAAGCTGGGTTGGGTCCAGGAGCCGGATAAACAGCCGGGTTTAGTGACCGCGGAAGACACCCAGGAATACGGGGTAGGAGCGTTTCTTCTCGCGGGAAGCGAAGTGGCCGGGCTGGCCAGGTGATAGAAATACCTCCATTGGAGGCCAGTGATGAGCAATATCCGCAAGAGGCGGGCCGTTGGACGGTCATTGAGGTTGGCGGGGTGCCGCCATGGCCCGGAAGAGCTAAAGGGCAAGCCCATGCCCATGCCGCCCCTCGCGGGCAAACTCTCAGCAAAAGATATGAGCAGCCTGGTCGCTTACCTGAAGACTTTGTGAGGAGGCCGGCTGCCTGGCGCCTCCTTCCTTTACCTTGTCGTCACCATGAATGGGTCAAACGTTATCTTCCGGAGGTTGAAGATGATCAAGCGTTTCGCGTTCGTAATCTTCCTGCTGGCCGCCCCTTGCCTGTTGTGCGCGCAGGAGAGGACCGTTGCTCCCACCTGGCTCCATCGGAATGTTGCGAGTGTTCCGGTAAAATCCTCAGACATTACGACCCCGAGTTGCCATTACAAACCCTTGTTCGGTGCAGGCGATTCAGAAACCGGGATTGTCCGCAGCGTGGCCCGGTTCGGTGAAGCGGACCTTGACGCGGGCGGACATTGCAAAGAGGTTTCCTATCCGGCCGAGGAACAGATCTACTATGTTCTTTCAGGCATCGGGACCGTCAGCTACGGTGGGAAAAAGTCTTCTGTTAAAAAAGACGACTTCATGTACTTCCCGCCGCAAGTTCGCCACGGGTTGGCGAACACGTCGAGCTCGCCGCTTCGTTTTGTGGTGATGGGATTCAACATTCCTCATGGCGTAACAGTCCCCGCGCCGCCCTCGGAACTCCAGATCGCCAATGCGAACGACGTCGGACTGGAGTTTGTTTCAGGGCATCCGAAATCAACTCAATTCAGGCTGCTTATTGGAGGTAGCAAGGCCACGCGGGACAAAATTGATTGCGCAACCGTTGTGACCAGCCTGTTCCTGATGGAGTTCACGCCCGGCGGGACCAATTTCCCTCATCATCATGACAAGGCCGAAGAAATTTACCTGATTCTTGATGGGCACGGAAACATTGTGGCCGGCGGAGGAAAAAACGGAATCGAAGGCCTGCACCCCAGTGGACCCGGCGACGCCTATTTTTTCCGCCTGAATTCCACAGTTGGCTTCTATAACACAGGAAAAACCAGGGCGCACATTCTGGCCGTAAGGTCGTGGTATCCCTTCCGGCAACGTGGTTATGGGAACTGATTGGTGATTTGAGAATCCAGCCCTGAAGCGTTCGGCGCTTACCGGCAGCGTACAACCAGCACTTCGATTTCCGGCACGAATTCAAGAATCTTGACGGCGCGCGACCAGGCATCGCGGGCGAACTGCAAAGTCAATTGGACCAGGTCGGTCCGCCCGAGCGGGAGAACCAGCGAACAGAGGAATCCATCCGGCAGCAGCTCAGAGCAGTTCGAGGAATGCAGGCGATCTTGCACACCATGATGAAGAAGCAAACTGCATTCTCTGCAGTGCGTGCATCAGGCGGACTGGAGTGCAGCGTTCATGAGCCGCCCAGGCCCGCTGGCGCCTTGAGCAGATGGGAGGTCCAACAGGCATGAGCAAAGGAAGAACGGGCGGTTCGCAAGGCGTATCATCCAGCCGGCGTGATTTTTTGAAAAATTCGGTTGCGGCTGCTGCTTCGGTTCCTCTTTCGGCGGGTGACGCAGCGGCGCAGGGAACCGGCAGAGAGTCCAATGCGTCCGCGGGGAACAAGCCTCCCAATGTTGTGGTCATCATCGCCGATCAGTTCCGGGGGGATTTTATCGGCGCGAACGGCCGGAACCCGATGGGCGTAACGCCGAACCTCGACGCCATGGCCGAACGCGGCGTCACGATGCTGAATGCAGTGACAAACCAGCCCTTGTGTTCTCCATCTCGCGCCTGCCTGTTTACGGGCCGCTACGCCACCGAAACCGGGATGTGGAAATTGCCGCCGGGAGTGGAACTGAATCGCGATCTGCCCACCCTGGCCAGCGTCCTGCGAGGCCACGGATACACGGCCAATTACATCGGCAAGTGGCATCTGGCCCCGATCGACCGGGCCAGCCAAAAAGGGCTGGGATTTGTTGAGCCTCAGGACCGCGGAGGCTTTCTCGATCTGTGGCAGGCTTCGAACGTCATCGAGCTGACGTCGCAACCTTATGAAGGGACCATCTGGGACGGCGATGGCAAGCCCATGCACTACAAGGGCGTCTACCGGGTGGACTATCTCACAGACCTTGCGGTGCGCTTCCTGAAGCAGCGGCATGAGAAGCCCTTCTTGCTGGTGCTTTCGCAGCTGGAACCCCATTTCCAGAATGACGCCAATGCTTTTGTGCCGCCCAGGGGATACATTGAGCGTTACCAGAATCCCTTTGCTCCTAAAGACCTGCGTTTCTTTCCCGGCGACTGGCAGGCGCAGCTTCCGGGTTACTACGGCGACATCAAGCGCATTGACGAATCGGTTGGGACCGTCATGAAAACTCTGGCTGAAGAAAACCTGGAGAACAATACGATCGTATTGTTCATCAGCGATCACGGCTGCCATTTCCGCACCCGGAACACGGAGTACAAACGGAGCCCGCACGAAAGTTCCATCCACATTCCGCTGATTATGCAGGGTCGTGGGCTCAACCGGTCGCGGAAGGTCAGCGAAGTGGTCAGCATAGTGGACGTGACGCCGACCTTATTGGACGCAGCGGGGGTTCCGGTTCCAGCTTCCATGAAAGGCCGCAGCTTTATGCCGCTGATCAACCGCCCGAACGGCCGCGCAAGCTGGCGGAACGAAGCTTTTGTCCAGATCAGCGCGTCGATGGTGGCGCGGGCTTTGCGGACCGACCAGTGGACCTATTGCGTTGTCGATCCCACGGGCAACGGAGACCGCGACCCCCACAGCACGCATTATCAGGAATATCAGATGTACAACCTTGCCGCCGACCCTCACCAGTTGCTGAACCTGGCCGGCCGCAAGGACCCGCCGCACCTGGTCCATTATGACGGTGATCGGCCGCTGCCCGAGGTTGCCGCCCACTTGCGCGAACGGTTGATTGCGCGAATGGTGGAGGCCGGGGAGGAGACGCCGCAGATTGCTCCCGCCCGTTTTTATCCGTAAAGGTTTAAAGAGTGGGGCCGCTATGTCCTTTGTACTGCAAATGACTGATCCGGCCAATGGTCCGCTACTGCTTTTTGATCTTGAGTCTGACCCGCTTGAGAATGTGAACCTCATTCAAAAGGCTGCCAGCCGGGCGCGGAAGCTGTCCGCAGTTTTCGAGTATGAAGCCGAAGGAAAGTTGCGGACTTGAAGTTGCTTTTACGAGTCAATCAAATGGCTCGTGACGGGGGGACATCATGGAACGCCGAACGTTCATGAAGTCATTGGTGGCAGGATCGACGGCAAGCGGAGCCCTGGCTCGCAAAGCCGTTTCAGGTGAACCCGCTTCGGAGAGTCGCCCGAATTTTCTTTTCATGATTGCCGACGACCTTACCTACCGCGCCATTCGAGCGGTCTATGACCGGGAAGTCCACACTCCGAATCTGGACCGTCTGGCTGCCCGCGGTTGCGCGTTTACGCACTGCTTCCAGCAGGGAAGCTGGACGCCCGCCGTTTGCATTGCCAGCCGGATGATGTTGGTGACGGGCCTGAATACTTTTCGCGCAAACCAGGATCGGGATTTCACTCCGTTGTGGGGCCAGACCCTGCGCGAGGTCGGCTACTCCACATACATCGTCGGCAAATGGCATCTCGATCCAACCATGTTGCAGCGTTGCTTTGATGAAATGGGTCCCATCGGGCTGGGCATGTACGAGTCCACCCCGCAGGCCTATCGTCGCCCCGAGCTGGGGAATACCTGGACACCCTGGAACGAAAAGCTGAAAGGGCACTGGCTTCACACCAATCTTTGGATAGACGCCCGCAAGGATGAAGTTCGTCATTCCTGCCAGATCTACGCCGACTGCGCCGTCGATCACCTGGTGAACAAAGTTCCGCGGCTGAAGCAGCCGTTTTTCATGTACATCGGTTTCAATTCGCCGCACGACCCCAAACAATCGCCCAAAGAGTTTGTCGACATGTTTCCGCGGGACAAGATTGAAATTCCGCCAAATTATCTTCCCGAGTTTCCTTTCGACAACGGTTTCATTCATGGCCGCGATGAGCAGCTTGCGCCGTTCCCGCGAACCCATGCGGCGGTCCGGCTGCATCGCTCAGAGTACTACGCCATCATCGCCTACCTGGACCATCAGGTTGGCCGCATCCTTGACGCCCTGGACCGCTCAGGGAAAGCGGACAATACCTATGTGATTTTCACGGCCGATCACGGGCTGGCCGTCGGGCAGCACGGCCTGATGGGGAAGCAGAGCCTGTTTGACCACAGCATTCGCATGCCCTGGATTATCCAGGGGCCGGGAGTTCCGGAAGGGAAGCGCGTGGATGATCTGGTCTACCAGCACTGCACATTTGCCACAACCTGCGAGCTGGCGGGGATTCCGGTTCCCGGCTCGGTTGAGTTTCCGAGCATCGCCGGGCTCATCAAGGGGAACGGCGCGCCAAAGTATGATGCGGTGTTTTCACGTTATCTGAATTTTCAACGCACGGTCCGCACGCGCCACTACAAATTGATCGTCTATCCCTACGTCAAGAAGGTGCAACTCTTTGACTTGAATAAGAACCCCTGGGAGTTGCTGAGCGGCGACCTTGCAGAAGAAGTATCCATGGCGCCCGTTCGGGATGATCTGATGAAACGGCTGCGCAATTTTCAAAAGGAACTTGACGATCCACTCAACCTGGACGACCCGGCGAAATCAAAAAAAGCCCGTCCGATCTGGGAGCAGGGAAGATGAATTTCTTCCCCGACGTTGTCTCGTTATAAGGCTAATGAGCGTGCTTCGAAGCAGCTCGCAGGATCGCCTCGATGCTGCATTCGACGTCCGCGTCTGTTGTTGACCAGTTGCAGACGCTGATGCGCATGGCAGTCCGGCCTTTCCATACGGTGCCTCCGCACCAGCACGTGCCGCCCTCCTGAATGGCCGCAATGGTGCGCTGCGTCTGTTCCGTAGAGCCGAACGAAACCAGGACCTGGTTGAGCACAACCTCATTGAGCACTTTGTATCCCGCGGCCGCCAAGGCATCGGCAAAGCGGCGTGCCTGGCGGCAGTTGCGTTCGACGAGTTCGGTGAGGCCCTGTCGCCCGAGAGAACGTATGGCTGCGTAGACAGGGACGGACCTCGCGCGCCGCGATTCTTCCGGCACAAATTCGTGAGGATCGCGCTCGCTTCCAGTAGCGACAATGTAGGCGGCGGGCAGAGACATCGCGCTGCGATGCGCGGATTCGTCGGCACAGAAGGTGATTCCGCAGTCGTAGGGAACGTTCAGCCACTTGTGCGCGTCGGTGGCCACGGAGTCGGCCTTCTCGATGCCGCGGAGCAGACCTGCGCGCTCGGGAGAAGCCGCGGCCCAAAGGCCGAACGCGCCGTCCACGTGGAACCAGGCGTCGCTGTTCTTTGCGCACTCGGCGATCTCGTTGAGAGGGTCAAACGCGCCCGTATTCACGTTGCCAGCCTGCGCGCAGACAATGCACGGCCCCTGGACGCCCCGCAATGCAGCAGCCAGATCAGGGACACTCATCCGGCCCTGGCTGTCTGTGGAGATTCGCCGAACTCGGTTGGCTCCGATGCCCAGGAATCGGACCGATGTCGAAATTGTGTAGTGGGCTTCCTCGCTCGCGAAAACCTCCACAGGCGGTGCCCCCCCAAGACCGTTCTCCTCAACGTCCCATCCGGCATCGCGCAGCACCCGATGGCGTGCCGCAGCCAGCGCCGTAAAGTTTGCCATGTGCCCGCCGGTTACAAACCCAAAGCTCATGGTCGGAGGAAGCCCGGCCAGCTCCCGCAGCCATGCCCCGGTGATTTCCTCAATCACTGAGACCAGCGGTGACAGAACGTAGATGCCGGCGTTCTGGTCCCAGGCCGATACCAGCCAGTCCGCGGCGAGCGCGGCGGGGAGATTGCCTCCCACTACGAAACCGAAATATCGCGGGCCCGTCGAGGCAACAGTGCCTTTCATGCCCGCTCGGGCAAGAATCCCGGTGACAACCTCGGGATCCGTCCCTTCCTGAGGAAATGGGCCGCCCAGCGCCTGGCGCAACTCCTCTGCAGATGCGGTGGCGGGTATGGGCCGGTTGGCAACCGACGCAAACCATCTTGAAGCATGCTCCTGGACGCTTGCGAGGAGACTGGGGATTTTCTCGTGCATGTCATTGACCTTTTTCTTGAATGGGATCGGACACATTACCAGGAGCCGGTTTCCAGCGCTTCTTCTGAGGCTGCCAGCCATCCCGCGCAGACAGCACAAGTTTGGCCTGTACGGCAGTCCATTGCAAAGCCTCCTTCACGCGGGCTGCCGAGGTACACGAGAAGGAAATCTGAGATGGACAGAAAAAGCTTAAACCACGCGGAGTGGGAGTGTAAATATCCTGACGTGTGGCCGGTGCTTCAGTCCTGCAACACTTTTTCAGCAGACCACTGCTAACGAGTTTTCCATTTTGAAGCCAGAAGCGCGATCTTATCTTCCATCGCGGCTTCCGGTTTTTGTTGCGATTGGGGCGGGCGTTTAGGCGCTGGTTCCTGGAGGGCTTTCATGGAGAGTCCGATGCGTTTGGTTTTGGGGTCCGCGCTCAAGACTTTCACTTTGACGATCTGGCCGGCCTTCACCACGTCCGAGGCGTCCTTCACGTAGCGGTTGGCCAGTTCGCTGATGTGGACCAGGCCATCCTGGTGGACGCCGATGTCCACAAAGGCCCCGAACTTGGTTACGTTGGTGACCACGCCCTCCAGCACCATCCCGGGCTGCACATCCGAGAGTTCGCGAACCTGCTCGTTGAAGCTGGGGGCTATAAACTGCTCACGCGGGTCGCGCCCCGGCCTTCGCAGCTCGTCCAATATGTCATTCAGCGTATAGGTGCCGGCCTGCAGCCGGTTGCGGTCCACCTTCTCCAGCAGCGCCGGGTTTTTAATCAGCTCCTCGATGGGAACGCCCAGCGATTGAGCCATCTGCTCCACGATCTGGTAGGACTCGGGATGGACGGCGGTCATATCCAGAGGATTGTCGCCGCCGCGGATGCGCAGGAACCCGGCTGCCTGTTCGAAGGTCTTCGGTCCGATCCCCGGAACTCTCTGCAATTGCGCGCGTGAGCGGAAGCTCCCGTTCTCATTCCGGAACGTGACGATGTTTTGAGCGGCTCGCTCCGTGACGCCCGCGACATAACGTAAGAGCGTCCACGATGAGGTGTTCAGGTCAACCCCCACGCGGTTGACGCAACTTTCGATCACGCTTGCGAGCGACGCCTGAAGCTGGCGCTGGTCAACGTCGTGCTGATACTGGCCCACTCCAATCGATTTGGGATCCACCTTCACCAGTTCTGAAAGAGGGTCCTGCAGCCGGCGCGCAATGGAGATGGCGCCACGCACGGTGAGGTCCAGGTCCGGAAACTCCTGACGCGCAACTTCTGAGGCGGAATAGACGCTGGCGCCGGATTCGCTGACCGTCACGGAAAAAATGCTGTCCAGTTTTCTCTCGCGCAGAAACTCGCGCACAAAAGCGTCCGTCTCGCGTGAGCCCGTTCCATTGCCGATGGCGATGGCACGCACCTGGTGCTTCTTCAGCAAGGCTTCAATCGTCTTCGCGGCATTTTCCTTCTCGCCCTCGGAACGGTGCAGATAAATCACGTCGTGGTCCAGGAATTTTCCGGTTTCGTCCACCACGGCCAGCTTGCAGCCCGTGCGCATTCCGGGATCGATTCCCAGCACGGGGATGGGCCCCGCCGGCGGCGCCAGCAGCAGGTTGTGCAGGTTGTCGCGAAACACCTGGATTGCTTCCCCGTCTGAGCGTTGCTTGACCTCCAGGCGGATTTCAGCCTGAATGGAGGAGTTCAGCAGGCGTTTCCACGCGTCTTCAATTGCCAGTTCAAGCTGCAGCGTCCAGTCGCCCTGCTCACGCAAAATGCGCGACTTCAGCAGGGTGACGGCCCGCAGGGGATCAAGCTCAACGAGGAAGTAGAGGACGCCTTCGCTTTCGCCCCGGCGGATGGCCAGCATGCGGTGCGAGGGAATGGCCTTCACCGGCTCGCGGTATTCGTAGTACATCTTGAATTTTTCCTGCTCGTCGGTGGCGTCCTTCACCTTGCTGCTCACCACCACGCCTTCTTCAAACATCACCTTTCGCAATGCCTTGCGCAGATCGGCGTCTTCGCTGATCATTTCCGCCACAATGTGGCGCGCGCCTTCCAGCGCCTCTTCCACGCTGTTTACGCCTTTTTCAGCATCCACAAAACCGGCCGCCAGGGTTTCGAGCGGCTCGGCCGCCTGCTCCTGCGCCCACAGATAAAGCGCCAGCGGCTCCAGGCCTTTCTCCCGCGCCATGGTTGCCTTGGTGCGGCGCTTGGGGCGGTAAGGCAGGTAGAGGTCCTCCAGTTCGCTTTTGTCGAGTGTCCCTTCAATGCGCGCCTTGAGCTCATCGGTCAGCTTGCCCTGCTCGGCGATGGAGGCAAGAATTGTTTCCCGCCGCGCCACAAATTCCCGGAAGTAGGCCAGTTTCTCTTCGATGCCCCGCACTTTGACTTCATCCAGATTGCCGGTCGCCTCCTTGCGGTAGCGTGCGATGAAGGGGACGGTTCCGCCCTCATCCAGCAGCTCAATCACGGCTACCAGACCGCGCATGGGAACGTCGAGTTCTTTTGCGATGTGTAGCAATAAGTCAAGGGGGAGAGTTTTTCGGTCTGCCATATTGAAAAAAGGACTTCCCGTGCCCGTGGGTTTCGCTGCGCTGTTCGTTCAGCCGATAGCACCCAAACGTCAAGAATAAACCATAACCTGGCCGAACGCCAAAACCACAAGATCCAAGCCGTGCGGAATTCCTTTTGCGGTGCTCCGCGCTTCAACAAAATGCGATCCGTACAGGGTGCCGTATTGCAACGCATAGTGCCTTGCCGGCAGTGTCATGGATCCCCATTGTGCATTAACGGGGGGAGCAAATCTGCCGCGAAAGCCGGTTACTGGAAGGGCCTGCGACTGCTGTGCCTTCGCCACGGTCGGACCCGGAGCTTGCACCGCCCGTGAGAGTCCCGCCCTTCAGACACTGGATTGCCGCTTACCCTCGTGGTATTCTTGGCCCCATTGAAATCCGTTTCTGGGGAGCGGGAGCCAGTGGCGCGCCCCGGCCACAGCGTGCAGGCCACGGCTACTATTCCGGGGCTTGTTGCCCGGCACGAAGTTGAATGGAGCCGTTCTTAAGATCAATAGAATACGGGAAGGTCTTATGGCAATCGAAATCGGGCTGAATATGGAGTTCATTCGTTCCGAGGACAAGCCTTTCGAGGCGGGAGCAAAGAGGGCCGCGGAGTTGGGTTACCGCTGGGTGGAACCCATGGTGCATAACGGCCGTGAACTGCTGAGCGAAGCCGGCTACTTCCATTCTTTCTCGATGGACAACGATCCGCTCGAGATGAAGGACATCCTCGATCGCTACGGACTGCAACCTTCCGGGCTCTCGGCCCATTGCCCGTTGATGCGGCCGGAGATCAGCGTCCCTTACCTCGAGAAAGCGATCCGCTTTGCGGCGGCGATCGGGGCGCGCGTTCTCGCAACCGACGAAGGAATCCGGCCGGAATGGCTCGACGATGATGAATGCTTCCAGGTGATGAAATATACGCTCAAAAAGGTCCTGCAGATCGCGGAGCGATACAACATCTATATCGGGATTGAACCCCATCAAAGCATTTCAAAAACCACCGAGGGCCTGCTTCGAATCGCCAATCTCGTCCGCTCTCCCATGCTCAGGGTGAATTACGATATGGGCAACGCGTTTCTCGGAGGATCAGACCCCTACGAGGGCTTAAAGACGGTTCTTCCTTTATTAGTTCATGTCCATGCAAAAGACATTGCGCTGAAGCAGGCCGAAAAGGAAAAAGGGAAGGTGACCGGAACGCCGGTGGGGTGCGCATGCGGAGAAGGCGTCATCGACTGGGGACGCGTTGTTTCGATCCTCCGTGAAGGCAATTACGACGGGGTGCTTTCGGTCGAGTGCGGAACCTCTGCCCAGGCGGCGGCCAGCCTGGCCCATCTGAAAGAAATTCTCAACAAACAAGCAGCGGCCTCCAAGGCGTGAAGGGGTGATTGGGGCTGAACGGGAAAAAGAAGATCATGCTGAGCCGAACATATCTCTGGTTTGCTGCGGCGCTCCTGCTGGTTACTTCCGCTGTTTATCTGGCCCGGGAACACCCATTGGGCCAAGCTCATCTACAAAAGGCTGGGGCCGCCGGCAAGGGTAGCAACCAGGCCTCTCCACTCTTACTTCGCATGCATCCCAACCTGCCGCCGAATCAGGACCCTGCCGCCGTGGCGCGGGGAAAGGTGCTGTTTGAGGCTGACTGTTCGTTTTGTCACGGACCGTTGGCTACGGGCGGAAATGGCGGTCCCGACCTGGTGCGGTCCGTGCTGGTGAATCACGACAAGAAAGGTGAGCTGATTGGGCCCGTCATCCGCGAAGGCCGGGTGAGCAAAGGCATGCCGAAATTCAATCTTACCCCTGCCTGGACTTCGGACCTTGTCGCCTTTCTCCACCAACGAAATCGCGACGCCCGTTTGCGGTTTACCTACAAGGTTCTCAATGTGGCGGTCGGGGATGCGGCCGCCGGCAAAGCCTTTTTCAAGGCCCACTGCTCCAGTTGCCATTCGCCCAAGGGGGACCTGGCGGGGATTGCCACCAAATATCCTGGTGATGAACTCCAGCAGCGATGGATCGATCCAGGGCCCGGACCCGCACGCGAGGTTACGGTGACCCTTGCGTCCGGGCATAAGTATAAGGGCAAGTTGGTACACATCGATGAATTCAATGTGTCGTTTTACGACGCGCAGGGAACTTACCTGAGTTTTCCGCTTGGCAACGGAACCCATGCCGAAGCCTCCGATCCTCTGGCCGCGCACTACCGCCTGATGAACCAGTTGACTGACACCGACATGCACAACGTCACAACTTATCTGGAGAGCCTGAAGTGAAGACCTTGGTAACCCTGATCGCCTCCTTCTTGTTCGCCGGGTCCCTGAGCGCCCAAAGCCTCAACCCGAACCAGATTTTGAAGCCACTGGGCGCCCTCTGGCCCACCTACAACGGCGACTATACCGGACGCCGATTCAGCCATCTGGACCAAATCAACCAGTCGAACGTGAAGGACCTGCGGCTGGCCTGGGCCTATGACTCCAGTAGCTACGCCATCAAAGCGACGCCGCTGATGGTCGGCGGTGTGTTGTATTTTTCTTCCCCGGACAATGCCTGGGCAATTGATGCCCGCACGGGCCGCCAGCTCTGGCATTGGGAGACGAAAACGCGGGGCGGCACTCATATCGGGAGCCGCGGAATGGCCATGTACGGGAAATGGCTGTTCCTGGTGACTCCTGACGATTATCTCGTCTCCCTGGACACGGCAACGGGCAAGGAGCAATGGCGGGTGGTCATTGCCGACCTCAAGCTCGATTTTTTCTCGACGGTAGCTCCAGTCGTCATCCGCAATCACGTCCTGGTCAGCCCCAGCATCGAATCGACGGACAATCGCGGTTACCTGGATTCCTACGATCCCGAAACCGGAAAGCTCCAGTGGCGTTGGTACGCGACGCCCAATCCCGGCCAGCCTGGTTCTGAAACCTGGCCGAATTCGGATGCGATGGCTCATGGCGGAGGGGCCATCTGGATTCCCGGAACATACGATCCTGAGCTGAATTTGTATTACTTTGGCACAGCCAATCCGCAGCCGGTCATGGCGGGCCAGGGCCGAATGGGAGCGGATCTCTGGGCTAATTGCATCGTGGCCCTGAACCCGGATACGGGCAAAATGGCCTGGTACTACCAGCCCACGCCGCATGACACGCACGACTGGGACTCTGCTGAGACCCCGGTTCTTTTTGACGCGAAGATCGACGGGCAGCCGCGAAAACTGCTGGCTCAGGCCAACCGCAACGGCTACTTCTTTGTTCTCGATCGAACGAATGGCCGGCACATGCTCACTGCTCCGTTTGCCCATAACAACTGGGCAAAGGGCCTTGATGATCAGGGACGCCCGATCCGTGACACGGCCAAAGATCCCAAACCGGCGGGGGCGTTCGTGGTTCCCTCGGAGGGAGGCGCAACCAACTGGTTTCCGCCCAGCCTTGATCCTGAAACCGGACTTTTTTATGTTCGGGTGGTGCGCTCGGCTGCGGTCTATTACCTCACCGACACCAGTCCAAAACCGGAAGCGTGGGGGGGCATTGATAAAATCACCTGGAGAGGACCTTCCTCAATCGAAGCCATTGACTCCACGACGGGGAAGATTATCTGGGACCACATGACCGGCAAGGGTGGAGGTTCCGGCCTGCTAACCACGGCGGGGAAATTACTTTTCGGCGGCGACGGATCGAGCAACGCTTTGGCTCTTGATCCCTCAACGGGAAAGACCCTCTGGCACGTCAACCTGAATGAGACGATGGCCAATGGACCCATCACTTACGAACTGGATGGACGCCAGTACCTGGTGTTTGCAGCGGGGGCGAAGCTGTTTGCCTTCACACTTCCAAAATGATCAGGCCAAACAAATGCAAAAGATGACACGACAAGAACACCTGAAGCGGCTGGGGTTCGGCGCTGCCGGTGTGGCGGGAATACCCTGTGCTTTGGGAGGCGCGCGGGCATCGAGATGTCTGACGAAGAGGGGATCAAGGCGCCCAAAAACATGCTTGAAAGGAAGTTGGCCGGATTGGCGTGACTTCAGATGGGGACGCATAGACTTTGGGGGTAACTGACATGGAACTTTTTAAAAAAGCATTCCTTTTTCTGAGTATCGCACTGATGACCGCGGGGCCGTCGATGGCCCAGAACACGACGGCAGACAGGATTCCCTTATTCAAAAAGGGAGCCATTCGCGTCCTGATCCTTACGGGGCAGAACAATCACGACTGGCGAAGCACAACTCCCGTGCTGCGAAACATGCTGTTGAATACGGGGCGATTCGATGTTCGGGTCAACGAAGAGCCGACGGGTATGACATCGGAAACGCTTGCCATTTATGACGTGGTTGTTCTCAATTACAACGGACCGCGCTGGGGACACACGGCCGAGAAGGCGCTTGAGGATTTCGTCCGGTCGGGCAAGGGACTCGTAGGCGTGCACGGCGCCAACTGGTCATTCAGCGGACTTGTAGTACTGGGGGACAACAGCGTTCCGACGGGGATCATGGAGCCACTCTGGCCCGCATACAAACAAATGATCGGCGGGGTATGGTCAGACCATCCTCCTGCCTCAGGGCATGCTCCAAGGCATAAGTTTGTTGTCAAGATAGTTGATCCGAACAGCCCCATCACCACAGGACTCCCGGAAACCTTCGAGGCGAATGACGAGCTCTATCACAACATGCACATGGCGCCCGGAGTCCACATCCTGGCAACTGCCTACGACGACCCTGCCAATAAACCAAAGAGCGTGCCCGGAGCGCCTGCCGGCAAGAAAATTCAGGCCGCCACCGGGCCAGGCAGGTCAGCGAAATGGCCGCACCTCGACAATAACCCCACCGGCAAGGATGAGCCCATGCTGTGGACAATTCGTTACGGCCGGGGCAGAACCTTTTATACCACCCTGGGACACGACGTTAAGGCCATGGAACTGCGTGGCTTTTCCACAACCTTTGTTCGGGGCGTAGAATGGGCGGCAACGGGCAAGGTGAAGCAACCAGCGCCGGATTTCCGGTCGTGGGCGAAATCCCTCTCAGCCCTACATTAGCCGCAACCGGCTTGTTTGCATGCCGGGTTAGCGGCTGGCTTTAAGCACGCAGGCTTTGCCGGATGGCAGGGTCAGTTCTGTATCCATAAAGCCTTGATGACGCGTCACGGTTACTGGTGAGCCGGCGAGATGGTCCGCGATGGAAGCGTAGGCGCCGCGAAACCTCAAGATGATTTGCGTGTCAGCACCCCAATTGGTGAGAACAACGATCGGGCCTGAAGGATGATGCAGTGCCCGAAAACCCACTTGCCCTGATCCTTTTATAACCCGGACAGGTGACTGGGACTCAGCCCGGACAGCAGGCGCGGTGATCCATTTTTCGACCTCGGGATTCGCGCGTTGGAAATAAGCCAGTGTCAGCGCTGAAGCATAATAGAACGCCTTCCCATTTCCAAAAGCGTGGTTGGTGGCAAAGGTTTTTCCCTGACTATCCTTAAGGGCCGCCCGCGCGCCACGCAACTTCAGCGGGATTTTCCAAAGGTCGCCCCCTTGTTCGTTCGCTTCAGTTACCGAATAGGGCCGCTCCACCGGATCGATGTCTGCCACGTATGACTCCCACCCAAAAACTTCCGCAAGACCTCCCGGCAGGCTGGGACGGATCACGCCATATTCATTTTTCCAACCCAGGAGTCCGTCGGCCCAGAGCGTCCCACCGTTGTTGACGTATTCCTTCAATGCCGAAACAGCGTCGTCGTCGATGGCGTAACAGTAGGGGAGATAGAGAACCTCATACTGGCTGGCCCCGCCGGATTTGAGTTCATCGATGTCGACAAAAGTGACGGGTACGTGCCGGCGACGGAGGGCCTCATAGCAACCCATCAATGAATGGACAGCTTCGCGAGTCCGCTGTTGTGTTTGGCCATCCAGCTCGAGCAGAGTCAAGGTCTCGCGGTTGTACAGAATGGCCGTCTTCTGCGGCTGTGGCGCGGCCTCGGCAATAAATGACATGCGGCCAATGGCATCGAGGACGTTCTTTGCTGCGGCCGCCCGCCCGGAAGGCACGGCACCGAGGCTCGCCATTTGCCACTCGCCGGCTTCCCGCCCCAGCACCCGGGGGTTCCAGAGCCAGAAAACCACTCCCTTGCATCCCGCGCCAAACGCGTCCCACAACCACAGGGTCAATTCGTCCGGCGTAGGATTCATTGGCCGGCGGCCCGTGTAGATGGTCGGCCCTCCCTGGAGTTCTGTAACCCACCAGGGCTTCTTACCCGCAGCACTGGTCAGGAGGTCGATGTTGTAAGCAAACGCCAGACCGAATTCCTTGCGCTTGAACTCCTCGAAGAGCCAGGCCGGGTGAATCGAAGCGCCGAGAAAATCCACCACCCGGCCCTCCTTCCAACGGTTGCCGCCAGTGGGATTGATGTGCGTGGGATGGACAGAATCAAACTTCCTGATCTGGCTCTTGATCCACTTGAGGATTTCAACAATATTGTCCTCGTTGAACTCGTGCCAGTCGACAAACGATGGGTAGTCCACCCAGTAGGAGTTCCACTGGTCAGCCGTCACCTGGACCTCGGAAAACTTCTGCAGCGGCCGGAACCAATTCTGGTTCAGTTTGTCCACTGTTCCATACTTTCGCTCCAGCCACTTGCCAAAAGCTTCCATCGCGGGCTGGTCGTAGAAATAGACGGGATGCGGTTCGTTCATCAATAACCAGGCCCCATGGGCTGGATGATTCCGATAACGCGTAACAACCTTTTCCAGATAGCCTGCCGCGTGTTCTCGAAGTTTGGGATCATTCAGGTTGGCGTAATGGTGATAAAAGGGCGTAAGACCCATCCAGCCCGGTGGATCTTCTGAACACAAAGTGGCGGCAACCTTGATTCCCGAATCGCGGGCCGCGTCGTAAATCCAGTCATACCGTTCAAAATTCCACATACCGGGAGTGCGCTCGATGTCATCCCATATGACGAAGATCCTGGCCACCGTAAAACCATAAGATTGCATCAGCCGAAAATGCTTCCGGACACTCTCTTCGGTGGCTGTCTTGTTCAGGAAAAACTCTGCACCCAGGCGAATCTTTCCCACGAGTTCATGAAGATTTGATGAGATCAACTCATCATCGTCAATCGGACTTGCCATTCCTGCAACGGTTGCTGTCCCCACTAAACCAACGCTCACGCCTGCCAGGCTGGTCTTTAGAAATGTTCTCCGCGAAGTTGTCATCCTCTCCCCTGATTACACCAACCTCATAAGATGGTCCAACCGTCAGTAGGATTGTCTTCAGAGCTGAACGAAGCAATCAATGCACTTCTTCCCGTTTTGGTGGTACTCAGAAATCGTGTTTGACTTCAGGACCGTCAATTCTTCAGGATCTCGCCACGGGAAACAGCTTCCCCAGAAAAACACGCCAAGTGTACGTTGAAGGTCGGCCAAAATCAACCAGGCGTGGCCTATTCATCGGCGACGCTGATCGGCTGCTTTTCAATGGCCATATACGGTTCTTATAGGCGAGGATGAAATTAACCTGCGATGCCCGCGCAGATGGTGGTGAAGGCATATGCCATGAATTTCCATCCGCCCGGTTGACTGGCCGAACTGCCAAAGATGTAGAGCCAGCCGGTCAGGGCAAGTATGGCCGGAGGCGGGTACAGCCACATTTTGAAGGGCAATTTCTTTTCCGGCTGGGTCTTTCTATAGACAAACAGCCCCACCGTTTGCGCAACAAACTGCACCAGGATACGGGCGACCATCAATCCTGTGATGACGTCGTCCAGGCTGAACATGCTGGCCGCTGCTGCTATCACTCCCACCAGTACAAGTGAGCGGTTGGGAAGCCCACCCTTGGCATACAGTTGGCCGAACCAGCCGAAAAACAGTCTTTGGCGCGCCGGCATACCTATCGCGAAATTGCTTGACGGCTTCGGGCGGTGTAGATATGATTAAAAAGTTATTAGAAAAGTCTCATAATTAAAAGGTAAACATCGCAGTGTTTTTCCCTTATTCCTGTGCTTCTTGATCGAATGTTACGGTTCTTAATAGTTGGGGGGGGTACATCCTTTTGATTGGGGGTACCTATGAAGTTGGGAGTCATCAGTCCACTGGTTCTATTTCGCAAATCTCTCTGCGCTTATCTTACCGCCCTGGGAACCCACGTTAATGTTCTGGAATTTGATAGCGTTTCGGATCTGGTTGACAGGAGCAATGAGTCCCGGTTGCCTGTCCTCATTATTCATACCGCTGACCCTGATGCTGGCCTTGAATCACTGAACCATTTGCGCCAATTGCTCCCGGAAATGCGAATCCTGTTTCTAACCGAGGGCACCGATGAGAAGTTTGGGGCCCAAGCCCTGGAGTCAGGAGCCGCGGGATGTTTGTCGATGGCTGAGACTCCTCAGGTTTTGGTCAAAGTGCTTGGGCAGGTAGCGAAAGGCGAACGCTGGTTTCCTCCCCGGGTGACGAACGCCGTCCTTGACAGACTGATCGCTGGACGAAGAGCGGAACCCATGATGGCCAGCAACCTCACTCCCAGGGAATGGGAAGTTCTGCCCCTGATTGCCCAGGGAAATTCCGATAAAGAAGTGGCCAGCAGCCTTTGCATCAGTACGGAGACGGTAAAGTCACATGTGAAATCGATCTATAAGAAACTTCAGGTCAGCACACGGCGGGCAGCCGCTGTCTTCTATTTTAAACACGTTCGTGGCAAGACTGTTCCATCGAGCAAATCATACAAAGGGATAGTTGCTTGCGACCTGGTTTGACCTTCAAATCATTTGTGCCATCATTTTTCTCGAACCGCGCGGCGGCTGTCGCTCGGCTTGGCCCCCGAACATTGTTGTAGATCTGTGGGATGGCCTGTTCTTAGCTTCCCCGGTTGGGTTGCCCTGCCTTCCTCCTCCCTGGGATAACCGGGCAGGATCAAAGACTGCGGTGATTTTCAGCAAGAATCGCCCTTCGATTGTCAGCGATGGATCAAATAGAAGAAGTGCCTTAAATAAAGATTTGCGGAATGCCGGAATCGCGGGGAGCAGGGTCTCTTCGTCTGCCTCATCAGTTTTACTCTTTCGGCTTACCCACCTTTTTCGTAATTGAAAGTGATCGGTGAAACAGGAAACGAAAATCAGGATCAGGTTGGCGAAGCCTGGGCTCCGGGTTAACCCTTTGCGGCATAGCCATCCCCCAAAATTCACCCTTCCACGGGATTGCGGTACCAGCGGGGAGCAATGGTAGAGTCAACGGGTAGCCTTGGGGGGGGCAAAGTATGGGAACGATTCACCCTGATAGTGCAATACCTGTATCGATGTCCGATGAGCGCAGACAAAAAGAACGTTACGCGATTGATTGCCCTATCAAAGTCCTTACTCCAGGGCGTGGAAGAAAGCGGATGATGGGCTGCGGCTGGCTTCACGATATCAGCGAGAATGGAGCAAGATTCCTTCTCGATCAACCCATTGAGGTGGGCCGCCGAATCTCTCTTGAGGTTGCTTTTCAAAACCCGGACGGCGAAGTTACCGCCATCCGATTCCCGGGGACAGTGGAACGCGTCAACGCAGGAGCCTCGCACGAAGTCGCCGTGTCTTTTTCAAAAGGCGGATCCTTCGTTCGTCAAAAAAGTTCGCGAGGCAGGAACAAAGACTCGCGTTGGGGCCGATTGACGAAGGGCAGCGCCTGGATTAATTGATTTAGCGAAGCTGGGAATTTTTCCAGCTCGCACAAAGTAAGGGGCAAAGGCTTAGGATGAAATGGGCTTTGTGACTTACCAAGCGGAGCTATGGACAAAATACAGGATATAACTGATGACCTGAAACCTTCGGCAGCCTGGTTTGCTCTATACGTTCGCCACCGGCACGAAAAGGCGGTTGCGCAGGTTATTTCAGGGAAGGGGCTGGAAGTCTTCCTGCCGGTCTACAAGACAGCGCATCGCTGGAAAGACAGGATGAAGGACCTGATTTTGCCACTCTTTCCGAACTATGTTTTTACTCTGGCGGTTCCCGGTCAGCGTCATCTCGTCCTTTCAACCCCGGGTATCTATGATTTTGTCCGACTGGGCGGCGTCCCGGCGCCCATCCCGGCTGAGGAAATCGAGGCAGTGCGTCAGGCTGTCTCAACCGGGTTGAATGCCGAACCTCACCCATTCTTGAAGTCAGGAGACCGCGTGCGGGTGAAGTCTGGCCCACTTGGAGGGCTGGAAGGGGTCCTGGTCCGCAAAAAGAATTTCTACCGGTTAGTTCTTTCTGTTGAACTGCTGGTGAAATCGATTTCCGTAGAAGTGGACGTTGCGGATGTCGAACGAGTGGACAACGACCATTCTTCTATGCCAACCAGCGGTTTCCTGCTATCCTCTGCGACCTGTAATTGAAATCGATGAGATCACATAATTATATTCCAGGCGCCATCGATACGCATTCCCGCCGCATCCTCTATCTCATGGGATTTCTGCCTTTAATCTTCATGGCTGTTTGTTTCCCGCAGGCGGCACGCGGTCAAACGAACATAGCCTCGAAAGGGCCGAGCGCCCTCGACACCCCGGGTGGCCAGTCGGGGGGTGCGCTCCTTGCCCGGGAGAATCCGGAATATATCATTGCGCCGGATGATCTGCTGGACATCTATGTGGTCGATGTTCCCGAACTCAGCCGCGAATACCGTGTCAGCCCTGATGGAACGATTACACTTCCTTTGCTCTCCGAGCCCGTTACAGCGGCGGGACTGAGTCCCATTCAGCTTTCATCAGTCGTCGCTGCGAAGCTTCGCAGTGCCGGTATGGTGACGCATGCCGCGGTCACCGTTAATGTCAAGGCCTCGCTCGGGCATTCGGTTGCCATCACGGGCTCTGTTCGAAGCCCCCAGGTATTCCCGATCTTTGGGGAAACCAACCTGCTCACCGTGCTTTCTCAGGCCGGGGGCCTTGCTGATGACGCCTCGGACACGGCATTGGTCACACGAGGCGAAACTGCCATGAGAGCTCTGGGGCTTCAGGAGAATTCAAATGGAACCACAGATACTGCACCCCCAACTATAATTAAAGTCAACCTGAAGAAACTCTACGAGAACGCTGACCCCAGCTCCAACATTGCAATCTATCCCGGCGACTCGGTTACCGTTCAACGTGCGGGCATTGTCTATGTTGTCGGGGCTGTTCAACGCGCCGGAGGTTATACGCTGGCGAGAAGCTGGGAGAATATGACCGTTCTCAAAGCAGTTGCCCTGGCAGGCAATGTCACCTCCACTGCGAAGCAGAAAAAGGCTGTCATCATTCGGAAGGACCCCGCAGCCTCCGGGGGGCACAAAGATATTCCCGTTAATCTCAAACAGATTCTCGCTGGAAAGGCCCCCGATCAGTCTCTGGAAGCCAACGACATCCTCTTTGTTCCCGACAGTACGGGCAAGATGGTCTTGCAGCGCGGTCTCCAAGCTGTCATTGGTGCGGGAGTGACTACAGCTATATATCGCGCTCCCCTCTGATCTGCAGGAACAGTAACTCCAAAAAATGCCTGAATACTACAAAGATCCGATCTTGCCCCAATCATCCGTGCCGGAACGAAGGGTTCCTCAACGGTACCAGGCCTTGCCTGCGGAGACGGATGGATTTGAAGTGTCATCCTATCTCCGCAGTTACTGGAACATTCTCCTCAAGCGAAAATGGACGATTCTGGCCAGCGCCTTTGTGGTTGTGAGCCTTGTGGCCATCTTTGCCTTCAAGGCCAAGCCGATCTACCAGGCGGTCTCAGAGGTTGCGATTGAGGCGGAGCCCCCGCGATTTCAGAATGTCCAGAATCTGGACGAGACACAACCGACGGACGCCACCTTCTTAGCGACCCAGGTCAATGTGCTGTCGAGTGATGACCTTGCGTGGGAGACTATTCAGCAGCTTCACCTGGATGAGAATCCGGAGTTCGTCTCCGTCGCCCCCAAGGCAGCCGCGCACCCCAGTAGCCCTGATGCGGCCGAGACCCAACTGATTCGGACTTTTGACAATGCGCTCAATGTCCAAATGCTCAACGGAACCCGCATCGTTCAGGTCAGTTTCGAAAGTCCTGACCCGAGTCTTGCGGCCCGTGTTGTCAACGCTCTGGTCAGCAACTACACTGAATACAACTTCCGCACGAAGTTTGACGCCACACGGCAGGCTTCCGCATGGATGGAGCAGCGGCTGGAAGAGCTGAAGTCCAAAGTTGAAAAATCCCAACAGGCCCTGGTGGACTATGAAAGAAATAATTCTATTGTTGCCATTGGCGGTGACCAGAACGTTATGGAACAGCGCCTGGGCAACCTGAGTCAGGATTTGACCGCGGCCCAAAACGACCTTGCCCAGAAACAGTCCCTCTATCAGCTCGCACAGGCCAACCCGACAGAAGTTGGCGTCCTGGTCCAGGACCCTCTTCTCCAGTCGCTCCAGGGGAAAATCGGTGATCTGCAAACTCAGTATGCCGATATTCTGGCTCAGTACGGTCCGAAGTTTCCTAAAGTAGTCAGGCTCCACGACCAGATCCAGCAAATCAGTTCCCTGATGGACCAACAGCGGAAGCAGGTGCTCGACCGCATCGGTCATGATTATCAGTCCGCGCTGGGGCGGGAGAGAATTTTAGCGTCCAGGGTGGATCAGGAGACGGCATCCATTGGGAAAGCCAACCAATTGCAGATCCAGCAGAACATCCTGAAGCACGAATTCCAGACCAATCAGGACCTCTATGACGGGCTGCTGATGCATGTGAAGAACGCGATGGTTTCCGCCGGCATGCACGCCAATAACGTTCACATTATCGACCACGCACTGGTTCCGAGCACCCCCGTGCGTCCCCGGAAAGGTCGTGAAATCGCCGTGGGGCTGATTGTTGGTTTGATGCTGGGGATTACGATCGCTTTTGTGCAGGAGGGTTTTGACAGTTCGATCAAGAACGCTGAGGATGTTGAGCGCTTTCTTCCGGCACCCGCGCTGGCAGTCATCCCGTCGTCGACTTCGGTGGGTCCTCGCCCTTCCTGGCGGACAATCGGAGGTGTGGCCGCAGCCCGCAACGACGGGGCCGTGGGACTCGCAGTCACGAAGATGCCCTTCTCTCCGATTGCCGAATCTTTCCGCACGTTGCGCACATCCATCCTGCTTTCGACTGCTCCGCGCCCGCCGAAGTTGATTCTGGTTACGAGTTCCCAGCCCGGGGAAGGCAAGACCAGCACTTCGCTCAATCTTGCCCAAAGCCTTGCCCAGCGGGGCGGTAAAGTTCTGATCATTGACAGTGACCTCCGCAAGCCTGGAGTTGCACAAGCCCTGGGCCGCAAAGCTGGAAAGGGACTCAGCGGGGTCCTGACCGGGGCCTATTCTCTGGACGAGGCTCTGATTTGCGTCGAACCCCCGGTGAACCTGTGGGTGCTCACGTCGGGACCTAATCCTCCAAATCCTGCCGAGTTGCTCTCTTCACCCGCGATGGAAGACCTGTTGAAGGAATTAAGAAGCCGTTTCGACTATCTCGTACTTGATTCTCCACCCTTGCTGGCCGTGACGGACGCAACGGTGCTCTCGGCGGTTGTTGACGGAGTTGTCCTGGTCGTTGAGAGCGGAGTGACTCCCCGGAACGCTGTGCTCAGGTCGTTCCGAATGCTGCAGGACGCGGGTGGAAGAGTTCTGGGTACGGTCATTAACAAAATGGACCTTCGTCATGATGGGTATTACGGCTACAGTTACCGGCGATACTACGGCAATTATCATAACGGCGAAGACACTGGGGTGGAGCAGCGGGATGAGAGTCTGGTCGAGAAGGCAGATACGACTTTAAAGTTATAAACTGACAGTGGTTTTCCTATTGCAGGACAGAACAATTTGGCTCCCACCTTGCCTGTGAAGCGTCTTTTATCAACCTTCTCTTTTGAATTTCCCCTGCTTTCGCGGGGGAAGGCCGTGGTTTTTATTATCGCCGTCATCGTGCCTGGGTTGGCGCTGGCTTTCAGGACCGTTATGATCGCTGTGGCGGCAACCATGGGCGGTTCCTCGGAATCTCGCGAAGTTCGGCAGGCAGTGGCGCTGGATCCCGCAAATCCGCAGCTCCATTATCGCCTGGGCCGGGTTGACGGCTATTCCATGGACCCTTCTGAAGTCCAGGATGGGTTGAAGCAACTGCGGCAGGCGACGGAACTTGCTCCGACCCAGCCGGAATACTGGTCGGGGTTGGCGTCAGCGTGCGAGTCAGCCGGCGACACAACCTGTGCCGATCGGGCTATGCAGCGCACTTTATCTCTGGCTCCGTATACACCCCGCTACCGATGGAATGCCGCCAACGATGAACTGGCTCGTGGCCGTGCGGACCAGGCTTTGAGTGAGTTTCGGAAACTGCTGGAGATGGACCCCGGATATGCTCCTGAAACCTTCCGCCTTTGCCTGAAGTCCGTAGGCGATCCAGGAAAAGTTTTTCGAAGTGTCCTTTTGAACCGGGAAGACCCGCAACTCAATTTTTCGTTTATCAATTATCTTGTCTATCATGGTCAAGGAGCGGATGCTTACCCTGTCTGGCAGGCCACCTTCGCCATGAATAAGACCTTCCCGCTTTCGCTGGCCGGCCCTTACCTTGAATGGCTCATCCGCCAGGGCCCGGACCAGGAAGCGGTCAGCGCCTGGCGGGACCTGGAGTCGCACGGAATCATCAGGAAACCCCCGGATGATTCTGATGGCAACCTGGTGTTCAATGGCGGATTTGAAGAGCCGCTTTTGAAGATGGGCTTCGGCTGGCGTGTTCACATGGAACCCTACACAAGGGTGGAGCTTGACGATTCAGGGCCTTATGCGGGAAATCGAAGTGCAAGAGTAGCCTTCACTGTCAGCCGGAATGACAACGATGAGCCCCTGTTTGAGTTTGTTCCTGTGACCCCGGGTCACTCCTATCGCCTACAGGCTTTTGTGCGGTCGGAAGATATCACGTCGGACAGCGGCCCACTCCTTCGGGTGACGGACCCGAAATGTTCCGGCTGCCTGGATGTTTCAACAGAGGGCACAGTAGGAACAACGAATTGGCACCCGGTGAGCGTGAGCTTTTCAACGGGTCCGATGACACACCAGGTGCAGATTTCAGTCTGGCGGCCCCGCTGCTTGTCGTTTCCTTCGGATATCAGCGGCAGCTTCTGGGTGGATGCAGTCGATTTAAAAGACGACACAGCGTCGAAAGGGCCGGTCCTGAAAGCCTCAGCGCCTTCATCATGAGCGCCTCAACCAGCAGCGCAGAATTCCTCCCTGTTTCATTCCGGAAGGAAGAAGCGGCAGCCCTTGCAGGAACCCGATGGTTTTCACGCGCGCGGGCCCTCCTGGGGGCAACTCTTTTGGCGGCGCCCTTTGCCTTCGGTGCAGTAGAGCCCTGGGCGTGGGCGGCGCTCTACATCCTGTCCTTTGCCGCGTTGACGTTCTGGGCCATTGGAAACATCAGGCAGCAGGCCGTCAGAATGATCTGGTCGCCGCTCTATGTGCCTGCTGCGCTGTTTCTTTTGATGGGAGTGGTTCAATACCTTGGCCATTTCACCCTCAACAGTTCTGAGACACGGGAAGCCCTGATCAAACTGGTAACGGATGTTGTTCTGTTCTTCCTGGCGGGCCAGCTCTTTGGCGAAGCTTCGGGCAAGACATGGAGGATGGCCGGATTCGCAGTCACGGCTTATGCCTTCCTCATGGGGCTCTTTGCCATTCTGCAATATTTCTCAAGCCAGGGAATGATCTTCTGGCTTATCAAATCCCGCGGCCGCATCTTCGGCCCTTACGTCAACCACAATGACTTTGCGGGACTGATGGAAATGCTGATCCCGATCGCGGCCGCCTATGTGTTTTCGAGGCCCCGGGATGACCCGCACAAGGTGCTTCTGGCCTTCGCCGTTTGCGTCGCCATCTGTTCGCTCTTGTTGTCAGCTTCTCGCGGAGGGTTTGTTGCGTTCCTCGGAGAAATTCTGATTTTCGC